>Ga0256407_10004526_pt1 | contig 23135 bp, 14 predicted proteins | sample RumenRJG_04DNA_FD_193489 | JGI IMG/M metagenome (GOLD analysis project Ga0256407, IMG submission 193489) | Bovine rumen microbial communities from Lethbridge, Alberta, Canada - RJG_04 | ecosystem: Host-associated > Mammals > Digestive system > Stomach > Rumen | place: Canada: Alberta... | reverse complement strand
AGCAGATGTCTCAAGCGTCGCGGCTTGGTTCGATGAGCAAAATCATGGGATTGATTCCAGGCATGGGACGTCTTAGCGGTTTGCTTGGCGAATTAAACGTCGATCCCGACAAGGAAATGCGTAAGATCGGCGGCGTGATAGACTCCATGACGCTTGAGGAACGACGTCGTCCCGATATAATTGACGGACGTCGTAAAAAGCGAATTGCGGCGGGCGCCGGAGTCGACGTATCGCGTGTGAACGAGCTTCTCGACATGCATAAACGTATGGCGAGTATGGTCAAGAGTTTTTCGTCCCAGAATCCGTTAGAGCGGATGAGGACGATTCAGCAGATGACGAACGAAGCGTCCTCGAATCCTTTTGGCATGGGACCGGCGAAAAAAGGCTCGACAGGCAAACGTCTCACGGCGAAAGAACGTGAGGCTCAGCGCAAGCGTCTCGAAAAAATTCGGCGCGATAAGAAGCGCAAGAAGAAGTAAAATACCGAGTGAACAACGTCGTCGTGCAAGCGGCGGCTTTGGAATATGGGAAACGTCCTTTAAATTGCGGTCAGGCAGAGACGTTCGACGTTCGCGCGAATCATAGATTCAGACGAACGAGTCCCCCGACTGGAACGGAATTGTCAGATCGGATTTAAGTTCTGACCTTTAGGTTGGAAACCAACAATGTTATCAGGAGTTTATCACACGTGTCAGTAAGAATTAGAATGAAGAAATTTGGTCGTAAGCATCGACCGTTTTTCCGCATCGTCGCGGTCGACGGACGTCGTCCTCGCGACGGTCGCGTACTCGAGGAGCTTGGCACTTATGATCCGCTCGTTCCGGAAACGGACGCGCGCGCGATTCTTAAGGGCGAACGTATTCAGTATTGGCTTGGGGTCGGGGCTCAGCCGAGCGACAAAGTCGCCGTTCTGATCAAGAAGTATGGCGCAAACGGCAAGAGCTTAGAAGCGCAAAAAGCCGCGCTTGAACGTCTCGACGTCGCCCGTCGCCGACCGGCTCCAGTCGTCGCGCCCGCGCCAGTCGCCGTCGAGGCCGCCGACGCGCCCGCGGCAGAATGATTCGGACTCTGAGTCAGAATTGTTTATAACAAACATTTTAACCCTTAACCATTAAAATCGCGATTCCACACGACGGATTGACTTGATGCGGTTCGATATACTCACGCTCTTTCCTGGTATATTCGAAGGTTACCTTTCTGAAAGCCTTATGAAAGACGCGATTGACAAAGGGCTGTTGGAAGTCAACTTGTACGACATGCGTTTGTGGGCGCGCGATAAACATAGCACTATGGACGATCGTCCTTTCGGGGGCGGGCCTGGCATGGTGCTGAAAGTCGACAGAGTCGTGCCTTGCGTCGAGGAAGTTCAGTCTTACGCCGAGCGACCTGGACGAGTTGTAATGACGACGCCCCAAGGGCGGCTTCTTACTCAACGCGTCGTTGAAGAGTTGGCGTGCGAAGAACGTCTTTTGCTCTTGTGTGGACGCTATGAAGGCTTTGATCAACGAGTTGTAGATATTCTCCAGCCCGACGAAATATCAATCGGGGACTACGTTTTGAACGGCGGGGAAGTCGCAGCCGAGGTCGTTATGGATTCTGTCATGCGTTTGATTCCCGGCGTTTTAGGGGATGAGAATTCGGCAGTCGTCGATTCCTTTTCATCTGGCAATCGTCTTTTAGAAGAAGATCAATACACTCGTCCTCGCGAGTATCGAGGATTGGTCGTTCCTGAGGTGTTACTAAGCGGCGACCATGGTCTGATCGAGAAATGGCGAGAAGTCAATCGCAGGGAGAAAACGTTTGTCCGTCGTCCCGAATTATTGGACGACAAACCGTCGGATTATTGAACGACGTCAGCAACGATCGATTCGGCAGAAAGAAAGAAGAAAGCGAACAATCGAAGTTGGCGACGGGACGATCCGACGTCGAAGGAGACGGGTTGAATTGAACGACGTTGAGTTTTTCAGTTCTTCTTTTTAGTCCGACGCGTTATGTCGGAAGTTCTTAACGCGCTCCTTAACTGAAACTCAAATTACATAAAGGAATATTTCCGTGAGTCAAGATCTTATTCGTTTGGTAGAAGCTCGCGCCAAGAAAGAAAACGTTTCCCATTTTGAAATCGGCGATCGCGTCAACGTGCATTGCAAGATTCTTGAGGGCGACAAAGAGCGTATCCAAGTTTTTAACGGCGACGTTATCGCGCGTAGCGGTTCCGGCGTCCGTGAAACGTTCACCGTCCGTCGCATTGTCGCGGGTCAGGGCGTCGAGCGTAAATTCCCTCTCCACAGTCCTCGTATCGCCCGGATCGAAGTTCTTCGTTCCTCCGTCGTTCGTCGTGCAAAACTTTACTATCTGCGCGACCGTGTCGGTAAAGCGACGCGTCTTGAGCAGCGTCGTGTCGAACGCAACGTCGAGACCGAAGAGAAGAAGGTCAAGACGATGAAGCGCGGCAAGAAGGCCGCCGCCGCTCGTCGAGCCGCCGCCGCGGCGAAGAAAGCCTCCGAGGAGTGATATTCTTCCTGAACATCGTCGTGTAACCGACTTATTCGTCCGATTCCAGTTGTTTATGGAATCGGACGTTTTCTATTGCTTGGCAACATATAAAAACGCGCTCAATCTATGATTGAGCGCGTTTTTTCTGCACAAAAGTCTGACAAGACCCGCTGTTTACGAACAAAAGCGAAATCTAGTCTCAGACGTCCCAACCTTCACGATGTTCCGTCCTGATAAACGCGTTAGCTGCTTTGTCGTTGACGACTTCCATCTTTTCCGCATCCCATTCAAGCTTGATCTTACCAGCTCGTAACGAAACTGCGCCGAGTTGAACTGCTTCCGCGAGACGACCGGAGTATTCAAAATTGCAGAGCGCCTGCGTCTTGCCGCCGTTAACGATGGAATCGATCCATTCGCGGTGGTGACCAGGAGACGCCGGAATCGTTTGCGCCGGACGCTCGTACTTTTCGTATTTGTCCTGCGGATAGAGACGAATCGTGCCATAATCGGCTTCCAGAACGCCCTCTTCGCCGACGAAGATCACGCCCATGGAGAGGTCTTCAAGGTTTCGTTCTTTAATGATCGCGGGACGCGCCTTTCCGTCGTACCATGTGAGAGGCAACGTCTTTCCGTTGTACTCGAACTCGTACTCGCACTTGACGTCGAGTGGGCAACACATCTTGCTGATTTCGGTCGGGCAGGTCGCGTGAATCGTCTTGGGGTATTGAAGATCAAGCGCCCAGAAAGGAAGGTCCATAAGGTGACACGCCATATCGCCGAACGTGCCGGTGCCGAAGGGCCAATATCCTCGCCAAGAGGCGGGGACGTAGCAGGGATTGTATGGCACGTACTGGGCCGGTCCAAGCCATTCGTCCCAGTGAAGGTTTTTCGGGACTTCGAATTCCTCGGTCGAAGGTTCGGCGTAACCGCCCCAGCCTTTGAAGCACCAGACGTGGACTTCGGCGACTTCGCCGATCGCGCCCGCCTGAATGAGTTCGACGACGCGGCGATAATTCGAGGTCGCGTGGATAACGGTCCCCATCTGGGTTGCGAGCTTCTTTTCTTTCGCGATCTTCTGCATATCGCGAATTTCGCCGACGTCGTGCGCGAGCGGCTTCTCGCAGAAGCATGGCAACCCGCGCTTCATCGCCGCCATCGAAACGACGGAATGAGTATGATCCGGCGTGCTGACCAACACGCCGTCGAGCGACTTGACTTCGTCGAACATCGCGCGATAGTCGTAAAAACGTTTCGCGTCAGGGAATTTCGCTCCCTGCGACGCGAGATTGTTTTCGTCGACGTCGCAGAGCGCGGCGATCTGCATCAGGTCGCCCGAGTCGTGGATCATCTCGCTGATGTTGCCCGCGCCGCGTCCGGCGACGCCGACTACGGCGATATTAAGCTTGGAGTTGGCGTTTTGAGCGCGAACGACAGCCGGAGACGCGAAACTAGACGCTCCAAGCGCCGCGGCAGAAAGCGCCGAAGTCTGGAGAAATTGACGACGATTAAGCAACATAAGATTACTCCCAATTGCACTGACAAAATCAAAACAGAGGACGGGACGGCAGAGCGTCTTTCGGCGTTCCTGTCATTGTCCAAATAAAACCCGCGACGCGGAAACCTACCCTCGTCGACTGACTTCAAGTATAGTGAACGTCAAAGGCAATTGCAACAGTCGCCGGGTTTTCTTTCAATTTTTCGAGATTATTCAGGATTCTTTTCCAGTTCATTAAGAAGCGCGACGAACCACGAGCGATTATCAGCGGAACAATAGCTCATTCGCCCTCCCATGCGGCTAAACGTTTTACAGTAACGTAGGTAGTAAGCAGGGTTGTCCATCGGCGGTTCGCCGTTTGTTTGCCAGTCCCAAGAAGACTTCGCAAGATCGACGACATGAATAGAGAAGTCGTCGATTGTTCCGTTGCTTTGACGCGCTAAATTACGTGACATTGAAAGCGATTTTTCAAAGATCATCGGCGACAGAACTGCCGAACCGACAGACATATAGACGCCTCCTTGAAGTTGCGAAACAGATTTAGCGAACGCGAGAAAATCTCGTTCTGCGGCACGACCGATCGCGGAGCAGTTATTTGCAGGATGCGTGTAGATTATATCGCATCCGATCATTGGACAGCATCCGAAAGGAATTTTGGCTCGGCTGGCACGGAAAGCGACGGAGTATTCGCGCATCGGATGGGGAACGACGTATCGTCCGTCGGGAAGCGCAAATCTACGTTTTGTTCGAAGTAGGTCGGCTGCGGCCGCCGCATGGTCAAGAATAACTGCTTGCGACCTTTTATCAGCGTCCAAAATCGGATGGTCGTACGGCGGGAAGTTCGCACATTCTGCGCCTGAAAGAATCGCGTATTTAAGTTCTTCGTCGGAAGGAATATCCAGTCCCTCTGAGCTAATGAATTCGCCGATAGATTCGCCGTATCCTAAACCACGATAGGCGCCGACGATAATCGCGAGGTTGATATTCATGCCTGTTTCTTCCCAGATTCCGAACTGTCCCTCGCTCGTATATCGACGAACGTCTTCCCCGGATTGACCTTGAAACGCGAATTCCCAATCGTGAATCACTCCCGCGCCGTTTGTCGTAAGTCGAGTAATCCAGCCTTGTTCAGCGAGTCGCGCAAGAACGACGCCGAGACCGTTCTTGATCGAGTGGGCTCCGTAGGTAAGTATTCGAGCCGCTCCGAGTTTTTTAGCACGACGTAGCTCGTCGGCAGTTCTTTCGACGTCTTGCCACGCTTCGTCGGAGAGTTCAATTTTCCACGAGTTGGGATCGACGACGTCGCGAACAACGTCTAGTTTGTTAACACGTTGCGAGAGGGACAAGATTTCCAAAAGGTCGCGATTTAAAACGTCTGGCATGTGTCGTCCTTTCAGGCTCTTAAATGGACGCGCTTAAACGAGTTTAATCAAGTTTTGAACGTAGAACGTCGAGTATTTCAGGTATTGACGCGACGCCCGTAACTCCGATTTTTTTAATGGTAATCGAAGAGACGATTCCTGCGAGGTACGCGGAATCGACGAGATTTAGTCCGAGTGATCGCCCGAAAGCTAGCCCCGCGTTTGTCGCGTCGCCTGCGCCGCAGATATCGATTGGCGGCTCGACCGGATTTGAGGGAACAATCGTCGTCTGAATAAACATGGACGCTGAATTTGTTTCGGGTTGTAACAAAAGCGAGCCCTTTGAACCGCGCGTGACGAGAACAGGTCGACAATTCCGTTGAGCGAGCCATTTTCCCGCATGAAGGAGTTTTTCGAAATTATCATCGGCGTCGAGATCAAGCGTCGTTTCACGTTTGAGTACGCCGCCATGAGCGGCTTCGTAAGCGTCAAGAATTTCGTTAGCGTTACATTTCGCCATCACATTTCGGTACGAATTGATAAAGAACCGTGAATCACACAGGAAAAAGACGTTCGGATGAACAAGCGCCGTCTCAGAGAGGAACGTGCGAAACGATTCAGAAAAGACTGCTTCGGAACCGGGAGGAAACTGGTCGGAGACGACTACGGCGTCAAAGGTTGAAACTGCGGCGAGAAAACGTTTTTTAAGCTCGTCGACGATCGTGGAAGGAATGGGACGGGGATTGCGGATATCGAGACGGGAACCCTCTATCCATTCGCCTTCGTCCGGTAGCGGTAGAGGAAGACGACTTCGGGCCTCGAACTTAAGACTCGTCGTTGAATTTGGCGTCATAGGCTTCATATAAACGCCCGTGAGAATCTCAGGCGAGACGACAATTCCCTCGACGTTAGCGCCAATTTTCCGCAGCGCTTTGAGTAGATCAAATCCTTCGCCGTCTTCGCCAACGACGCCAAAGCAGTAAGTTTCGGCTCCGAGAGCACGAAGATTACTCGCAATTGTACCGCCAACGCCGGCAAAAAGGCGTTTAGCTCGAATCTGACGCGCTACGATTCCCGTTTCAACCGATATTTCATCAAGCGACGGGTATACGTAGAGATATTTGTCGAGGCAGAAATCGCCGACAACGGCGATTCTAGGCGTTTTAATAACGTCGTAGGAATCATGCGCCTGAGTTAGACGCTGAATGAGCGTGTCGACGTCAGGCGCCGCAGTCGTCGGCAATTTGTTGGGCATGATTAACTCAAACGTTGTGGGGGAGTGAAATTTGTTAAGGGTTGACGACAAAATCAAAGAGTTTTTGCGGCTCGCCAAAATCTGGAATGATTGCGGCTGCGCCGGCGTCGAGAAGACGTCGACGTTTCCAAGCGTCGACGCCCTCGCCTGGAGTCGCTTCGTTTGAAGCTACTCCTATCGGGTAACCGCCGACGTCTCGAACATTTTCAATTTCAACGTAACCGTCGCCGAAACCGACGAGTTCGGCGCCGTCAAGATTGTTAGTTTTAATAAGGCGGTCAATAACCATCGCCTTAGAGAAGGTCTTATAGTCGTCCTGCGCGCCGTAAATACCACCGTCGAAAAATTCCGTTAATTTTAGGAGTTCGACTTCTTGTCTGACATAATACTCGTCCGTGCCGCTTGCAAGATAGAGCTTAACGTCGGCTTCGCGGAGAAGTTGAAGAAATTTTCGTCCTCCATGAACAATGAAATCGTCGGGCGTGACCTCTCCGTTTGCAAGGAGATCGACACGGTTTTGAATCCGTTCTTGAAGACGCCGTAGATACTCCTTTTTGTAGAGAAGGGGATCAAGAGGAATCCCGCCTCGCGCTTTAACTTCTTCCGCTAAACGTATACACTGATAGATCGTTTGCTTACCTGTGATTTTATCGACATAATCGCGTGTTATGCGTTCGATTTCCTCCGGCGTTTCGACTGTCGGGTCGACGAACTCCGAAAGGACTTCGCAAAAGTAAGGGATCATGACGTTTTGCCATCCTTCACGGATCAGACTCAGCGTGCCGTCAAAATCAAAGAGCGCGGCGCGGACGTTGCGTTCCGCAGACCGGACGCGGATGACCTCAATGGAGAAAGGACACGCGTTATCGGACATTTTGTATCTCCCATGCGGATGAGTTAGCAGGATCGACGTGCAGATTATTAAAGACGGGAATTTGTTCCCAACTCAGCTGAATATATCTGTTTTAGCGCCGACGTCAATTTTTTACCGATCAAAAATCGCGTCTGTGTCTTGAGTCAGGTGAAATAGAAAAAGTCTCAAAAGTTTGCGAGAGAGCATTAAATCCATTGGACGTTGCAAGGTTGAGAAAAGAATTTTTTCTCAAAAAAGACGATTTTTCTGGTTGAATCGATTAACTTTTAGTTTCAAACAAAGTACAATTGAGGCGTCAGGCAGTTCGTCTGTCGATTCTTTTGAAGATTTATGCAATTAAGCGTAGGCGACAACCCGTTTACGCTCCGTATGAAAGCGTTTGTAAGTCTTGCAAACAGGATTATTGGCAGTTCTGACGCGAGGCTTGAGACGTGACGCTCTCGTTTTAAAGCGCGTGTCGCCCCGTTATTTGGCGGTTTTTGCGCTACAGAAACTTTAACTGGCTAATTGACGCCAAAGGAGCGCTTCCGTGAGTATTGTTGTTGTTTGCAAAAACGGGCATCGTCTTAGGGCGCCGGATAAGAAGGCGGGAACTGTTGGACGTTGTCCTGCGTGTGGCGCCGAGGTTGAGATTCCTAAGCTCGGAACAATGCCGACCGATTCGTCGATTATGCGAATTTTAGGCGTGAACGACGAGCTTCGTCGCAAAATGGACGAGTACGACGCCGAACATGCAAACCAAGCGACTGCGGAGCAGAACGTACCGCCGCCAGATCCTGATCTGCCGCCCCCGCAGTCGCGTAAAAAGGTTTGCCCTCAGTGCGATTGGGAAATTGACGCCGGGTACCGTATTTGTCCTCACTGTCGCTATTACTTTATGAAGTAGGTTGCGACTGCCCCTCTGAACGCGTTTTCGAGCGGAACGTTTGCGTTTCGCTCGGCGCGATTGATCGGCGGTTAGACGACCGTCGTTTCTTTCTCCCTTCTTTCTAGACGCAAATACCGAGTATTTCTGAGGTTTATGTCCTTTTTCTGCGTCTTTAATTTGTTCAGCGAGTTGCGAAGTTCGAGACGCGGTCGCCCATGGAACAGCCTTCTGAATCGTCGGCGATACGAATATCGGTTTATTTTGTTTGATTTCTAGGCGACGCGACGGCGACGTATCGAACGGGACGCAAAAATTTATCTAAAAACTGTGTTTTGGAGACAAGAATATCGAAGAGTTTAAATCCAAACAAGGAACAACCCTTGTTTGGATCACGCTTCAGAAAAACGCTTTGGATAGACGCAAAAGGTTCGATTAACTCGACGGTGTAACCCGCGTTCTCAAGTAATTTAGCGAGTTCCTGGGGAGAAAAAGCATGAAAGGCGTCGGAATTACGCTTCCTGCGGTTGCGTCGAGTCGTCGCCGTCGCAGTGAAGATCAGTTTGCCGCGAGGTTTGAGATATTGACGTACTGCGACGAGCGCGGCGACGGCATTCAGGGGCAGTTCACCCAGACGATTTAGGCAGACTATCGAGTCGTACGTTCCAATATCCATGTCTGAAAGAGACGTCTCGTGCTTTGTAAAGTCAAGTTTCTGGACGTCGACAACGGCGTTGCCGTCATATGAGCCACGCAGGAATTTCAAATGGCGTTCGTCGCTCTCTGTTAAGGTTAAACGCTCCTTCTGGGGCAAGTATCGCGACAACGCGCCCATTCCCGCGCCGATTTCCATCGTTTTTGCGCCGAGCCAAGGAGTTATTTTTTTGACGAACGTTTTCATGAAATTGCGGGAATATTCCAACCTCTGAGACGACTCAGAGGCGGAGTCGCCGTCGTAAAAGCTGTCGTCGTAAAACCAGTATTTAAGGATGACGCGAATTGCGCTCACGCCGTCTTTCCAACCGATTTTTTTGCCTTCGGAATAACGCCTTCCGTTGTAACTGATGGGAACTTCGTAAACCGTCCAACCACGTTTAGCGATTTTTGCCGTGATTTCCGGTTCGATCCCAAAACGATTGGAACGGAGTGGAATTGACCTTAACGCGTCTGAACGAAACGCCTTATAGCATGTTTCCATGTCAGTGAGATCAAGTCCCGTTGTAAAATTTGAGAGACAGGTTAGCGCAAGATTACCGAGTTTATGATGGTACTGAAGAATCTTTCTAGTTTCACGCGAGGCGAATCGCGAGCCATAGACGACGTCGGCGCGCCCGTCGAGAAGGGGGGCGAGTACGAGCGAGTATTCCATGGGGTTATACTCAAGGTCGGCGTCTTGGAAAATGGCGTAATCGCCCTTCATTTCTTGAATGGCACGCCGAATTGCGGCTCCCTTTCCCTGGTTTTTCGATTGTCGAAAAGCTCGGACTACAGTCGGGTACTTTGCGACGAGTTCTTGGATAACCTCCGGCGTGCGATCAGTCGAACAGTCGTCGACGAGAATGAGTTCGCGGTCAAGCCCTTCAGGCAACGGCGCCGCAAGAACTGTTTCCACAATGCGCGTAAGATACGCCTGTTCGTTAAAGACTGGGATAAGAATTGAGAACAGGATACGTTCAGAGTTTTGCAACGTTGGATTTACAGACGCCTGGACTCTTTCGCTCGTCATAACGTTCGTTCCTAGCCGACCAGTTTAGGACGAAGTCCTAAAAAAATGTGAAAAGGGCGCAAAAAAGCGTCGTTTCCGCCCGTTGACTTCTTCATGCATTGTAACATAAAGGTTTTTGGATGGAAGACGACGCTCTTTGTTAGACGATTCCGAACTAAGAAAAGCTCCTGACTATCGTCTCAAAATAGGGAACATTATAGTTTTCGAATTGCCTCTTCCATGAGTTCCGCAGCTTTTTTGCCAGAACGGAGCATGCCGCCGAAGATCGGCCCCATGCGATAGCCGCCCATAACGTTGTTGGCGCTCATTCCGCTGGCAAAAATACCAGGATAGTACTCACGCGTATTATCTACCGTCGTAATTTCTCCTGTCGCCGCTTGCATAGGACGTTCGCCCAATATCTCGCCAGTCGGAGTGTCGAGTTTAACGCGTGCTTTACGTTGCACGAGATTGAGGACCTCGCAAGGGTGTCCCGTGCCGTCAAGAACCGCCTTTGTGAGCACAACAAGAGGATCGACATGCATGCCGAGGCGTTCAACCGGCGTCCAATTGACAACAAGACCACAAATACGTTCGTTTGCAAACGCGACGTCTTCAACGCTGACCGAATTGAAAATTTTAGCGCCGGCATGAACTGCGCCAAAGATGAGACCGCTTGCGAGTTCGACGGAATCGATTACATAATATCCGGGCGCGTCCTTGAGTTCGCGAGAACGAATTCCGAATTCGTCGACGATTTGTTTGGCCTCTTTTTGAACGACGACTTCATTGAAAAGCATTCCGCCGCCCCAAACTCCGCCGCCAGGGGCGAGCTTGCGTTCGAAAACAGCGACTTTAAATCCTTTGTCTGCAAGCGTTTTTGCCGCGACAAGTCCGGATGGACCAGCGCCGACGACGGCGGCGTCGACCTGAAGATTGTCGAGAAGCTTATCGCTAAAACTGGACACAATAGCAGAAGAAACAATGTTTTCAAGAGGATTTGACATTTGAGATCCTTTCGCGCAAAACGAAGAAAAACGCGCGAAAATCCACGCCGCACAACCCTTGGACAAATATCAAGGGGCGAGGCATAGGAGACTTCGTTCGTAATTTCCTTCGCCGGCATTATCCGGAGCAGGTTCCAAGGGTTCCTCTCAGCCACGTTGCTACGCGGCGCCCCTATTACGTGATAAAGGAAGAGAGACGTCTCTTTTCCAGCGCGTATTCTAAATGCTCGTTGAAGACTGTCAAGCCTCAACGTTAAAAAAGACGCTTCGCCAATCAAACGAAGCGTCTTTGCATTTATTTAGCGCGACGATTTGACAAGATTAACATTCGCGTTTTTTCTTGAGCATCTCGACGGCGTAGGCTGCAGGCGAAACCGTCTTCTTGCGATCAAGCGACCAGTTTTCCATTTCTTCAAGGGCCTCAAAGAGCGTGACGCAAGCGGTTCGATAGTCGACTCCCCCGATTTCGGAAACGAGTCGCACGCTTCGATCAATAAGCTTCTTGTTTGTGGCGTCGACATGCGCCATCCAATTTCCGTTAAGACGCCCGAATTTACCCATTGTGGCCGTCGAAATATTGTTAAGCGTGAGTTTTAACGCAAGGTGCGCGAAAAGCTCAAGAGGCGTCGACGGAATCGCCATATTGAACGCGAAGATTTTGCCGTATTCGGGATTAGACGGTTTCGAGGCGTTAGTTAACGTATTGTTAATGAGGTACGCAACCTTTTGTTCAAAGGGCGCGGAACATTTTTCAAACGCGTCGAACCAATCTGAACCAACGGCGCCCCAGAGGCTTGTTTCGTCGTCCGCAAGGACGGCGACGGCAGCGTTAGGAATTCCTTCATAGCGCGACGAATCTTGTTCCGAACCGATTGGGAAACGGTAGACCGTCTGACGACCAATTTTGGGCGGGTCGGAAATTTGCGCAGGCGTTCCGCCCATTCTCTTATAGTCGTCGGACGTCCATTCGAGACAACGAGGCTCGACGTCGCCGAGGAGCCAAATCCATGCGTCTCTGGCGTTACGCAACGGATCCTTCACGAACGCCCAAGGGGCGGGCGCGTCCGTCTCGTCAAGTGAACGGAAGGGAGGAATCTTGAAAGTAGGAGAACGTTCAGTTGTGTCCGTAAAAATATCGAGCGAGTAGTCTCGCGGAAAATATGTGACGCGACCGCCGCGCTTGTAAAGATCACATTCAAATTCGACATAAGCGGCTGCCGTCGTGACATTTTCGTCGGACCGAATTTCGGACAACAGAACGTCGAACATTTGGGCTTTTTCTTCAGGCGTCGTCGGCTCAAATCCGATAGCGTCGAGTTCGTCCTTGGAAAGAGTTTTTTGCAAAAGCTTAGAGAGCGCCGTTTCAAACGCAAAGCCCGCGACTAACATTTCAATCGTCGTCGCTTGCATACGTGTAGAACCGGCGATAGCCATCGGACCCGTCGTCAAGTTTACAACTGTAACGCGGGGGTCTTCAATGACTTTGCGTGAACGCTCTACGCGAGACGCCATCAGGTCAGACGGATTATTAAAAAGGAAAAACGCCGGAATTCCAGCGTCCAAGGCGGCGTGAATCGTTCCAATGACGGACGAGGTTTCGCCTCCCTCGCTGATTGCACACAAAGCGTCGTTCGGACCGATTCCTGCTTCTTTATACTGGTTATATCCGAAAGAAATAAAATCTTCAAAACTCTCGACAGATCGGATAAGGGCGAAATCGCCGCCGGTCATAATTGCGTTCGTCTGCGCCGCAAGTTTGTGGAAGAAGTCGGCGCGATCTGGCAATTTTGCAGCGCAGACACGGCAAAACTTCTTATTGGCGGCGTCGAGAAGGATCGAAAGACGTCCTGTTGCGCCGCAACCGCTGAAACTCACACGCCCTCCTGCTGCAAGCGAGTTATAGAGCGCGTCTTCAAGTTTCCGATATTCCTTCGAAGCGATTGTTGTTTTGAGCGCCGGGGGAATATCGTCGTCGACCGAGTAAAGTTGACGCATCCCTTGAGGAACGTCTACGGCAAGAGTTTGCGAAAGTGTTCGCGTTTTCGGATGGGATTGTTCCGTTACGAGCGCTCCAAGGTGAAATTGCGTTTCATTCTTTATGAAATCGTCCGCTTTTTCAGCTGGCGTCGCCGAGCGTTGAAAAGAAGTTTCCATATGACGTTCCGTTTCTAAACGAAGGGAAGGACTGCATTAAAAGATTACTCGAGCATGAAGCTCTTAACGACGTCGTTAGGCGCGGCGCCGTATTTTGCAAGTTCCATGGAACATCCAGCGCGTCCTTTCGTAAGCCCGAGAAGCGCGGAGGAATATCCAAAGAGATTTGAGAGGGGCGTTTCCGCTTCGATGATCGTGAATTGACCTCGATTGTGAGTTTGAAGAACAACGCCGCGCCGCTGGTTAATATCGCCAACGACGTCCCCGACATACTCGTCAGGCGTTTGAATCTCTTGGCGCATAATCGGTTCGAGAAGCGAAATTTTACCGTCGGTCAACGCTTTATGCCATGCGTCGCTTGCAGCGAATCGGAGCGCCGGTTCGTCTGTTTCCGTTTCGCTGAACGATCCACCTGTAACGACGAGTTTGACGCCTACGACGGGGAACCCCAAAAGCCCGCCGCCCAGCGTTTCCTCTTTAAGCGCCTCGATTACGATTTTTTGCCACTCGGGCAAAAAGGCTTCGTCGTTTGACTGAATTTGAACGACAACGTCTTGGGAATCAGGCAACGGATCGACATGAAGTTTGATTTCCGCAAATCGTCTCACGCCGCCTAACGTTCTTTCGCCGCCACCGACTACGTCGACGGCGTTTTGAATCGTCTCTCGATAACTTACGCGCGGTTCACGAACGCGGACCTTAAGTTTGTATTCGCGTAAAAGGCGATGCTTGACAACCTCCAGGTGCAACTCGCCCATTCCAGAGACAATTGTTTGCCCCGTTTCTTCGTTGACAGAAGTCTGAAATGTTGGATCCTGTCGACGCATCGATTCAAGCACTTGCTTGAGTTTCTTGTCTTCATCGGAGGATTCCGGTTCGATCGCCATTGAGACGACCGTTTGAGGGAAGACGATAGACTCGAGCAGAATAGGGTTCTTTACGTCGCAGAGCGTGTCGCCTGTTACGCTAAAGCGAAGTCCTATTACGCCGCAAATGTCGCCGGCTGAGACGGAATCGACGAGCGTGTTGTGATCGGCCTGGATGCGCCATAACTGAGGAATGTTTTCCTTCTGTTTTGCACGCGGGTTCAGCACGCGCGAATTCGCGTTAAGCGTTCCCGAATAAACGCGAATGAAAAACATGTCGCCGTGCGGGTGTGAAACAATCTTGAAGATGAGCCCGCAGAACGGCTCTTTAACAGAGAGTTCTCGAGTTTCCTTCTTTTCAGGATCGTCTGGCGCCGTTCCCTCAATGGGGGGGAGATCGTCTGGAGCAGGGAGGTAGTTACATACGCCGTCCATAACGGGCTGAACCCCGACTCCGTCAAGCGCCGAACCGCAAAAAACAGGAACGCACATATCGGCGATCGTCGCTTCTCGCAGAACCTTACGAATCATATCAGAGGAGATCTGTTCGCCAGAGAGGAGGGCCTCCGTTAGTTCGTCGCTAAACATCGACAGGTCGTCAAGAAGCTTTTCACGATAGAGTTCAGCCTGTTCAAGCATCTCTTCTTCGATCGGACCGGAAGAGTACTCTTGACCTTGTGTCTTCGCGTCAAAGGTAAGTTGCTTCATCTCAACGAGATCGATCACGCCACGAAACGCTTCCGGAAGATGGGGCGGTCCTGCTCCGACAGGCAACGCGACGACGATTGCTTTCGCGTCGAGGCGTTTCTCGATATCGTCGACGACTGCATAGAAATTAGCGCCTTCACGGTCCATCTTGTTGATGAACGCAATTCTTGGCACGTGATATTTGTCAGCCTGTCGCCAGACCGTTTCGCTTTGTGCTTCAACTCCTTCGCGCGCGCTGAAAACGACGACCCCGCCGTCAAGAATGCGGAGCGAGCGTTCGACTTCAGCTGTAAAATCGACGTGACCAGGCGTGTCGATGAGGTTGATAGTATGATTATTCCATTCGAAGGTCACGCAAGCGGCGTTGATCGTTATGCCGCGTTCTCGTTCTTCCGGATCATAGTCGGTAACAGTCGTGCCTGCGTCAACCATTCCAACCTTGTGGACGAATTTGGAATAGAAGAGCATTTTTTCCGTCACCGTCGTTTTTCCAGCGTCAATGTGGGCGATGACGCCGATATTACGAAGGTTCTTTTTCGCGCTCGCAGTCTGTGACTTGGCCATGACTTTTACTCTCGACAGAGATTGAAAAACGCGCGTGACGCCAATCGCCACGATCTCCGGTATTTTAACGCGAAAAAGTTATTCTAACAAGCGCTATTTCCATGGTCGTTTTGCGGTAATCCGAATCTTTGGGATTCGTTTCGCGTCGTCAAAGATAGTACAAACGGGCGCTTTACCTTTTTAGGGAAACGTTCTCGCTTTTTTCACGTCTAAACTATGCATGTTGAAATGTCGCACGGTTTTTCGAAGCTTGACAGAGACGAGCGCATCGTTAAGATTTAAGCGGTATTTCGACGGCGTTTTAGCGTTTTCTACGGAATTCGAACAAGACGCCTCTTGATCGTCGCAATTTTGTTTATGAAGGATGTTTTGATGCGTTTTGTCAAGATGCACGGCGCTGGCAACGACTACGTTTACGTCGATCTTTTCAACGAGGAACTTCCGGTTCCGGCGGAGGAACTTGCGCCGATGATCTCAAATCGTCACTTTGGCGTCGGCGGCGACGGTCTTGTGCTGATTTGTCCCACTGAAGAGGCCGACGCCAGAATGCGGATGTTTAATCCGGACGGTTCAGAAAGCGAGATGTGTGGCAACGCGGTTCGATGCGTCGCAAAATACGTAGCCGAACGTGCCGGAACTTGTCCGCGTCAACTTAAAATAGCCACAGGCGCTGGCGTCCTTACGCTTTCATGCGAATATAAGGGAAACGAAGTACGCCGCGTGCGCGTCGATATGGGCGCGCCGATCCTCGTTCCTGAGAAGATCCCAACGACGTTGCGTTCGCCGGGAGTTGCAGAAACCGATCCAGTGAAGGACGTCCCGATAGCGTCTTTAGGTCTTGATTTTTCATCTGAACTTGGCGCCGGTTCGGACGAATGGGCTTCGTTCATGAAGGCTCCGGCGACTTGCGTATCGATGGGCAACCCCCACATTGTCGTTTTCGTGGAGAAGATAACCGACGCGCTTGTTTTGAAATGCGGTCCCAAAATAGAACAATCGCTTGAGAATTTTCCGCGTAAAACGAACGTTCATTTTGTCGAAGTTTTGTCGAAGTCAGAACTTCGTATGCGCGTTTGGGAACGTGGAACGGGCGAGACTCTAGCGTGCGGCACGGGCGCATGTGCCGTCGGCGTCGCCGGAGTGTTGACGGGAAGGACAGGGGAAAGGGTTCTTATTCATCTTTCTGGCGGCGATTTGGAGATCAACTGGGACCCTAAACAAAATCATGTCTTTATGACAGGTCCGGCGCTTAAGACTTTTTCTGGCGAATTAACGTCAGAGTTTTTTGAACAGCCTCGTGAAAAATTCCTTATTCGTTGAATTGGAGCGTCGCCTGTGCTTAAACGTGAAGGCAAACAATTATAAAATGTCGCTTTACGAAGATCTCGTCTGCAGAAAAGAATCGCTTGCTCTAGTAGGTTTAGGTTACGTCGGATTGCCAATCGCCGTAGCTTTTTCCAAAAAGGTCAACGTGATTGGATTTGATACGAACACGGAAAAAATAGGCCTTTACAAGTCTGGGAACGATCCGACGCGAGAGGTTGGCGATAAGGCTGTCGAAAACTGCGACGTTGAGTTTACCTCAAATCCGGATGACTTAAAAAGGGCGCGTTTTTTTGTCGTTGCCGTTCCCACGCCCGTTTTTGACGATCATACGCCCGATCTCACGCTAGTCGAAAACGCCTGTCGGATTTTAGGCGCTCGTCTTTCGCCTAGGAGCGTCGTTGTTTTCGAATCGACTGTTTATCCTGGCGTTACTGAGGAGGTATGCGTTCCGATTTTAGAAAAAGAATCGGGGTTGACGTGCGGAGTTGATTTTAAAGTCGGTTATTCTCCCGAACGTATCAATCCCGGCGATAAGGAACATCGTTTGGAGACTATTATCAAGATTGTTTCCGGTATGGACGCGGAAACGCTTGATTGTGTTGCAAAGACGTATGAGCTCGTTGTCAAGGCTGGCGTTCACAGGGCGCCGACGATTAAGGTTGCCGAAGCTGCTAAAGTCATTGAAAACAGTCAGCGCGACGTTAATATTGCGTTTATGAACGAGCTTTCGATGATTTTTGATCGTTTAGGAATTGACACGAAGTCCGTCCTCGAAGCGGCTGGAACTAAGTGGAATTTCCTTCGTTTCTATCCTGGTCTTGTTGGCGGACACTGTATCGGAGTGGATCCATACTATCTTACCTATCGCGCCGGCGCGCTCGGTTATCATAGTCAGATCATTCTCGCAGGTCGCACGATTAACGACAGCATGGGAAAATATGTCGCAGAGAACTGCGTTAAAACTCTCATTAAGGCGAACAAACTCGTCAAAGGCGCCAGGGTTGCCATTCTGGGCTTCACTTTCAAAGAAAATTGCCCCGACACCCGTAATACGAAGGTTTTCGATATCGTTAAGGAACTGCGCGAGTACGGAATAGAACCGACTATTTCAGATTCTGTCGCCGACGCGGATGAAGCGAGACGTTTTTACGGCGTTGAGCTTGTCGGAATTGATAGAATTACTTCGATGGACGCGGTTATTCTTGCCGTTGCTCATGACGAATATAAATCATTCAACAGGAGCGATCTTGACGTCCTTTTTGGAAAAGGAACGCGGGCGCTTCTTGATATCAAAGGTTTTCTTAACCGCAAAGAGTTTGAAGACGCAGGATATATCTACTGGCGCTTATAGTTTTCTAGGTTGATTAGACTTTCGTTTGATTTTTACAAGAGTTAATTAAAAAACCCGCGATTGGAGGATAAAACTCCGATCGCGGTTTTTTTGAATAACCGTCTCGCAAGGCAGACTCACGAGACGGCCTTATAAGGAACGCGTCTCATCTTTAAGCGCTAAACGACCTATTCAGTTCAGACGTCAATATCAAAGAAGTCTTTATTGAAGAAGTCGGCAAACGCTTCAGCAAGCAACGCGCCGCTGTCGTCCGTGGCGCCGCTTTCGGAAGCAACGGTGTCGAACGAATCGACCGTCCATGCGGAGAGAGCGCCGTCGTTGGCAATCGACTGAACACGAACGTTGTACATAGAACCGTATGTAACGTTATTCAACGTCGCGGTTCTACCGTTTACCGTGAGGTTATACCATTCGGTCGCGTCGCTGGGTTTGTATTGGGCGTTGTACCCCGACGCGTCGCCCGACCACGTGACGGCAATTTGCCGCTTCGTGGTAGAGTAGGAGAACGCGAGATTAGTCGGAGCCGCGACGTCTTCGATAGCAGCAGTCGAGAAGGATCCGACCGCGTAATCGGAAACGCCATAATTGTTGTAGGCCGAAACGCGGAAACTGTACTCACGACCGGGATAGACCCTAGACGCAGTACGCGAGGTCGCGTCTGCTCCTAGATACTCGGAAACCTTCCAAGTCGTTCCGCCGTCGATGCTGTATTCGACCATGAATCCCTTTTCATTTGAGGAATTGTCGTTCCAAGACATCGGAAGCGTTTGTCTCGCGGCGTCATAGTTTCCAAAGACAAGACCGGTTGGCGCGGCAGGAACGAAGTTCGAGTCGGAGACGTCGTAGGCGTCGCTAACAAGCCACGAAGAATTGCCGGCGTCGTTATAGGCGGCGACACGGAAAGCGTACGTGCGCCCCGGAAGAACGGCCGTCGCCGTGCGCGACGTAACGTTGGCGTCGTAGGTTCCGGCAAAGCACCAAGCGCCCCCGTCGACGCTGTACTGAACCTTGTACCCCGTTTCGTTGTCGGCGACGTCAGTCCAAGACATGCCGAGCGTTCTCGTGACAGGATCGTAGTCGCCAAAGACAAAGTCTGTTGGAGCGGCAGGGGAACCGTCTGCGGTCGGAACGGCGTAGGAGCCGTATGTCCACCCGGAAGAACCGAACGCATTGAACGAACGGACGCGGAACTGATACGTTTCGCCAACCCGAAGACCAGTTGCGGTACGGTAATTGACGTCGGCGGACGTCTGGGCGGAAGTTCGCCAAGTCGCGCCGGAGTCTGTGCTGTATTCAATACGGAATCCGGTTTCGTCGTTCGAATTATCGACCCACGACATTTCGACCGTGTGATTTTCCGCAGAGTAGTTCGTGAAGGTGATTTTGCCAGGTTCGGTTGGAACTCCAGAAGGAGCAGTGTACTCTCCATAACTCCAGTCAGAATAACTGCTTCCTTTGAACGCGGCTACGCGGAAGTAGTACGTGCGACCAGGAGAGACTCGCGTCGCGGTACGGTAGTTGACGTTTGCCTCTGTCGTACCCGCGCGATTCCACTTTTCGCCGTCGTAGCTGAACTGGATGACGAAGCCGTCTTCATTGTCGGAATTATCCGCCCAGGACATTTCCAAATTACCGCTGGAGTATTCGCCAAAGACAATGTCGCCAGGCTTGTTAATTACGGCGGTAGGAACGTCGTAAGTTGTCGTCGCCCAATCTGAATAACCGGCCGCGTTGTACGCTGCGACGCGGAAGTAGTAGGTTTTGCCCGATACAAGACCCGTCGCTGTGCGCGTGGTTACGTTCGCGTCAGTCGAACCGGCTCCAAGCCAATTCTCGTTATCGTAGCTAAACTGGATAACGAAACGATCTTCGTTGTCGGAATTATCCGTCCAGGACATTGTCGCGTTGACGCCGTTTGACGTGAACTCAACGTTGGAGAACTTAATATCGGACGGAGCGGCAGGCACGTCGATAGTCGTCGATTCGACCGTGTAGGACGCGACGTCCGAATATTCGGAAACGCCATAAGGACCGACTGCTGCAACACGGTAATAATAGGTTCTACCAGGCACGAGTCCGACGGCAGTGTACGAAGTGACGTCGGCTTCTGTAGTTGCAGTCGTATTCCAGTTCTGCTGATCCGTGCTGTACTGAACGCGGAAACCAACCTCGTCGTCGGAGTTGTCGGTCCATGAAACGAGGAGCGTCTTCGCGTCGGAGTCGTAATTGCTGAAGACAATATCTGACGGCGCGGCGGGAACCTCGGCGGGGACGTCGAACGTCGTCGTCGCCCAGGCGGAGTACCCGTAATCGTCAAACGCCGCGACACGGAAGTAATAGGTCTTACCGGGCGTGAGTCCCTTGGCGACGCGCGAGTTGGCGTTCGGCGCAAGAGTCGCGGCGGTAAGCCACGTCTCGTTATCGAGACTGTACTGAACTTCGTATCCCGTTTCGCCAATAGCATTGTCGACCCAGCTCATCGTCGCACGATGCGTTTCGGCGTCGTAAGAATCGACGGTGAATTCGGTAGGCGCGTCGAGCGAGACGTCAGTCAAAATTTCTGCGATGGAGTATTCCGACTCGCCGGACTCGTTCCACGCGGAGACGGCAAAGTAGTAGAGGGCGTTCGGTTCAAGGTTTTGAACGGTATACTCGTTGGAAATCGACGACATCGTGGCGATTTTCTTCCAAGTCGAGCCTACCCCAAACTGTTGATACACATTGTAACCTTCCGCGCCTTCGGAGAGCTTCCAAGAGATATTGGCGCTCTTTGCCGGCTTGTTATAAACGACGGATAGATTGGCGGGCGCGTCTGGAATCGGCGATTTGACATAGGAGAGATATGTCGGTTCGGAGACGCCAGCGTCGTTGTATGCGGAAATCGCAAAGGCGTAAGGAACATCCTCTACGAGATCTTTAACGACGTAGAACGTTTCGGCGTCGTCGTCACGATCGACGACGTCCCACGCGTCTGTTTCGTTATTGTACGTCTGGACAATATATCCCGTCGCGTTGGGGACAGGGGACCAGGTAATCGCAATGGAGTTGTTTCCTGCGTCAAGCGCGCCAAAGGCGGCGTCGGCTGGCGTCGAGGGAACCAAGGTCGCGTCAAAGGAGACGTCTTCCGTCGTACCGACGCCCGCGGCGTTTACAGCGGCAACGCGGAACGCGTAACTCGTATTAGCTACGATCCCAGTAAGCGTATAAGGCGAATTCGTAACCGAATTGGCAAGCGTCGTCCATTCGCCGCCGTTCGTTTGACCATAGACGACATAATGGTCGGCGTAGTCGAGAGCAGTCCACGAAAGCCGCGCGGTTCCAGCGACAGAATCATAGTTGGAGACGGCAAGGTCGAGAGTTCCAGAAGGCGGAAGCAACGTACTGAGATCAGCCTTAACAGTTTTGGAGTACTTGGAGACGGAGTCGACGGTCGTATAGGCGGAAACGCGGTAGGAATAGTCCGCGTTTTCTTCGACGGTCGCGACGTAACTCGTTCCCGTAACGGTTCCGACGGTTACCCACTTATTCGAAGCGTTAAGCGCTTCGATCTTGTAGCCAGTCGCGTTCTTAGAGGCAGTCCAAGTCAGAGTCGCGGACGTTCCGCCTGTGTACTCCGCAAACTTGACGTTCTTCGGAGCGGCAGGCGCGACAACCGTATTGAGATCAGCCGCGACGGTCGTGGAATACTTAGTCTCAGAGTCGACGGTCGTGAATGCGGAAACACGATACGAATAGGTCGCGTTTTCTTCGACGGTCGCGACGTAACTTGTTTCCGTAACGGTTCCGACGGTTTCCCAGACGTTCGACGCATTGAGCGTTTCAACGAGGTAACCGGAGGCGTTCTCCGAAGCGTCCCAAGTTAGAGTCGCGGAGGTCCCGCCCGCGTACTCGGCGAAAGCAACGTTCGTCGGCGCGGCAGGCGCAACGACCGTATTGAGGTCTGCCTTAACCGTTTTGGAGTACTTAGAGACTGAATCGACGGTCGTGAATGCGGAAACACGGTAAGAATAGGTCGCGTTTTCTTCAACGGTCGCGACATAGCTGGTTTCTGTAACGGTTCCGACTGTCACCCATTTGTTCGAAGCATTGAGCGCTTCGATCTTGTAGCCGGTCGCATTCTTAGAGGCGGTCCAAGTCAGAGTTGCAGAGGCTCCGCCTGTATACTCGGAGAAGGCGACGTTTTTCGGCGCAGCGGGCGCAACGACTGTATTGAGCTTGACGGTAGCGATAGACGAGACTCCATACTCGCTGACCGCCGCTACCCCAAACGTGTATAGCTGATTGTCGGCAATACTAACAACAGAGGAAAGATCGGCGAACGAGGTCGTGTTGACAGTTGCGACAACCGTCTTGTTATTGCCGTCAATTTGATAGACGTTATATGCGAGAACGTCGCTCGAGGTCGACGCGGTCCAACTCAAGACGGGCGCCTTGTTCGATTCCACATAATCGGAAATCGTGACGTTCGTCGGCGCGGCAGGCGCGGCGCCTTGGAATTCGTAGGCTCCTGCGTCGACGGTTCCGGAAAAACGATTGGCGCCGGCAAGGTCGACGGACAACACGTTGCCGTAGACGTCCAACGCCTGAGCGTCGACGCCGATATTCGAGGCTTCGGAGCCGCTAGCGAGGGAGTAATCGCCGCTTTCCGCGTTGGTAAAGAGCGTTCCGCCCGAATAAACCGTCGCGTTTGCGACGCCAGAGGCGTCGACAAGGCTGCCAGGCGCGGACGCAACTCCGAAAAGCGGTGAAGTAGCGTTGTTGACAATAATCGCGTTGGCGATTGTAACCGCGCTGGAATTGGCGCCGGCATAATAGACGGCTGCGTCGTTGGCAGAGTTGTTGGCAAGGGTAACGTTATAAAGCGCGGCGGTTCCATCTTCGGCGATATAGATCGCGCCTGATCCGGATCCGGAGTTGGCGGCAATAAGCGAGTTCGAGATGGTCAACGACTTAGCGGTCGCTAAACTCGCGGAGGAGACGTCAACTGTCTCGGAGTCGAGTTCCGCACGGGAAATATTCGTGTCGAACGGCTGACCGGGAACGCTGGAAAGCGGTTCTGCAGAGTTGGAAATCGTACTGACGAAGAGCGTTTGCGAAGGATCGACGTTGAT
>Ga0256407_10004525_pt1 | contig 23140 bp, 21 predicted proteins | sample RumenRJG_04DNA_FD_193489 | JGI IMG/M metagenome (GOLD analysis project Ga0256407, IMG submission 193489) | Bovine rumen microbial communities from Lethbridge, Alberta, Canada - RJG_04 | ecosystem: Host-associated > Mammals > Digestive system > Stomach > Rumen | place: Canada: Alberta... | reverse complement strand
TGTTCGCGGGTTTGGCGCTGGAGCTGGAAATGTTCAGCTTGAAGCAATTATTGCTCTTTTACAGAAAGAAGAGTATGAGCTTGGCGTTGACCTTTATCGCCTTCTTGATGTAAGCGAACAGATTATAAAGCCTATTATGACTGAAGATCGTGCTTTGACAGACATCAGTATTGTAAGCGGAATGAGTGGTGTGTTTAGTGCTTTTAAGGCACATGTGCATAATGCTGCATCTCGGTTTGGAGTTGATGAGCGTGATATCTTTATGGAACTTGGACGACGGAAAGTAGTTGCAGGTCAGGAAGATATGATTGTTGAAGTAGCAGAAAAACTAGCGCATCCTGTAAAAATTGATGAAGAGTCTTATCTGCTTTCATCTTTATCATAAAAATAAAAAGGGGTTTTGAATATGAATGTATCAGAATATATTTTTGATTATTACAACAAAAAAGGTGTTGATTCTGTATTTATGGTAACTGGCGGTCAGGCTATGTATTTGAATGATGCTGTTGCTTCAAACGGAAAATATAATGTTATCTGCCATCATCATGAACAGGCCTGTGCAATGTCTGCAGATGCTTATGGAAGAATAAAAAATAAGCCTGCCATTGCTTTGGTTACAGCTGGACCTGGTAGCGTTAATGCAATGAATGGTGTTGTTGGTGGATACACAGATTCTTCTCCGATGATCGTTATTTCCGGGCAGGCAAACCTTTCTTTTGTACAGTATCAGGAGCAGACAAACATCAGACAATTTGGTGTTCAGGGAATAAATATTAAACCACTCGTACAGAATGTAGTAAAGTACTTTATAACTATTGATGATGTAACAAAAGTTCAGTACTACCTCGAAAAAGCATGGGATGCAGCTACAACTGGTAGACCTGGACCTGTTTGGCTTGATGTACCTCTTGATATTCAGCGTGCAGAAATATCTGTTGATAAACAGAAGCCTGTTGAAAAAACAGAAATTAAAACAGATTCATATATACTTGATAAGACAATAAAATCTGCTATAGAAAAACTTAAGTCATCAAAAAGACCTGTATTCCTTGTTGGACAGGGGGTAAGTCTTGCTAAGGCTCGTGAAGAATTCTTGAAGCTTGTAGAACAAGTAAAGATTCCTGTAATTACAGCCCGACTTGGAATTGATTTAATTCCTACAGATAGCAAATATTATGTTGGAAGGCCTGGAAATTATGGGGAACGTTCAGCAAACTTTGGTATTCAGAATGCAGATTTAATTATTTCTATTGGATGTCGTATGGCATCATCATTAGTTGGACATACACCTTCAATGTTTGGTAAAAATGCCTATAAAATTGTAATTGATATTGATCAGAAGGAACTGGATAAACCTGGTGTTAATATAAATGAAAAGGCTTGTATTGATGCAAAATTATTCATCAATGAACTGAGCAAGAAAATCTGTGCAGAGAGCTTACCTGATTATTCTGAATGGGTAGCAAAAACAAATGAATGGAAAGAAAAATATCCTGTTTGCCAGCCTGAATATAAGAATGAAAAGCCTGTAAACTCATACTACTTTGTAAATGAACTTTCTCGTCTTGCACCTGATACTGCAAACATTCTTGTTGATACTGGTTCTTGCTTCCATGTTGCATGTCAGACTTGGAAAGTAAAGAAAGGTCAACAGTTTCTTACGACAGGTGGACTTTCTTCTATGGGATATTGGTGTGCAGGAATTGGGGCTTGTATAGCTAATGATAGAAAAGAGACTATCATAATTACTGGAGATGGAAGTCTTCAGATGAATATTCAGGAGTTTGCACCTATTCATCACAATAATCTTCCAATTAAAACTTTTGTTTTGAACAACAACGGATATCTTCTTATCCGTTCTACTCAGAAAAACTTTATGGGTAGATATATTGGCGAAGGTCCTGAAACCGGTGTTTGGTGTCCTGATACTGCAAAGATTGCAGCAGCCTATGAAATTCCATATTTTAAGATTGATAATGTAGATAAAATTGAAGAAACTGTGAAGAAAGTTTTTGAAACTAAAGGTCCTGTTATTTGTGAAGTAATGACTCCAGAATGGCAGCTTCTTGTTCCTCGCATTACTTCTGAAAAAATGCCAGATGGTCGTCTCGTTGCTCATGAATACTCTGATATGTTCCCATTCTTAAACAGAGAGGAATATAAAGAGCAAATGATTGCTGAAAAATAAGGAAGAGAGTGAATGAAGAAATTACTTTGTGTTTGGGGTGCCGCTGATTATGGCAAAAGTTCTTCGATAATAGAATTCGATTCATTGTTGAATAAGTACTTCGGCTCGAATATCCAGACAATACATTCTTTTGGAAATTTACCATATGATATTCAAAGAATATATAAGATTGGAAATTTCACAATTGGAATTGAAAGTCAGGGAGATCCAAACTCAAGGCAAAAAGCGTCATTAACATTATTTGGGAAGAATAACTGCGATATCATAATTTGCGCATCACGAACAAAAGGTGATACTGTAGCAAATGTGGATAATTTTTGTCATCGGCATGGATATGATTGTTTCTGGCTTTCAACAATCTATTCTCCAAAAACTTATAAACAATCAGGTACAATATTAAATCAAAGAAACGGACAAGTTTTATTTGATATTGTATCAGATTTTATGAATGGAAAGTATTAAGAAATTACGGAGGTATACCTTATGGCAAATTGGACACAAACTGAAATTGGTGAAATATGGGAAAAAGCTGAATATATTGATGAAAAGAATGAGCCTAATGGTTTTAGAAAAGATCAATGTGGTGCTTGGATAAAATGGTCTGACTATGGAAACCGTAATTCAAAATATGGTTGGGAAATTGACCATATAAAACCAGCATCCAAAGGTGGTGAAGATATTGTTAGTAATGCGCGACCTTTGCATTGGAAAAATAATGCAAGCAGGCAGGATGGCAGATTAACAAAAGTCGTAACCTCAAAAGGTACCAAAAATATATTGGTTGAAACTGGTGAAGAGTTTAATCCAAATGATTAGAATGGAGTAATTTGAAGCATGACATTGGCTATTACTGGTGCAACTTCGATGCTTGGTGTTGCTACAATAAAAAATTGTATTTCGAATAATATTTCAGTACTTGCTTTTGTTCGTAAAGGTAGTTCTAAGATAAAACATTTGCCATCATCTCCTTTAATAAAAACAGTTGAATGTGATTTAGCACAAATGAAAGATTTTAATGCTGAAGATCTTTCTGCTGATGTATTTATTCATTTTGGCTGGGCATTTACTGATAAAACTGGACGTAATGATGTTTCAAAACAACTTGAAAATGTACAATATACAATAGAAGCAGTTCATCTTGCAAAAAGACTTGGGTGCAGAAAGTTTGTCGGAGCAGGAAGTCAGGCAGAATATGGTACTCCAAATGTTAGGCTTAAGGCTAATACTCCCGTAAATCCATTAATATCATATGGTGTAGCAAAATATGCAGCAGGACGGCTTTCTGCGATAGAATGTAAGAAAGAAGGCCTTGCATATAACTGGGTAAGAATACTTAGTATATATGGTCCTCATGATAATGAAGGTACATTGATAAAACAGTTAGTTTATAATGCAAAGAATAATATTCCAATGGGGCTTTCTGGATGTGAGCAAGTTTGGGATTATCTTCATGAAGATGATGCAGGTGCTGCATTTGTTGCTGTAGCAGAGAAAGGTGTTGATGGAAAGATTTATCCTTTGGGAAGCGGTGTAGGCAGATCTTTAAGAGAATATGTTCAGGATGTGATTTCTGTTGTGAATCCGGATTATAAGCCAGAGTATGGAAAGTTTCCGTATAGTCCGACACAGCCAATGTATTTAGTGGCTGATGTTAGTGAATTGGAAAAGGATACGAGATGGAAGCCGAATAAACTCTTTATGGACAAATAAACAGGATAATTATATGTCTAAACTAACTATTGGAATACCAACGTATAATGGTAGTATAACACTTAATATTGTTCTAAATAAAATAAATGAATGCATGTCAGAACTCAATGATACTATTGAATTGATTGTTTCAGATAATGCCTCTACAGATGATACAAGAGAAATTTGTGAGAATTTTTCTAAACATAATAATAATATTATTAACTTTAAATATTTAAGAAATCCAGAAAATCTTGGTTACGATGCAAATGTCTATAATGTAGTTGAAAAATCTACTTCTGATTATTGTTGGCTATTATCTGACAATGAGATACCTAATAATTCAGAAGGATTACAGAATCTTATTTCGTATTTAGGCGATAAAGACTTAGACTTTCTTTTTTTGGACTATATAAATGAAATCAATATAAATAAAAAAAAACGCACTGATGATGAAATTTTCACCAATGCAGATGAATATTTTCAAAAACTTAAATTCAAGAGTGGGTTAATTTCTAATTGCGTTGTTAATGTTGAGAGATGGAAAAATTTGAATCTAAAAAAATACATTGGTTGCAACTGGATTCATTTTGCTTATCAAATTAATGCTTTAGCACCAAATTTTAATAAAAACTGTAAAGCAGTAATTTTTTATGATAAGATTTTTTCTTCTTTACCTAGACCAGCTAGATGGGGTACTAAGGGAAGTTTTATTGATACTGGTTTGCAGGCTGTAAAAATATTTAATGAAATGTATTTTCTTGGATATAAAAAAGAAACAATAAAATGTGCAAAAAAAGTTATATATGGTGGTTATCCAAAAAACCTTTTTGTTGCAAAACTTCAAGGTTATAATTTTTCACATGAAAAATTAAATGAAATGAAATCTTTGTATAAAGAGTTCTCTTCATTTAATTTTTATTCAATTCTAATAAAACTACCTAAAATTATTCTTAGAGTTTTTATGATATGTCAAAGAAGTTGTAATAAGTTAATAAGGATAATAAAACAATGAATTCAAACAAACGGCAATATATTTTCAACATAGTTGCACATTATGGAAATCTGGTTCTTGCAGCACTGTTAAACTTAATTTCAGTCCCTATTGCTTTAAATTACTGGGGAAAACAACAATACGGTATATGGACTGTAATTACTACATTCACGATTTATATATCATCTTTTGGTCTTGGAATTGATAGTGCAACAGGTATTCTGATGACAAAGAATCCTTCTGTTAATTCCAAAATTCAATTGTTGAAAAAAGGTACAAGACTTCTATGTATTTTTGCAGTTTTTGGACTGACTATTTTTTTCATTCTAACTCTAATTTTTCCAAACTGGTATAAAATTATTGGAAAAATGGATATAGAAAGCTACCTTATTGCGAAAAAATGTATGATCATATTTGTAATAGGAACATTTACAAATATGACTTTTGGAGCAATAGCCCAAACCTTTGGTGCTTTTGAAAGATTATATATAAATACATTTTTAGGTACATTACAACAGATTTTTACATTTTTAATAATTTTGATAACCGTTATTGCTAAGTTTTCTTTGATTTTTTATATATTTTTATTGCAAGTAAATCTAATAGTTTTTAGTCTTCTGAAACTGTTGTTGTTTTTTATTATACTCAAAAAGTATAAAAATGAAAATAAAATTATAGCGAATACAAATGATAATCAAGATGGTTACAGAAGTATTCTTAAAACCGGTATAAATCTAACTCTATATGGATTACCTGTTCTTTTGGTACCTAATTTAAGTAATCTGATTATTTCAAATAATATAGGTATAGAAGCTATTGTGCCTTATTCCATTTTAAATAAATTGTTTTCTTTAGCAATTTCTTTTGTTCTTGTTTTTAATATGTCAGCTGCTCCTATTTATGGCAAAGAATTTGGAAACAATAACTGGGAATTATTACAAAAAATATATAAAAGATTGTTTTATTTCACTGTTTCAGTTGGAATGTTTTGTGTTCTTGGTGTTCTTCTATTAGGAAGGTCTTTTATTGTGCTATGGACAGGAGATGTATTAAATTATCCAGGTGATTTAGTAGCAATTATATTAGCATGTTATTTCTTTATTTATGGAATTAATAATTTAAATCTAATAGTTCTTAATTCCTTTAATTATGTAAGCAAACTTTGGTTATTTTCATGGGGAGAAAATATTATATTTCTTCTAGTTTCATCAATATTTATAAAATCACTAGGTATAATAGCAATACCAATTGGATTAGTAGCCGGTTTTATTTTTTCATCAATGTGGGGATACCATTTTATTTTACTAAAACGAACTCAAAAACGACTATCATACGATTATTTGCATCTAATAAAAAATATTTTAATATTTTTAGCAGGTCTTTTTTTATACTTTTCAATATCATCTTTAGGATGTAAGTTTGGATTAGATTTTTTATTTAAATTTTTTGCAATAGTTTTATTATTTCTATGCAGTATTTTTGTTATACCTGTTCAGATAAGAAATGAAATTTTGTTACAGTGGAAACAAAAACTGAGAAGGATTGTAAAATGATAACAAACAGCATAATTGCATATGGTGACCAGCTTGGTGCTCAAATGTCCACATTTGCACAACTTGTGTATATCGCAAAAGAAAATAATCAAGATTTATGTTTTTATAATGAATATAAGGATTTCAGGCGTAGTTATTGTATATTAAAAAGTTTTGATATACCTACACAAACAAAAAGTAAAAAGTGGCAAATAAAATTTACCCGTAGATTATGGCTTCCTATTCCAGAACTTTATTGTTTGCAGTTCAAGAAAAAAGAAAAATCTGTTGCAAATTATAAGCGTATATATAAAGATAGAATAAAGAATCTTATGGATAGATGTTTCTATCGTGGGTGCAGACTTTTTTATCCAGATTTCAAGATAATTGAAGGAAAAAATGGAGTTCATTGCGATTCTAATCTTTTGAATCTGAACCCAAAGAAAAACTATGATATTCAAAGTGGATTCGGTACGTATCAGGACTGGAAAAAATATGAAGATATTGTTTTAGATTTGTTCAGCTTTAAGAATGAGGTTGTTCAGCAAGGTAATGCGATTTATAAAGAAATAAAAACAAAAAAGCCTACTGTTAGCGTGCATTTTAGAAAAGGAGATTATCTTATTTTGAGCAGCCTTAATCTTACACTAGATTATTATAAGACTGCACTATCATATTTTGAAAAAGAAAAATATAAGCTTGTTATTTTCAGCGATGATATAGATTCATGCAAGAATACCGGGATTTTCGATGGGTATGAAATACATTATATGGATGCACATTCTGCTGGTATCGATATGTATGTCATGAGTCTTTGTGATAACAATATAATCGCAAATTCTTCCTTCAGTTTTTGGGGAGCCTTTCTGAATAAAAATAAAGAAAAGAAAGTTATTTGCCCTCACGATTTTATAGGTCAACAGTGTACAGATTATGTATATATGAACGGGAATTGGTATCCTGAGAATTGGATTGCGTTATGAAAGATATGAAAAAAATTGCTTTTTGGAACAATTATACAAACTTTGCAAATAATCAGGCTTTTAATCCAAAAGCCTATGGAATTGGTGAGGATTTGGGGTATCCTGTAATTCTTCTAAAAGAAAAACTGGCTGAAAAAGGGTATCTTCTGGAAACATTGGATATGGATAAAACAGAAAACTATGAAGCTATAATCTTTTCAGATGTTCCGAATCCTAAAACTTGTTGTGTTGACCTAAATACAATTCCGAAAGAAAAAAAAATCCTTGTTCTTACTGAATGTGAAATGATTTATAAGCCTAATGGTAGAACTGATTTATTAAAAGAATACAGAACTGTTTTTGCATATGATGATAATCTGATAAAAGAATGTGGGTATAAAAAACTAAATATGGTTAACAAAATCAAAATGCCTAATAAAATTTCTTTTTCAGAGAAAAAATTTTCAACTTTGATCGCAGGGAATAAATTTGTAAATGATAAGGGGGAGCTTTATAGTGAACGCCTCCGTGCCATCCGTTTTATGGAGCAAAATTATCTTTCTGATTTTGATTTATACGGAATTGGTTGGGATTTAAAAACTTTTAGAGGGATAAAGCCAGTTCGAGCCTTGAATAGAATAAAACCATTAAGAAAGCTTTTTACAGAAAAAAGGCCATCTTATAAAGGAAAAGTTGATAAAAAAATAGAAGTTCTTTCCAAATATAAATTCTGCTTTTGTTATGAGAATTCTTGTGCTATTCCTGGATATATCTCAGAGAAAATCTGGGACTGCTTTTTTGCCGGTTGTGTTCCTGTTTATTATGGTGCACCTAATGTCACGAATTATATTCCAGATAACTGTTTTATTGATTTTAGAAACTTTTATTCTTATGAGCAATTATATCAATATATGAAAGATATGAGCGAAGAAAAATATAATGAATATAGAAATAATATAAAGAAGTTTTTGCAAAGTGAAAAAGCGTATCCCTTTTCTGCTGAGTGTTTTGCGGAAACTTTGATAAACGAGATTATAAAATGAAAGACTTAACAGTATTTGTTTTAACTCACAATCGTGGGGAAATGTTGCTTGAAACAATAGACAGTATTTTGAATCAGTCTTGTCATGATTTTAAATTTATTGTTTCTGATAATTCAAGCAATGATGAAACGATGCGTTTGCTTGAAGAACGAGGATACTTAGGAAAATTCGAATATCGTAAGCGTGATAAAGAATATCCGTCAATGGAACATTTTAATTTATGTTTGTCTGAGGTTGACACTACATATTTTGTACTGTTTCACGATGATGATATAATGTTGCAAGATTATGTGGAGACTATGTACAACTCAATTGCTGGTAGCGAATATGTTGCGGTAGGTTGTAATGCGTATTATTTGTATGGTGAGAAACGAAACAAACGGAAGATGCTGAGAAAATATAAGAATAATCTTTCTGTTGCTTTGGTAACTAAAGATTTAGCTCTTCAGTATTGCAAAAGAAATGGAATTGTTCCATTTCCATCTTATATGTACAACAAAAAATTGATTGGGACTAAAATATTTGATGAAGAATGTGGAAAGTATAGTGATGTCTCATGGCTTTTGAGACTAGTAAAACTTGCTCCCATTTATTGGCTTACAGCACCTCTTATGTATTACCGAATTCACAAGGGGCAGGATTCGCAGATGTTGGATATTGAAAATCAGAAAAAATTACTTTTAAAGTTTCAGAATATTCTGGGGGCAGAAAATCATTATATAGTAAATTACAAATATAATCTTGAGTATTCAGACATTATTGTTAAATACTGTAAAAATAATTCTTTTGATAAAGAAAAGTTTAGCCAACTTTTAAAAGTCTCAAAAAAATACGCACTGAGAACGATTCTTAAAGTTTTGCAAGTAAGACTATCAAAGTAAAACTTGTTTTATGCGATTAGCATATTTTATTCAGAATATGACTATATATTTGAATTTTTTTGTTTACTGTTGCACTATTTTGATTATGTATCCAATCAATTAAGCGAATTTAAAAAAGCGACAAGTTTATTTTTAATGCAATTATGGCAGGTAGAATTCATAACTAAGATATGGCTTAAAGAAATTTGAAAAATAATCCCAATTGTTCCTTTGCCTTTGTTTGTAAATGGACTTTTATTAATATTATTAGTTTTCTCTTTGCTATGTATTTTTAATTATAAAAACGAAAAATGAGGTAGGACGCATTTTTATAATGAATATCTTGTTTGGTATTTTCTTTATTGTAGCAATTGTCCTGATGATAGAAATAATAAATTTTGTTTTGAAAGAGACTTGAAATAAAAAATATTTATCTTCTTGGACTCAAATTGAGGTAACGTTATTATGAGCTTAAAGAAAAATATACGTTCTTTTGTATTATCACATGGTGTAACTAGAGAATTTTTCTTTTTTATAATGCACAAAAAAGCTAATAAAAAGAAAATTGACAAGAAAATTGCTAATTCAGATTTTCATTTTGCAAGGCAGAAGATAGATGCGATTGTATCACTTACATCATATGGAGAAAGATTGAAAGAATTGCAGTACACACTTTATTCATTGGTGTCTCAGTCTGTAAGACCTGAAAAAATAGTTGTAAATCTTGCAGAGAAAGATTTTATTTCAATGCCGCCTATTCTTAGAATTTTTGAGAAATATGGTGTCGAATACTGTGAAACGGAAGACTTTAAATCATATAAAAAACTTATCCCTACCTTACAGAAATATCCAGATAAGATAATTGTTACAGCAGATGACGATTTGTATTACCCTCAAGATTGGTTAGAAAAACTATGGAAAGGACATTTAGAGTATCCAGATTGTGTAATTTGCCATTTAACTAAAACTATTTGTTTTGATAAAGGAAAACTAATTCCCTACAATGAGCTGAAATATAATAAAGAGTTTATAGCCCCGAATTATTCAAATTTTATTCTGAGTGGAGCAGGTGCATTATTTCTTCCCAAAAACTTTTATTCAGATATATGTAATACAGAAGTTTTTTTGAAACTGTGCCCTTTTGCTGATGATATATGGGATTATTTTATGTGTATACTCAATAAAACAAAGATAATGCAACTTTCACATTCTTATACGAATGTATGTTATGTAAATCCCTATAGAGAATATGGTATTACATACGGTGCAACTCTTTCTGACCAAAATGTAACGCTTAACAAAAACGATACACAGTTTCAGGCTGTAATGAAACATTACGGTTTAAGTGAAATATCTTTAGAACAATTGTTAAAAGAAATATAAATTTGTTTTTTCATAGGAGTATGACATGAAAAAAATCCTGTTCATTTATGGCACACGTCCAGAAGCGATAAAAATGGCTCCTTTAATTAAAGAGTTCCAGAAGTATCCAGAAGACTTCAATGTTGTTATCTGTCTTACAGGGCAGCATCGCCAGATGCTAGACCAGATAAATGGCTTTTTCGGAATCAAAGGTGATTATGACTTGGATCTTATGAAGCCTAACCAGACATTGTTTGACATTGTTTCGGGGTGCTTGCTTGGATTGAAAGATATTCTGGCGACAGAAAAGCCTGACTTGGTATTTGTTCAGGGTGACACTTCAACAGTACTTGCTGGAGCTATGGCTTCATATTTTTGTAAAATTCCAGTTGCACATCTGGAAGCAGGCTTGAGAAGTGGCGACAAGTATTCTCCGTTCCCAGAAGAAGAAAACCGTATTTTGACAGGGCATATTGCAGAGTGGCATTTTGCTCCAACAGAACGGGCTGTTGCGAATCTTGAACTTGAAGGTGTTACAAAGAACGTCTTCAAAGTCGGAAATACTGTAATAGATGCACTCCATTTGGGACTGGATTTAATCAAGAAATCTGATGAGAGTTTATATAAAAAGTTCTTTAATTTCCTAGATTTTTCAAAACGTGTGATACTTGTTACTGGGCACAGACGAGAAAGCTTCGGAGATGGATTCGAGCATATTTGCAAGGCGATTGCACATATTGTGGACACATATAAAGATGTTCAGCTTGTGTATCCAATGCACTTCAACCCGAATGTACGTGAGCCTGTGATGAAATATCTTTCAGATAAGTCTAATGTATATCTTATTGAACCGCTTGATTATCCTTATCTTATCTGGCTTATGGAAAAATGTTTCTTTGTTTTAACTGATTCTGGTGGAATACAGGAAGAAGCTCCTGCTCTTGGAAAACCCGTGCTTGTCATGCGCGATGTAACAGAGCGACAGGAAGGTGTGGAAGCTGGAACTGCAAAACTTGTTGGTACGGATTATAATGCGATTGTAGAAAATGTAGAGTTGTTGCTAAATGATAAATCTGAATATTGTAAAATGGCAAATGCAGTCAATCCTTACGGCAATGGCACGACAAGTAAACAAATCTGTGAAATTCTAAGAACGAACTTTTCTAAATAAATACATAAGTCAAAGGATATTACTATGAATTCTCATTTTCCTGTGGTCAGGATTTTAGGTATAGATGTAAATGTTTGTACTCAAAATGAAGCTGTTGCTGAAATAATTAATTTTTTTTCAGAAAAAGAATTGCATATTGTACACACAATCAATCCAGAATTTATCCTTGCATCGCAGGAAGATAAATTATACGCTGAAATATTAAATAGTGCCGCACTTGCAGTTCCTGATGGAATTGGTGTTATAAAAGCAGCAAAATTTCAAGGAATTTCGATGCCAGAGAGAGTAGGTGGCTGTGATTTAACGTTAAAGGTCTTAGAAAAAATGGAAAATACTAACTTTTCAGTTTATTTTCTTGGAGCTTCACAGCAAAGATTAGATAAGGCTTTGGCTAATCTAAGACAAAAATTTCCAAATTTGAAAATTGCTGGTAGTCACAACGGATATTTTAAAGACGACGATGATGAAAGTATTATTGAAGATATTAATAATTCTAATGTGGATTTTCTAGTTATTGGACTTGGCGGAATAAAGAAACAGGAAACTTGGATTTGGAAATATAAAAATAGAATAAAAGCTAAAGTTTCGATTGGAGTTGGAGGTTCTATAGATGTATATAGTGGAGAAATAAAACGAGCTCCTAGATGGTGTCAGAAATTAAATTTGGAATGGTTGTATAGAACATTTCAAGAACCTAAAAAACGACTGAAGAGAGTATACAGGTTACCTTATTTTTTATATCTGGCTCTTAAAGCTTCAAAAATGAAAAAAGAATCTTAAAAGCTATCTAATATTTATATTATATTTTTTATAGGAGATACAATAATGTCAAACAAAATAGCTCTCGTCACCGGCATCACCGGACAGGACGGCTCTTTCCTTGCAGAATTTCTACTTGATAAAGGATACGAAGTTCATGGAATAATCCGTCGTTCCTCATCATTCAATACAGGTCGCATTGAGCATCTATATATTGATGATTTAATTGAAGATATGCATAAGAATCGTAAAATTATTCTTCATTATGGTGACATGACTGATTCTGAAAGTATGATTCGTATTATTCGCGAAATTGAACCTACAGAGATTTATAATCTTGCTGCACAGAGTCATGTAAAGGTAAGTTTTGATGTACCTGAATATACCGCAGACTGTGATGCAACTGGTGTGCTTCGTATTCTGGAAGCAGTTCACTTCCTAGGAATGGAAAAAACTTGTCGTATTTATCAGGCTTCTACGTCTGAGCTTTTCGGTTTAGTACAGGAAATTCCTCAGAAAGAGACAACTCCTTTCTACCCACGCTCTCCGTATGGTGTAGCCAAGTTATATGGCTTCTGGATTATGAAAAACTACCGTGAGTCTTATGGTATGTTCTGTGCAAATGGAATCCTTTTCAATCATGAGTCAGAACGTCGCGGTGAAACTTTCGTAACTCGTAAAATTACACTCGCTGCCAGCCGTATTGCTCAGGGCTTCCAGAAAAAGCTTTATCTTGGAAATCTTAATGCTCTTCGTGATTGGGGATATGCAAAAGACTATGTTGAGTGTATGTGGCTCATTCTTCAGCAGGATAAGCCGGATGATTTCGTAGTTGCAACTGGCGAACAGCATAGTGTTCGTGAGTTCTGTCAGTACGCATTCAAAGAAGCTGGTATTGAGGTAGAGTTCAAGGGTGAAGGAGTAAATGAGAAGGGCTATAACAAGGATACTGGAGAAGTAATTATTGAAGTTGATCCTAAATACTTCCGTCCCGCAGAAGTTGAAACACTTCTTGGTGACCCTACAAAAGCAAAAACAGTTCTTGGATGGAATCCGACAAAAACAACTTTCCCTGAGCTTGTAAAAATCATGATGAAGCATGATATGGAATATGTAAAAAAAGAAAGAACTTTGCACCAGAGAGGCTAGAAATGAAAATTTTTGTTACAGGTTCAGGAGGACTTGTTGGGCATAACGTAATTGATAATCCCGAAATCAGGCAGAATGTGCTTCTTACACCGCGTTCGAAAGAATTGAATCTTATGGATTATGAAGCTGCGGTTTATTTCATTAAGAAAAATAACCCAGATTTGATAATACATTGTGCGGGAAAAGTTGGTGGTATTCAGGCAAATATGAAAGACATGTACGGTTTTTATACAGAAAATGCCGTAATGGGAATAAACCTAGTTCGCGCTGCAAAAGAGTGCGGTGTAAAAAAGTTTATAAATCTTTCAAGTTCCTGTACTTACCCTAGAGATTACAAACAGCCTCTAAAAGAAGAATATACTTTACAGGCAGAGCTAGAGCCTACTAATGAAGGATATGCTCTTGCAAAACTTTCTGTTCTTAAGATGTGCGAATATATTTCAAAAGAATGTAAAGGTTTTGAATATAAGAGTCTTATTCCTTGCAATCTTTATGGTCGTTATGACAAATTCGGCGAGAAGAATGCACACATGATTCCTTCTATCATCAGAAAAATTCATTATGCAAAAGAAAACAAAGAGCCTTCTGTAGAAATCTGGGGAAATGGAGAAGCTCGCCGTGAGTTTATGTATGTTGGCGACCTTGCAGACTGTATAGCTTACTGCATTAAGAACTGGGAAAAAGTACCAGCTCTTATGAATGTGGGGCTTGGTTATGACTACACGGTAAATGAATATTACGAGACTATAAAAAAAATTCTTGGGTATGAAGGTAATTTTACCCATGATCTTTCAAAACCTGTAGGAATGATGCAAAAACTTCTTGATGTTACCAGAGCCAAGGATATTGGCTGGACTGCAAAGACTTCTCTTGAAGATGGTGTAAAGCAGACTTATGAATACTTTTTGGAGAAAATAAATGAATAAAATAGGTGTAGGCTACGCTTCTGTTACAGATCTTGAAAAGAAATATGTAATGGATGCTCTTGAATCTCAAAGGCTTTCTCAGGGGAAATATGTTGCACAGTTTGAAAAGAAATTTGCTTTAATGCACGGCAATAAGTATGGGGTTATGAATAATAGCGGAACTAATGCGTTGCATATTGCATTTGAAGCTTTGAAAGAAGTTGACGGATGGAATGAGAATACTGAAGTTCTCGTTCCTGCAATTACTTTTATTGCAACATCAAACGCCGTAATTCATTCAGGATTGAAAGTTGTATTTGTTGATGTAGACCCTGTAACTTACAACATGAATCCTGATGAGATAGAAAAATATATAACTCCGAATACAAAGTGTGTGGTTCCAGTTCATACTTTCGGTATGCCATGTGACATGAAACGTATTACAGAGATTGCTAAAAAACATAATCTTAGAATTGTAGAAGACTGTGCAGAATCACATTTTGCAAAAATTGGAGATAAGACTGTAGGAAGTTTCAGTGATATTTCTGCTTTTTCAACTTATGTTGCCCACACAATTACAACAGGTGTTGGAGGCATTTCTTGTACTAATGATGTTCATCTTGCAGAAATAATGCGCTCACTTGTTGCTCATGGTCGTGCTTGTACATGCGAAGTCTGTATTGCTTCTGACGGAAAAAATGTTTGTCCTAAGCGAATGAAAACAGATCTGGATAGGCGTTTTACTTTTGAGCGACTTGGTTTTAGTTATCGTGTTGGTGAACTTGAAGGTGCTCTTGGACTTGCTCAGATTGAACGTAAAGATGAGATTATGGATGCAAGACATAAGAATGCAGAGATTCTTACAAGTCTTCTGGAGCCTTATGAAAAATGGCTTCAGTTACCAAAAGAACCAGAAGGAATACGACATACTTATATGATGTACCCGATTCTTATAAAAAAAGGTTCTGGAATAGAGAGAAAAAATTTTATACAGTTCCTTGAAAAAGCAAATATTGAAACTCGTCCTATGCTACCGCTTCTAAATCAGCCGATTTATAAAAAAATATTTGGTGACTCTTTTGAAGATAACTACCCTGTAGCAAAATATATAGACAATAACGGTTTCTATGTTGGCTGCCATCACGGTATGACAGAAGAAGAGCTAAAGTATATTGCCGAGAAGATTGGGGAATATATTAAGAATAAATGATTTTTGAAACGAGCATTAAGAAAAATGCTCATTTTTTATAAGGATTATTATTATGACTATTATACCAATTATTTTAAGTGGTGGTACCGGAACCCGCTTATGGCCACTTTCAAGGGAAGACCATCCCAAACAGTTTTTATCATTAATCAGTGATAAGACAATGATACAAGAAACTTTACTTCGCCTTTATGGACTTGAAATAGGAAATCCTATTATTTCTTGTGGTGAAGGTCACAGATTTCTTGTTGCGCAGCAGATTGGAGAAATTACAAACAAAAAGCCTGTAATTTTGCTTGAACCTATGGCAAAGAATACTGCTCCTGCAATTGCCGCTGCTTGTTGTGCCGCTATGAAGCAGGACAAAGATGCTGTTGTTGTAGTACTTCCAAGTGACCACGTAATTGCAGATGAAAAGGCATTTCAGAATGCCGTAATGACTGCCGCAAAAGAAGCAGAGAAGGGCAGTCTCGTAACCTTTGGTATTGTACCAACATTCCCATCGACCGGTTATGGCTATGTAAAAGCTTCTGGGGAAGAAATTGATGGTGCTTACACACTTGGGGAGTTTGTAGAAAAGCCATGTCTTGAAAAAGCAGAAGAATATCTTGCAAGTGGTGAGTACTCATGGAACAGTGGTATGTTCGTATTCAAAGCTTCAAGCTTTATTGATGAATTAAAAAAATATAAACCTGAAATGGCTGCTCTTTCTATTGAAGCTTTTGAAAAAGCAAGTGATGATAATGATTTTATCCGCCTGAACAAAGATGCTTTTGCAAAGATAGAAGGCGATTCAATTGACTATGCAGTTATGGAAAAAACATCAAAAGGAAAAATTGTAAAACTCAATGCTGGCTGGAATGATGTTGGTTCATGGACCGCCATCTATGACATCAGCAGGAAAGATACCAATATGAATGTCTTCAAAGGTGAAGATATTATTGCTCTGGATACAACCTCATCCTTCATCCGAGGCGGAAAGCACACCATTGCAACCATCGGTCTTGATAATGTTGTAATTGTAGACAGCGACGATGCACTCCTGATAGCCACTAAAGATAAAATTCAGGATGTAAAGAAAGTTGCGGAGATAATAAGAAATAGACAATAATCGCTTGTGTTATGGAATTACTTCTGGTAGGGGATTAGGAGTGTGATATGAAATATACGCTTGTAATTCAGAACACAATTTTCTATCAGATTCCTGTAATTGTAACAAATACAAATCTATATCTTTAAAAACTGATATAGTGACAGACGAAATTAAACAGTCAGATAATATTGAAAGTATTGAACAGAATCATAATATACTTTTATATACCCCACATATAGATTTGATCAAGAAAATGATAATTTACAAAATCTGTATACCTTTTTTTCCTGCCAAATCTATATGAGTTTGCAGATAAGAAAACAAGTTGGGCACTCTCTGTACTTCATCAATTATGGTGCGTTCTGGATAAGTTGATAAGAAGCCCTTGCAGTCATAAAGGCAAAATTCCCTGATTTCTGGGTCTTCAAGAGAAACATAATCCCAATCTGGAAGCATTGTTCTTGCAAGCGTTGTTTTTCCAGATTGCCTCGGACCTGTAATCGTAACAGTCGGGTACATATTCAAAAGTGAAATTAAATGATTGGAAATTAATCTCTTTACCATGATTGTAGTATACTGGACAAAATCACTTTTGAAAAGTGGATTTGTCCATTTTTTTGAACTTCGATAAAATTACAAATTTTCAATTTATATTATTCAAAAATCATCTTCCATACTCACTTCCTATCCAACTCCCTCCCCAGCCATTTGTAATAAACAAAGCATAAAATAATTCCAAACACTGTAGCACTTGGAGCTGCGGCACCAATACCTGTTAGGCTTGCGTTTTCGCGAATGCTCATCAGGTATGAGATTGGCAGGCGCAGAAGGAAGGTTTGCAAAAGGCCCTGAATCATTACGAAAAGGCTTTTTGAGTGTCCGTTGAAATAGCCCAGGTAGCTGAACAGGATGCAGGTTATGATGACTTCCGGGGAAAATCCCCTAAGGAATTCAAAGGCCCTCCTGATTACGGCGGGGTCATCTGTAAATAGAGAGGCAAGGCTGTCGCCAAAGAAAAAAATTGCCAGCATGACGGGAAGTCCAATCGTGGCCCCAATTCCTTGGCCAATAAGAAGTCCGCTTCTTGCTCGCTTTTCGTTGCCTGCACCAACGTTCTGTGCAACAAAGGGAGCCATGCTCTGCATTATGCAGAGTGGAAGCATCATAGTGAATCCCTGTATTTTCTGTGCAACACCGTAGCCAGATGATGCGTCAAGGCCAAGTCGGTTTACAAAGGCACACAGGGCTAGAAAACTAAAATTCGTTAAAACTCCCTGCACCGTTAGTGGAAGCCCCAGCTTTACGAACTTGTTGATTTCGCTTCCAAAATTCAAGTGCCTTCTTTCTATTTTAAATGGTATGGAACGCTTCTTTATGATTGCGAGCGACAGCACTACGCTTACCGCCTGAGCCACAACTGTTGCAATGGCCGCACCCACAACATTCATCTTAAAGACTGCAACCAAAAGCAAGTCTCCTGTTACGTTCACCGCGCATGCTATTGCCACAAAGATGAGAGGTGTGTTTGAGTCACCCATTCCGCGGAGCATGGCGCTTATAAAATTGTAGAAGGTGATGAAAATAAATCCCGCACCGCAGATCCTTATGTAAAGAACCGTAAGCTCAAGAGATTCCTCCGGGGTCTGCATGATGATTGCAAGAGGCCGCGCAAAGGATACGATAAGAACAGTAAGCATCAAAGAAATTGTAAGAAAAAATACAACAGCATTTGAAAGCAGCTTGTTCACCAGATCAAACTGTTTGCCACCAATGTAATTTCCCAGCAGAACCGTTACACCCATCGTTATTGAGTTTAAAAGCATGGTAAAAAGGTTCATGATATTTCCGCCAACCGCAACTCCGCTTATTCCCGCCGTTGTCCCAAAGCGTCCAACAATGAGCATGTCCACCGCACCGTAAAGTGACTGCAGCACTAGCGAAAGAAGGATTGGCAGCATAAAGGCCACCATCTTTCCCGCAATGCTTCCCTGCGTAAAATCCTGCTTTCCCTTTATTTTTATATCTGAAGTTCTTTCCATGCGCGAAGTATAGCACAAAAAAATATTTTGTAAAACAGCCGGACCTTTTGCAGTTTGCACGTTTGAAGTTTGCTCCTTGTGTTTACAAAATGGAAGGAAAAAGTTATACTTTAAATATGAAACTAAAGACTCTAATTTTAATCACGGTCCTTATTTTTTCCTCTGGCTTTCTTTTTGCAGAAGAAGTTGATGCCTGCGTTTCCCTGAACCTTAATTTGTATGCCTTTAAGGTTGATGATTCTTGCATTGATGAAGACGATGATCCTAGCGGCATTAACGTGGATATAAATGCAGATTTTGATGTGACTCCCTATTTTTATATTGGCGGAAATATTGGGCTGCCCTTCTGGTTGTGGGACTTTTTAACAACGGACAGTGAAACGTATGAAAAAAAGGATATAACTGTAAGTCCTTCAGACAAGATTTTTACCTTTTCGCTTACCTCTGGCCTTGATTATAACTTTTTGGATGTTATCCGGCTTGAAGCGTATGTTGAGGCTGGCTTTATTTCCAATAGCTGGGCTGGTGGAGCGGGGGCAAGTGCTTCTTTGTTTCTTATAGGAGCGGGAGATAGCACCGGCTTTGGCCTGAGGGTTGACTACGGCTACTACTACGGCTATTCCGTAGAAATTCACGAATGGGTTCCTTTCCAGAAATTTGCCCTTGGGCTTGTATTTAAGTCTGCATTTTAGAATTCAATACCCCGAGGCTCTGCGTCGAGTGTTGGTGATTGTGATACAATTATTTTAAAGGCTCCTGCAATAGCGGAATCCAAAATAAAAATGGGGAATGTAGGGGTGGCTGTTGTTGTAGCGTCTTGTTACTAGGCAGTCGTATGCCGGGTCAAACCAGGAGCCTCCTCTAATAACCCGGGAAAGGCCTGTTTTTCCGCCTGAGGGGTTGACCACTTTCCCGTCTTCAATATTGTAGTCGTACCAGTCGTAGAGCCATTCCCATACACTGCCGGACATGTCGTAGAGCCCGATTGAGTTTGGCAGCTTTGTTCCTACCTCGTGAGTCATGCCATTGGAGTTTCCCCGGTACCATCCATACTTGTCCAAGTTCTTGTCCATGACCAGGGAGTTTTTTGTGTTAAGGACATCAATCAAGCCGTCCGTGCTTGTTCCCGAAAAAGACTTGAACCATTCAGTGCTTTGGTAGGCTGCTCCCCTCGCAGCAAATTCCCATTCGGTTTCTGTGGGCAGCCGGTATCCTTTTTTTGTCTGGTTTACAACAGGGATGATGCGTGCTTTTAGGTCTTCTTTGGTATAAATGTTTTTACATTCTGAGTCGGAATAATAAACACAGTCTGATTTTTTCATCGTGCGCTCTGTAAGAAGGTTGCAAAATACAATTCCTTCAAACCAAGTGACTGTTTCTACTGGGCGAAGAAGGGGATTTTCTTCTGGACAGTCGGAAAAATATTTTTCTCCAAGGTTTTCCTTCTTAAAAAGGGCTGGATTGTAGCCCATGATTTTTTCAAAGAGTTCCTGCGTTACTGGATACTGCGCCATGGCAAAGGGACTTAGCGTAATTTTTCTTTTGCCTGTAAAAAGTCCGCGGAAGGTTTTGTCCATGTGTTCTGGAACAATTGAATTCCAGTTTGTGTCGTCACTTGTACTTATGGTAACTTTTTTTCGCGGTGGAATGACTACAACTTCGCTGGTTTTGGAAAATTCCTTTGCGTCAAGAATGATGTTGCCCCTTGCGGATGAACCTGGTGTGCAAGTCTTTCTAAAGCTCATAATTGCAATAAAACCTGCAAGAAGAACAAATATGGTTACGACTAATATTTTTTTTCTGCGCTTTTCCATTTGCACCTCTTTTTTATTTTATATGATTGTACTGATGCTGTAAAGGATATTTTGTATGGTGCTAAGGCTATCTAAAAAATAATTCGTGTCAATTTCTTTGCATGTGAATATGGATGTTGTTTGTGCAGATGCGGCAGGGGGCGTTGCGGGGGTGTCCCCCGCAGAAGGGGTAGCGGAAGACGCGACAAAGCGCAAGCGACTCGTGGCTGGAGCGAGGGGAAGGCTTTCCCCCTTGTATTTGGCGTAATGGAATGGCCATGGAATGAAAAAAGGTCTTTCAATAAAAGCAATTGTGGGTTATAATGGAAGATAGCATTTGTTGCATCTTGCGAAAGGAGATTTGCATGAATAGTAAGGGTAATAATGGCGGTAAGTCCAAAGGTGGGAACGTCATAAAAAATATAACTCCTCGAAGAATTTACATGACTCTGGGCTTCGTGCTTTTTATCTTCTTATATTTTATTGCAACGGCATTTGTTTCCAGGGCAATACATTCGCAGGGCACCATTTCTATTTTTGGCAGCAAGATGCCGGTTTTTGCTTTTGCCGGTGTTTTTTCGGCCCTTGCAAACCTTAGCATTATCCTGTTGGTTTTTATTTTTGGAAAGATAGGCTTTGTAACCGCCCTTGTAATTCTTCTTGGGCAGTTTCCTTTTATTTTCTTTCACATGATGGGGCGCTACAACGCAGGCTCTTTTTCCGGTATGTTCATCAACATACTGACCATTGTTGCCATATCAATCATCTATATAAACAACAGCAGGATTAAGAAGTACCAGGAGCACATTAGGCAGCAGATTGTTAGCGATCCGCTTACGGGTCTTCCCAGCCGCTTTGCATGCAGCGAGACCATGAACCGCTACATAAAGAACAGCGAAAAGTTTGTGATTGTTTCCGTAGACATGAACAACCTAAAGGCCATAAACGACACTATGGGCTATGAAGTTGGAGACAAGGTTCTGATGGAGCTTGCAAGCCGCCTGTCTTCCATAACGGAATTTAGGTCGGAGTCCAAGCGCGATTTTTTGGCACGTCTTGGTGGCGGTGAATTCTGCCTTCTTTTGCGTGACTATGAGGATGACAATGATATTGTAGAAATAATCCGTCTGTACGAGGCGGAGATAAAGCGCAAGATTACGATTGACGGTTACGACTATTTTATGACCGCAAACTTTGGCTATGCGGAATACTATCTTGATGCGGACAACGAGAGTTCCCTCTATTCTAGTGCGGATGCAGCCCTGCACGAGATAAAGCGTTCCGGTGGGGAAAGCAACATCCTTCACTACAGCAAGGAGCTTCTTAAGACTGCCAGGTTCCTTGAGATGGAGAGGAAGATTAGGGCGGCCCTTCAGGACGATTCATTTTTGTTTTATTTGCAGCCGCAGTTTGACATGTCGCACAAGCTGCGCGGTTTTGAGGCTCTTGCACGTCTTAAGGATAAGGACGGCTCTTTTATAAGCCCTGCTGAATTTGTTCCTGTTGCGGAAGAGGCAGGAATTATTGACCGCATAGACATACAGATTTTTAGGAAGGCGGCATGCTTTTTGGGAGAGCTTGTAAAGAAGAATTCTTCTGATCTTATTCTTTGCACCAACATTTCCGTAAAGCACCTGATGAAGAATAACTTTATAGAAGAGATTCAGGCGGTTTTGGAGCAGAGTTCGCTTCCTCCAAAAAACGTGGAGATAGAGATTACCGAATCAATCATGATTGAGTCTGCGGAAAAGGCCCGCCAGTGCATAGACAAGATAAGGAGTATGGGGATGAAGGTTGCCATTGACGACTTTGGCACGGGCTATTCTTCCCTTAGCTACCTGAACAAATTCCCGGTGAATATTCTAAAGATAGACAAGTCTTTTATAGACCAGATAGATTCAAGCGAGTCCTCCCAAAAATATATCGAGGCAATTATTTCCATTGGCCACATCCTGAATCTGGAAGTTGTTTCTGAGGGTGTAGAAACGGACGGCCAGCTGGAAAAGCTTAAGTCTATTGGTTGCGACTATATTCAGGGCTACATCTGGGGTAAGCCAATGCCACCGGATGATGCGGGCGAATTGTTGTGATTTGAGCTGATGATTTGCAAAATTTTTATCTTTCCCCTGTTGACATTTATCTGTAAAAAATGATAAAATAATTCTATCATGAGAAACATAACCCGTTGGGCGCAGAAAATCAATAATTCCTCGTTGGCATACCTCTATTATGGCTTTTATTGGTTCTCATTTTCCTTTACAGGATTGCGCTGTATGCGGAAGGCATAGTGCCTGTTGATTGTGTTTGCTTTTTGGGTGAATAACAAGGACCTTCCGCAAAGGAGGGTTCTTTTTTTTTGGCTTACGGCTTTTGACTTGCGGAAAGGCCTACCGC
>Ga0256407_10004522_pt1 | contig 23150 bp, 17 predicted proteins | sample RumenRJG_04DNA_FD_193489 | JGI IMG/M metagenome (GOLD analysis project Ga0256407, IMG submission 193489) | Bovine rumen microbial communities from Lethbridge, Alberta, Canada - RJG_04 | ecosystem: Host-associated > Mammals > Digestive system > Stomach > Rumen | place: Canada: Alberta... | reverse complement strand
TTTCCATTCTTACCAGCGTAATTTCTACCTGAAGAGGAGTGTTTCCTAACAGGCGGAGCAGCTGGGTTTCTGTTGTTTCGCGCGTAGGCATAAGGTTTACGATGGCCAGTTTAAGCGGTCGTATTTCCTGAGTAGCGGCGCGGTTTTCGTTCATGACGAAAATATTTTCATTTTCCAGTATACTGCATGCTGGTAAGTCAGAATTGATTTTTATTGGCATGATTACAATATAGCAAAATAAAGCCTGATTTGCTATACTTTTAGTATGGCTACGAATGATAACCGAAAGGCTGCGGTAAAAAAATTAAAGTTGTTTTCTTATAATCCTAAAGTGAATGTGAATGTTTTCCGGCAGAAAATTGATGAGGCATTTTATACTCCGATTCTGCCGAATAAAGTTGAGCGGCAGGAACGTAATTACGGCGGAGTTATTTGTGATGTGCTTGCGCCGGAACTTTATTCTTCTAAGAGGGTTATGTTCTATATACATGGAGGAAGTTTTGTTGGCGGTTCGCGCGCGGCGTATAGGGGATTCTGCTCTGTTCTTGCAAACAAGTGTTTTTGCCGCGTTGTCGTTCCTGAATACCGTCTTGCGCCTGTTAATGCATTTCCGGCTTCCATAGAGGACGTTCAGTCGGTTTTCCGTTCTCTTTTTACGGAGGAGCAGATTGATCGTTCGCTGGATTCTGAAGTTCCTGAATTTATTATTGCGGCTGACGGTGCGGGCGCAAGCATTGCGATGGCGCTTCTTCTGAACCTTAAGGATAAATTCAGAAAGTGTATTAAAAAGGTTGTGCTTTTTTCGCCGTGGCTTAATCTCTCTAAAAGTTCGGTGCTTTTTAATGGCAAAAAGAAAAACTGTGATGAAATACTTTCAAGCGATTTGATTCAGAATTGTGCTTCGCTGTACACGTATGAGTCTAATCTTGAAAATCCGCTTGTTTCCCCGCTACTTGCGGCAAACAACCTGCTTGAAGGGTTTCCGCCTGTTTACATTCAGTGTGGCGGAAAGGAAATTCTTTTGAGCGACATTAAGGCGTTTGAAGCTTTGTTTAAGCAGCTTGGTCTGGAATGCCGTTTGGACGTGTGGCCGGAAATGATGCACCTGTTCCAGATGGCGGACGAATATCTTGATGACGCGCATAAGGCTCTGGATAAGCTTTCGGCTGTGATTTCCGGCATTGATTCTGAAAATTTTGAGCGCCAGACATACGAAAACAAACCGCGTCTGGAAAACAGTTTGTTAAGGACAGAAGCATGATTGAATTACTTTCGCCTGCAGGAAATGTTGAAAAATTATATTACGCTTATGCTTACGGTGCGGATGCTGCCTATATTGGATTAAAGCGTTTTTCCCTGCGCGTTAAGGCTGACAATTTTTATGAAGATGAATATAAGAAAGTTATTGAGCTTAAAAAGCAGTTTCCGGGAAAAAGGCTTCACTGTGCGCTGAATATTTCTTTTCATAACCGCGACATTGATAACTTTCTGGCAAACCTTGATTATTTTAAAGCTTACCCGATTGATGCGTTTATTGTGCAGGATATTGGAATGGTTCCGATTCTGCAGAAGCACTTTCCTGATGTTGAACTGCATGTTTCGACCCAGGCAAGCTGCGTTAACCGCGAAGCCGTAAAAATGTACAAATCCATGGGATTTAAGCGTGTCGTCCTTGGCCGCGAGGTTACTCTTAAAGAAATTCGCGAAATTAAGGATGCCGTTCCTGACGTTGAACTTGAAGCTTTTGCGCACGGTGCAATGTGCATTGCATATGCAGGCCGCTGCCTTATGAGCGCATATCTTACTGCAAGAAGTGCTCAGGCGGGGGCATGCAGCCATACCTGCCGCTGGGATTTTGATGTGCTTGCTGATCCTTCTAAGGCAAAGCAGATTGCAGAAACCGGTGCTCTTGTTCTGGAAGAAAAAAAGCGTCCGGGCGAATACTTCCCTGTTTATGAAGGCGATGATTTTACTGCGGTTCTTTCCAGCAAGGATTTGCGCATGATTGAACATCTTGACGATATGAAGAAAGCTGGTGTTGATTCCATTAAGATTGAGGGTCGCATGAAGAGCGTCTATTATGTTGCTCTTGTAACACGAGCATACAGAAAAGCTCTTGATGCCCTTGAGGGAAAAATTTCTGACGTTGAAGCCGCTCCGTTTATCGAAGAACTTGAAAATGTTAGTCATCGTGAATCCAGTACCGGTTTTTACTACAATCCGGCAGAAGCTAATAAGACTGTAAGCGGGGCTACCGACAGCCGTTATATTCTTGCGGCGGAAATTGGTGAACGGCTTAGTGAACAGGAAATGAACGAGGTGCTGCAGAAAGGGGCGGCGCACGAAGAAGCGGTTGTCCACGAACTTGAGGAAATGCATCCGGCGGCTAGGGAAGCCCGGCTTAAGGATTTTGAAATGCATCCGGACAGGAATCCTCCGCGGGCCTTGGCGACAGATGGTTGGGCAATGTACAGGGTTAAGCCTTTAAATATGATTAAAGCCGGCGAGAAAATTGAATTTGTTTCGCCGGATGTTGTTTCAACAAAAGCAGTTCCATCTGAATGGTCGCTTGTTGACCCAGAAGAAGGAACTGTAAGGGATTGGGTGTGCGACGGTCATGACTGTGTTCTTTACACTAAGATTCCGCTTCAGGAAGGTGCGCTGCTTCGTATAGAAGACCCTGATTATGTTCCGGGGCGCATCAGGGATTCAGGCCGCTGATTTTTACCGGAATCATGATTATATAGACAGAGGAAGTTGCAGGAAGAGTTTAATGAAGGAAAAAATCTGTTTAGTTTCAGTGTGTTTTGTTATTTTTATAATTTCTCAGCTGAATGTGTATGCCCAGAAAGTGAACTGGATTACGCCTGAACCGAATTTTAGCCTTACCTGCGGTGCAACTTTTGAAGCTGGTAAGGATGTTTCGCCGAGAAACCTGCTTACTGATTTTTCTGCTGGCCTGAACATGAAGGAACTTAACTGCTTTGCAGGGTTTCAGGTTCAAACTTCGGTAATGGATTTTACAACTTCGGTTTCTTATTCACCTACTTTTTTTGATCGCATTAATATGGGGCCAAAGTTGATTTTTCATGTTCAGCATTATGATGATGTTTACTGTGAACTGGATTTTCTTGGCGGAGCCACATTAAAATATGCGCTTGGAAGAAAAACTTCCCTTGGGTTTGATGCGTTTTTTCATAAGAAGGCAGCACGGATTTTCAGCATAACTGATTCTGTTGACTGGCTTGTGAACGATTCAATTGCTTTTTCTACATACATAAATTTTAAGCCGGTTTCGCCACTTGCGGTTAATTTTACGGTTTCTTCCTTTTCTGATTACAGGTACATGCTTTTTCTTGCGCCGGATTTCAGGCTTTCTGCAGAATATGGACTTACAAATACGTTTAAGCTCGGAGCAGAAGCAGAAATTCAGTACATAGATATGTTTACGTTAAGTTCAAACCTTAACGTTGTTGATTTCAGGCTTTTTTGTAATTTGAGGTTGATGCCATGAAAAAACTTTTAGAGTTTCTCTTTTTATTCTACCCATTGATGATGTTTTTTTCTTCTTGTAATTGTTCTTCGTATGGACTTGAAGAATTTTTATACCGAACTAATGCTGTTGTGAACCGTGCAGAAAAACTGTGGAATCTTTCCAGTCCTTTGATTGCAAATTCAGAAGATACGGCAATTTTTTCTAAGGTGAGCGGGAAAAAGTTTTCTGTCCTGATTATGACTGACGTTCATTTTGGCGGTGAAAACAATGGGAACAACGGCGCGCGTCAGGATACACTCTTTCTTTCATGGCTGGAAAATTACAAGTCTCTGATGGAAAGTGCCGGTACACCGGAACTTTATCCGTCTTTTGCAATCTGTCTAGGCGATGTTGCTGAGCACGGCTACGAAGAGGAATTTATAAGGTATCAGGTCTTTACGTCTCTTATGAATACAGAAAAATACGGCAACATTAAGACATTTAATGTTGTTGGAAACCACGACCTGTATAATTCCGGCTGGAATTATTATTCTGCACACTGTTATCCGTATGTTTCGCTGTACAAGTTCCGGACGGGAGCCATAAGCTGGTATTTTGTTGATTCTGCAAGCGGTTCACTTGGCGACAGTCAGTTAAATACAATTGAGCGCGACATGAAATATGAAGAGTACGGGCGCAAAAAACTTGTGTTCACTCATGTTCCGGCTTATGCCGGCGGTCTGTTTTATTTTGTGCTTCAAAATTCTGAAGAGCGGAATAAATTTATTTCCCTGCTTGCTGATGAAAATACAATTGCCCTTGTTGACGGTCATACTCACAAGGAAATTACGAGTAATCTAGGCTTTACTGAATACAATCTTCCGGGATATCTGGAAAAACGCGGTTTTGCAATTATGACTGTTGATGAAACGAATGCTGCGGATCCAAAGGTGATGATGCAGGTGTTTTATCTGAAAGTGTAAAAAAAAATCGCACAGCTTTATAAAAAGGAGTGCGATTTTTCTACATTAAGGGGTTAATACAACCCCTTAAAACGGCGAAGTCAAGGCTTTAAGCGCAAGCGTGCCTTGACTCGACGTATTATAAAAAACAAAATCTATTTACTTATTATTTTCGTCGTAGTATACAAAGCTTTCTTTTGCATTTAACCATTTTTTATCAAGCCATGGTGATTCAATGTGATTAGCTGCATATGTGTTGTATGCCTTGCTGAAGTCTTTGTCCCATATAACTTTTGGACGCCATGTAAACTGTGTTACATCAATATTTACTATATCAATATTAACATCAATCTGACCAAGATTTGTTACGGTGTCAGCATTAACGGCAAAACGATAGTTATTGGTTTCAAAATTAATTTTCATGTCGTCTGCCCAGCCGTTTGTAACCTTAAATCCTCTCTGGATTCTCTTAAGGCAGTAAACTCCTTCCGGAAGGTTCTGTCTGATGATTTCACCGTTAGACTTTGAATTGATGAAGTAAACTTTTTTTGTTTTCAGATTCTGAATCTGAATTTCAATTCCGTTTGTCTTTGAATCGTTTTCCGGGAATCCATGGTTGTTCGGGTAACACTTGAAGTTGTAAACGATGTTTCCGTACAACAGTGTCTCTGCTTTTTCAGCAGGTTCAGAAACTGATGCACAGCCAGAAAAACTGAGTGCAATCAGCGCAGCACATAAAATAGAAAAAATACTTTTTTTCATCTTAATCCTCTCTGTTATTTATTTTTGCAGAATTCTTAATAAAAATCAATTGCTCGGAATAAAGCTGGCTGTCGAAATCAATTTTAAATTCTGTTATAATTCTTTTTATGAATTTTAATCAGAAACCGGTAAAGATTTTTTTCAGCTATTATAAACCTCATCTTAAATATTTTATTGCAGACATGATGTGTGCGCTTTTAATTGCGATAATCGATGTAAGTTTTCCAATTGCGACCCGTACTGTCCTGAACACGGTCATTCCGCAGGGAAAAATGCGCTTTTTCTTTATATTGATTGCGCTTATGGTTGTAACTTACGGAATCCGCTATGCGGCCCTATGGTTTGTAAATTACTGGGGACATTATTTTGGCGTTATGGTAGAAACAGACATGCGTCACGATGTTTTTAGTCATCTTGAAAAGCAGGGCTTCGGCTTTTTTGACAGGAACCTTACGGGAAGCCTTATGAGCCGGGCTACTACAGATCTTTTTGAAATTACGGAACTGGCGCATCACGGGCCGGAAGATTTTCTAACTTCTGTGCTTACTTTGATAGGAAGCTGCGTCCTTCTTTTTAGAATTCGCTGGGAACTTGCGGTTGTAGTTTTTGCTTTTTTAATTCTAACGATTTTTGTTACGCTTAGAAGCAGGTCGAATCTTTCTAAAAAATCACGCAAGGTAAAGGACAAGACTGCGGAAATAAATGCCGTTCTTGAAAATTCCCTTACTGGAATCCGCGTTACACAGGGATTTACAAACGAGCAGATTGAAATTGAAAAGTTTGACAGCAACAATGAACTTTACAAGGAAAGCAAGAAAGAATTCTATAAGGCGATGTCTGGTTTTCATTCTGGGATAGAATTTTTTATGTGCATTCTTTCTGTCATTGTGCTGGCCTTGGGCGGCTATTTTATTCTTAATGATAAGATGACTGTTCCTGACCTGGTTGCGGCAAATCTTTTTATTGCGGCGTTTACGGCTCCTATACGCAAGTTGATTTTTTTTGTTGAGCAGTATACGACCGGAATGGCAGGATTTCACCGTTTTCTGGAAATAATGAAAACTGATTCTTCCATAAAGGAAGACGCTGATGCGGTTGAACTTTTGAGTGCGCGCGGAAACATAAGCTTCAGGAATGTATGTTTTTCATATAACGAGCAGTCTAAGGCCCTGGAAAACGTAAATCTTGAAATAAAGGCCGGCGAACATTTTGCGCTGGTCGGTTCAAGCGGCGGCGGAAAAACAACAGTCTGCAATCTTTTGCCGCGCTTTTACGATGTTACTGCCGGTTCAATTATGCTGGATGGAATTGATGTAAGGAAAATCAGGCTTCAGAATTTAAGGTCGCAGATTGGTGTTGTTCAGCAGGATGTTTTTTTGTTTGCTGGAAGCATAAAGGAAAATATTGCATACGGAAAGCCTGATGCAACAGAACGGGAAATTATAGAAGCTGCAAAGCGGGCAGAAATCCATGAAGATATTTTAAAAATGCCGAACGGCTACGACACTCAAGTTGGTGAGCGAGGCTTAAAACTTTCCGGCGGTCAGAAGCAGCGTGTTTCCATTGCACGCTGTTTCCTGAAAAATCCGCCTATTTTGATTCTGGACGAAGCAACCAGCGCCCTGGACACTGCAACGGAACAGAAAATTCAGTCGGCATTTGATAGCCTTTCTAGGGGAAGGACAACTCTTGTTATAGCGCACCGCCTTTCTACAATCAAAAATGCAGACAAAATCGCTGTTGTACAGGATAAAGGCATTGCAGAATGCGGAACCCATCAGGAACTTCTGCAGCTAGGCGGAAAATACGCAGAACTTTGGAATAATCAGGTGCTGTAGGGAAAGGGATTAAATTGTTATTTTAATATTCTGGCTTTCGAATGGAGGGGAAAAGCCTTTCCCCTAGGCTCAGCCACTCATCGTGTCTTCGCCATACCCCATTCCAGCGGGGACACCCCGCAACGCCCCGAATAAAACTATTCTACATCTGCAACAAGAAGTACTTTACTAGTATTTAGAAGATAGTCTCTTTTATGCTGCTTGAATTTTAAATACTCTGAGTATTTTGACAACATCAACTTCTTTATATATTTTTCCATATAATTGTAGTCGGGATTACCGGAAGAATCGATTGGAAGCAAAATTTTATCTTTCTTTAGTCGCTCGTTATTTCTCTTATAACCAAAACTATACTTGCTTCTTATTAAGTCTTGACTAGCGACAACGAAAAGTCCGTTATAGTTGTTAAGCCAATCTGCATAAGCAAAAGTATTATCAGAAGTCGAAACAAATTCTTCTTTTTTGTATATTGCATATCCTACAGAACCTTGTCCATTGCGAATAAAGCCAATGCAATTACCTTTTTGCTTCTTGGACTCACAATCCTTTATAAATGTAAGAATTCCATTGTTTCTGTTTGTAGCTCCTAAATACGGCGTTGTTCCATTTTCTTCATCAAGATGATTTAAGCCTTTTGATTTACCTTGTTCAAATTTTTCAAAAAGTCTTGCAATTTCAAACGGCTTCCACTCCTTATCTTCAAGCGTTTCTGTATTTTCAACAGTGCCGATTTCATCAACTCTTTTCAAAGCGTATTTTCTGTATTCTTCGAGTTTTTGTTCTTCAACTTCTTTTATGTAAGATTCCATAAAATCATAATCGATTTCACCTGTTGAATTTACAGGAAGAAGAACTTTAGTACGTGATAGGCGACCTAATGTTGCACCGTTTCCACCCCAGTTAAATTTTACCATTTGAAGTTGTATCAATTTTACTATAAAGAGGGCGTTCTCTTTGTTGCAATTCTGATATGTTAGGACTTGGATATTTTGACCTGTAAAAAAATCATGAGGTTGATAAAAAACTGTCTGTGTATCCAGCCCGATTGTAATACAATTTCCAAAATCCTTATTAAACCCAATATTCTGTTTTTCTGAGACGAAAAGGTTTACACCGTTAGAAATATCGCTTCTTGTAATGTAAGGAATATTTCCAATTTCTGAATTCAGTTTGTTTTTATCAATTCCGCTAGAAGTTGCTTCTATTTTGAAAACACCTTCATCACCAGAAATGAAAAACTCTTTCCACTTTCTGCCTGTCAATTCATATTTAAAGTTTTTTTTTATGTCTTCTGATTCAGCATTCTCAAAAAGATATTTTCTGCCCTGCATTATCATTGAAAACTCAAAAGTCAGATAATCGCCGACGGTCTTTTCAAAGTCTTTATCAGTCGGAATTTCATCATTGAAGTAATAGAAACTGTGAAGCCATTCATCTTCTGCTGTAATCGTTGTTTTTACACAGAACTTTGTAGGCGCTTCAATTCTATCAAACCAAACATCAAGCAAATGCTGTTTCTTGTCTTTTGCGCTTTCTGTTTCCAAAAGTCCAATATGCGGAGAAACCTTAAAGCCGTCATCTTCAAAATTGATGAATTTGCATACTTTTTCTTTATCGTGCGGAACTCCAGCTGTAAAAACAGCAATGCACGGAATAACACCTATTCCGTAAAAAGTATCTTTTTGAAGCATTATCGTGCCTTCAAGAGTATGTTTTTTCAAAATAGATTCTTTTATTGCCTGTTCCTCTTTTGATTTTCCGGTCATAGAACTTTGCGGAACAATAACGGCACATCTTGAATTCGGCAAAAGAGAATCCAGCAAATGCTCTGTGAATGCAATTTCATATAAATCTGGATTATCTTTTGAACCTTGAGAATACGGAGGATTTAACATTCCGACTGTTGCTCTAAAATCCGTCTGTAACTGTTTTGGATTCTTTGCAATAAAATCATCGCAATGCAAATTACTCTTTCCGTCGCCTCTCAAAATCATATTTGTAGTTGCAACAGTGAACATATCAGGACGAAGTTCAATTCCATAAAGCTGATTTTTGCGGATATGCTGTTTTTCAGTATCACTAGAACTTTTTGAAAGCATCGTGTGAAGAGCCGCAACAAGAAATCCACCTGTTCCGCAACACGGGTCAAAAATTCTATCAGTTGTTTTCAAATCAAGTAAGTCGCAGAAAAGTTCTGTAATGTGGCGTGGTGTCAAAACAATTCCCAAGGTCTGACCACTTCCGCCAGAGTAGCGCATAAACTCACCGTAAAAGCGACCGAGATAATCTTCTGCAGAACGAGTATATTTTATTGATTTATACAGTTTTTCGTCCAAAAACTTTGTAAAGAACTTTAAAGGAGTTTCGCCAAGAGTTAGATTCTTCTCGTTTAATTTTGTACTGTCTTTTATAACAGCAAACTGAGAGAGAATTTTGTCGATTTTTGTTACAGGTGAAAGGTCGGTTCTTTTGAAACTAGCCTCAATCGCATTATATATTTTCTGTCCATCAGTTATGTAAGAATCAGCGTTTAATGAATCTATGCTGAAGTTGCCGTTATCCCGTTCACGAAGAGCAAGAAGAATTCCAGAAACAACGAGCGGCTTTTCCTCATCTTTCATATTTCCGTAATTTCTCAAATGTTCGTGAAGTTCTTTTGCATCTGCTAAGATTTCTTCAAGCTCTTTTTCTTTATCACTCGATTCTTTTAGAACATCACAAAGATAATACTCATCGATATTTTTTTCGTTAAAAGAGATAAAAGATTCAACATCTTCAAGTCGGTCAAAAACATTTAACCTATCATCAACAAAAAGAGGTGTTATTTTATGATTCTTCGAATTTCCAGAAACTCCGAACGCAAAAACTTTTTTATATGTTGTATTCTGAATAAGATGTTTTGCATAAAACAACGCTCCGTTTACGGCAAAATCAGTTACGTCTTTTGTTTCAAGGCTGATAAGTTTATCTTCACTATATTTAATATGATTCTCAAGGTTAGCTTTATCTTCAATAACAATCAAAAAGTCTTTTACAACACCGACATACTCTGGAAAACCGACTTTCCCGGTTCCGCGTTTACTTGCAGTTTTTAAAGCTTCATTAATTTCTTTTATTTCACTTCCCTGTGCATCTAATTCAATACCAGCTTCTTTTAATAAATCATGAACCCATAAATCTGTTGAAGCTTCTTTTTTTGCCATAACAAAACACCTGTCCAATAAAAATACGATTATTAGACTATAGTCTAATGCATAAATTAATTTTGGACTATATTGCATTTACAAAAAGACCGATTAGACTGTTGTCTTTATTCTTAAAGCATGACGTTTTGGGATCGTGTAGAAGCAGAATTAAATTTTCAAGATAAAACTAAAAAAGAACTGGCTATTATAACGGGAATAAAAGAGCACACTTTACACAAAAGTTTTGAAAGAAAGAGCTCTCCTTCTGCTGAATCAGCATTAAAAATTTCAAAAGCTCTTAATGTTTCTATCGAATATCTTATAACCGGAAAATCGTCTGAAACTGAAACCTCAGAACAACAAAAGCAAATTGCTCTATGCAAAAAATACTACGAACTTATACAACAGGCAGAACGTTTAACCGCTCAACAAGTAAAAGCAATTGAAAATTTAATGAAAAGTATTTGATGATAAAAATATAGAAAACTTTAACTAGGGAAATAATTTTTCTTGTTGAATTTATATTTAGAAATATATATATTGTAGACTACTTCGTAAATCAGTGTATGTAAATGCACTTAAAATATTACGGAGGTGTAAAATGAAAAAAACATTTTACAAGCAACTTATAAATGAGTTGCGTAAAGTTTCTGAAAAGTACGATTGTAATTCAGAAGTAACAAAATTAATAACAGCATTGGATAGATGCACCAAATCGGCTACAGTAAAGTCTGCTTGTGCTGCTCAAAGTGCTATTTCTAGTGTTCAAAAGAAAATTAGAAATGCTGATCTTAAAGAGCAGTTAGAAAAGCTTCGAAGACAACTTCAAAGCGAAAAAGACAAATTAAGAAATCCAGGACGATATGAGGATTATTCATATTCTGCTATTGGTATTAATGATTATTGCTCTGAATTCGACGACTAATCAGAAATAAATTTCACAGAAGATTGCCGCTGTTTATAATTAATTATCTAAAGAAATAAGAAATATTATATCCGGTATAAAGGCAAGTTAAAGATATTTTGTTAGGAAGGCAGATCTGCCCAATATATCTTTCTTCTTTTTTTTTCTTTTATGCATCTCCAATAAAAAAGGCTTTGCGAATATTGAAGTGTACTTCATATTCGCAAAGCCTTTTTTATGTTTTAATAATTGGCGAGTTTTTATGGTTTTCGCGAAGCGAAAATCGGCGCGTCGTTTTTGCGCCGAAATAAAAACTCGTAATTAATCAAATAATTCGAAGAATTATTTGATTAATGGCTTCATTGCTGTCATGTAAGCGCGGAGTTTGCGGCCAACAACCTCGATTGGATGTTCACGGATTTCTGCGTTTACTGCTACGAGTTCTGCGTTGCTTACGCTGTTATCCTTAACGTTCAAACCTTTACCGATAACTTCTGTAGTTACCTTTGGCATAAGGTCTTTTTCCATCATAGGAGCAGCAACATTAGCAAACAAGTAACAACCGTATTCTGCAGTATCAGAAATAACGCGGTTCATTTCGTACAAACGTTTGCGGTCGATAAGGTTAGCGATAAGAGGAACTTCATGGAGTGATTCATAGTAAGCTGATTCAGGTTTAATACCAGCGTCAACCATTGTTTCGAATGCAAGTTCACAACCAGCCTTGATCATAGCTACCATCAAGATACCTTTATCAAAGTATTCCTGTTCTGTAATTTCAACAGAGCTTTCTTTCTGGCTTTCAAATGGAAGTTTTCCAGTAGCTTCACGCCATGCGAGCAAGTCTTTATCACCAGCTTTCCAGTCTTCCATCATTGTGCTAGAGAATTTACCACTGATGATGTCATCCATGTGCTTCTGATAAAGTGGAGCAAGAAGCTTTTTGATTTCTTTAGAAAGTTCGTTAGCCTTGATTTTTGCAGGGTTAGAAAGACGATCCATCATACCTGTAATTCCACCAAACTTAAGAGCTTCAGAAATTACGTTCCATCCGTGCATCAAAAGCTTTGTTACATATTCAGGATCCATTCCGTCAGCAACCATCTTGTTGTAACAGCAGATTGTACCAGCCTGGAGCATACCACAAAGAATTGTCTGTTCGCCCATAAGGTCAGATTTAACTTCTGCAACGAAGGATGATTCAAGAACACCAGCTTTGCTTCCGCCCATACCAACAGCAAGAGCCTTAGCCATTGCCCAACCCTTTCCTTCTGGGTCGTTTTCTGGGTGAACGGCGATAAGATCAGGAACTCCGAATCCACGAGCAAATTCGTGGTAAACTTCTGTACCAGGTCCTTTTGGAGCACACATGATAACTGTGATGTCCTTGCGGATCTGCATTCCTTCTTCAATCATGTTGAATCCGTGTGAATACCACAAAGCAGAACCTTTCTTCATCAATTTCTGAACTTCGTTAATAACAGGAGTGTGCTGCTTATCTGGAGTAAGGTTACCAACAAGGTCAGCAGTTGGAATCATTTCTGCATAAGTACCAACTTTGAATCCGTTTTCTGTAGCGTTTTTCCAAGACTGGCGCTTTTCTGTAATAGCAGATTCGCGGAGAGCGTAAGATACATCCAAACCGCTATCACGAAGACACATACCCTGGTTCAATCCCTGAGCACCACAACCAACGATTACAATCTTCAATCCTTTAAGAGCTTTTACGCCATCTGCAAATTCGTCTTTGCTCATAGAACGGCAATGACCCAACTGAAGGCGTGCTTCACGCCAAGGAATCGAATTAAAATAATTGTTTCCCATTTTATAAAACCTCTTTTTGCCGGTGGTTGAGTAGGCCGCAGGCCGTATCGAAACCACCATTTTTTTCATTTTCAAACTTATTCTACAGAGATTTTATTGTTGCGTAAACTGAAATAATCGCAAGTTATTATTGCGTTTTTTGCAATAAAATAAAGAGAATTAATTATTTCTGAAGGTCGCTGTCGTCCCATTCAACAGGGATTGTGCGGCGGTCAATGTTTTCTGTGCGCAGGTAGTTCAGGCAGTCTGCGCGGTGAATCATTACGCCTTTAGAGAATGAAACGTAGCCTACAATTGGATCCGGGTAGGTCGGGCGGCAGCACTGTGCAAAAGTAACCATGAAGTTAGACATTCCGGCAACTTTAACGCGGGTAATGTTCGGCTGAATGAGTTTTTCTCCGCTGCCTTTTTTGTGCGTTCTTTTTTTGTCGCCCGGAAGCGGATGAGCCTGAGATGCATGTTCGGCATTTTCTGAATCAATTTTTGCGATTACGCTTTTGTCAACAAATGTAGGGTCATTTGCAGTAAGCCAGGCATGAATTTTCTGCCTTGCCTTGGAAGTTCGCGCATGCTTAAGCTGGTTTTCCGTCGGGTGAGCCTGCGGGTTTGTAAGGACTTCTATAATCTGAGTATTCTTTAATTCTTGGGTAATCGGAATGATTTTTCCGTCAGCCTTTGCGCCTACAATTTTTTCGCCGATGTCGGAATGAATCATGTAGGCAAAGTCAATTGCCGTAGAACCCGCCGGAAGCTGCTTTACGTCTCCGCTTGGAGTGAATACAACAATTTCGTCGCCTAAAAGTTCATCCTTAAGCTTCTGGAAAAACGATTCGTCATTTAAAGGGCGTTCCCTGAGCTGCTGGAGCTGGTTAAAAATTCCGAGGCTGCTTTCTGAAACCATGTCGTGGTTAGTGCCCTTTTTGTAAAGCCAGTGAGATGCAACTCCATGCTCTGCAATATCATGCATTTTTTGAGTACGAATCTGAATTTCCAGAGGACGTGATTCACACATTACGGTTGTATGCAGAGACTGGTAGCCGTTTGATTTAGGCATGGCAATATAGTCTTTAAAGCGGCCTTCAAGCGGCTTCCACAGGCTGTGGACAATTCCAATCATTGTATAGCAGTCCTGCTTTTTCTGACAGATAATGCGCAAGGCTAGCAGATCAAAAAGTTCGCCGGGTTCCTTGTTGCGTTTTTTCATCTTCTGGTAGATTGAATAGAAATGCTTTGCGCGGCTGGTTATTGTTACTTCAAGCCCTGCTTTTTTTGCTTCTGTCTGTATTTTCTGAACTGCGTTTTCAAGATATGCTGCGCGTTCACCCTTTTTCTGCGAAATTACAGATTTAATTTGCTGGAAAGCAGACGGGTTTGTATATTTAAGGCTAAGGTCTTCAAATTCATTTTTAGATGCAGACATACCGAGTCTGTCGGCAAGCGGAGCCCAGATGTCTATGACTTCGGCGGCAAGCTGCCTTTGTCTTGTAGGTTCTATGTCGCGGATGTTGCGGATTTTATCCAGACGGTCTGCAATTTTTACAAAGATTACGCGTACGTCTTCGGCCATTGCAAAAAGCATCTTGCGGATTGCATCTGCCTGCTGAAGAGTCTTTGAGTTTACCGGTATATTATGAATCTTTGAAGTTCCGTCTATTATGGAAGCAACGTCTTTTCCGAATTTCTGCTCAATCTGTTCTTTTGTAACGTTCTGTTTGTAAATGTTATGCAGAAGTCCGGAAATAATGCAGTCGGCATCAAAGTCATTCTGTGCAAGAATAAATGCAATTCTTAAAGCATGAAGATAGCATGGTTTTCCGCAGGAGATAGAATCCTCGCCTGACCGTTCAAGAAGAAAATTCCACGCAGCTGTAATGCGTTCCCGGTCAGCTTCATAAAGAGGAAATGTTTCAAAAAATTCCTGAAGCAATGCAGAAGGGTCTGTTTCAGGCGATTTGAATATAACGTCCTTGCTCATTTTGTACCTTCTTACTATTAAATAAAAGATACTGAAATTCCGATAATATAACAAGGGCGGGTAAGGTTGATTGAAAAATAGCTTCCGCCTGTAAGACTAAAAATTGAATTAAAAATGTAACCTTTTGGCATTTTTTAAAATTTTAAAGTAAAATTAACCTGAGCTAAATTTATATGAGCCGTCACAAATGGCTGTTCATTGGTTGGAGATATAAATGAGCCTGAATAAATATTTTCATGCTGCGGTCTGCGCTTTTTTTGCTGTCTTTTTTATCGGTAATATGACGGCACAGGAAAAATCACCTTCAAAAGATAATTCCGGTAACGCTGAAAGCCAGACGCTTGTCCTTTCTATAGAAGAAGCTGTAGAACTTGCAAATAACAATAACCTGAGCATAAAGATTCAGGAAAATACGCTTAAAAACCTTAAGATAAAGAACCGGTATTCATGGAACAGCATGAGTCCGACAGCATCTGTTTCTGCAACTTATGCAAATGACCTTGAAAATGAAACAGATTCCTTTGGGGTAAGCGGAACCGTTAATATCGGGCTTTCTTCAAATCTTTTTACTTCAATAAAGGAAGCAAAACTGAATCTTCAGAAAGGACTTTTGACTTATGAGGATGCGGTCCGCTCGGTGGAGCTTACGGTCAGAAAATCCTTTTATCAGATTTTGTATGAAAAAGAAAACCTTGAGCTTAAAAAGCGCAGCCTTGAAACCAGCCGGATTCAGTACCAAAACAATCAGGAAAAATTCCGTAACGGTAAAATCAGCGAACTGGATGCATTTACAAGCCGCGTAAACTATGAATCAAAAAAGCCTGACGTTGAATCTGCGGAACTTACGCTTCAGAATGATATGGCGGCGTTCAAGCAGGTTTTGGGGATTCCTCAGAATGTAAACGTGGAACTTTCGGGTACGCTGGATGACGTTCTTTCCATTAAACAGGTAGGTTTTGAGTCTCTGCCGGAACCGGAATCTCCTGCTCCGGACATAAAATCTGCTGAATACGACGTTGAAATTGCAAAAACAAATCTTGCTGATTCAAGATTTTCGGCATATGGTCCGTCGATTTCCGGCGGCTATACTTACGGTAAGACGCTGGCTTCTGACGGATGGTCAACTTCCAGCAGGCTTTCTGTAGGCGTTTCAATTCCTTTGGACGGTTACTTGCCGTGGTCGCAGAAGGGCGTTAGCGTTGCAACCGGAAAAACTGCCCTTGATACTGCAAAAAAGCAGCTTGAAGATGCAAAGACAACAGTTGCGGTAAAGACAGAAAGCTATTTAAGGAAAATAAATCAGGCTGTTTCGCAGCTTTCGTCGCTTCAGGCAAACGTAGAACTTGCAGAGCAGACTTATCAGATGACGCTTACAGCATATAATTACGGTAAAACGGACTTAACAAGCCTTCAGAATGCAAATGATGCAGTTTTGAATGCTGGGGTAAGCCTTAAAAGTCAGGCAAATACATTAATCAGTACTATTCTTGATCTGGAAGAACTTCTGGGACTTCCGTTCGGAACACTGGGTAAATAGAGCTATTATATAGAGGAAAATATGGAAAAGAAGACAAAGAGCATTATAGCTGTTTCGGCAGCAGTTATTGTTACTGTTGCGGCTGTAGGAATTATAAATGCAACAAAATCTAACGGCGGCGCAGGTGGCCCGGGTGGATTTAATAAACGCGGAGGAGCCGGCGGTTCAACTGTCTTTACAGTCCGTTCCGCAGAAGCAAAGGTTTCTACGCTTAATGATTACGTAATTACAAACGGCGAAGTTGAATCGCAGTCTGCGGTTGATGTGTTTCCTTCTATGAGCGGAAAAGTAAGCCAGGTAAATGTACTTCTTGGTTCGCAGGTAAGAAAGGGTGATGTAATTGCAAAGATTGACCCGTCAGAGCCTGGTACAAAGTATGCACTTTCTCCGGTAGAGGCGCCAATAAGCGGAAGCATTGTTTCTTCGCCACTAAAAGTCGGTACCACAGTAACAACTAATTCTGCAATCACAATGATTGGCGACGTAGACAATCTGCAGGTAACGGCCAGTATTCCAGAACGCTATGTTGCAGAGTTAAAAACAGGGCTAAAGGCAGAAGTCTATCTTGAAGCGTATCCTGGTGTGACTTTTACGGCAACTGTAAGCAGGGTAAGCCCTGTTGTTGATTCTGCAACCAGAACAAAGCAGGTTATTCTTAATTTTGACAGAAAAGACAGCCGTGTAAATGCCGGTATGTTTGCAAAGGTAAAGCTTTATACAACAAAATACAGCGGAAAAGTAACAGTTCCGTCAGATGCCGTTGTAACAAATGATGACGGTTCAGCCTATCTTTTTGTTGTAAATGACAATTACACGGTAAGCCGAAGATCTGTAAAGACAGGAAAATCTGTAGATTCTGTAATTCAGATTACAGACAACCTTGTTCAGGGAGAGCGCGTTGTTTATGAAGGTATGCTCAGTCTTTCTGATGGAGCCGCCGTAAACGACCTTGAAAATCCAAACCCTAATGCAGCAAAATCTGCCAAAAAAGAAGTTCCTGAAAATGCGGCTCCTGTTCAGCTAGCTGCAGACGGAGGAAAACGCTGATGAGTATGTCCAGAACGACCCTTAATCATCCTGTACTTTTTCTTATTGTCTTTGTACTGCTTGGTTTTGTCGGTCTCTTTACACTTAAAAACGTAGCAATCGGGCTTTTTCCGGAAGTTGATTACCCGTACATTACGGTTTCTACAACATATACAAACGCAGGTCCGGAATCTGTAGAAAAGACGGTAACAAAGGTTCTTGAAAGTTCCCTTGTAAGCGTAAGCGGCTTAAAGAGCATGACATCGTCTTCTTCAGAAGGCTCTTCGCGCATTTCACTGGAATTTAATTACGGTTCAGACATAAATCAGGCTGTAAGCGATGTGCGCGACAAGCTGGACAGGGTTGCAAAAAATCTTCCTGACAATGCAGGTTCCCCTACAATCTTTAAGATGGATTCAAACTCCATGCCAATTTTAAGGATTGCAGTAAAGGGAAACCGTTCTGCAAGTGACTTAAAGCAGATTGCCGAAGATAATATTGTCGATGTCCTTGAACAGGCAGAAGGGGTAGCGCAGGCAAGTGTATACGGTGGCCGTACAAAAATCGTTCGTGTTGAACTTGAACAGAACCGACTTGCCGCATACGGATTGACTGTTTCTGCGGTTTCCAGTGCACTTTCAAAACAGAATCTTGAACTTGGCGGCGGAAAGCTTAACGAAGGTCAGAAGGATTATGTAGTCCGCACGACCGGCGAATTCAACTCAATTGATGAAATTAATAATACTGTAATAACGACTGTTAACGGCTACGATGTAAAGCTTGGTGATCTTGGAAAGGCATTCATGGGCTATGCCGATTCAACCAGCGAGGTTTATATTAACGGTGAACCTGGTGTCTATGTTTCTGTTACAAAGCAGTCCGGTTCCAATTCTGTTTCTGTCGCAAATAATGTTTACGAAAAAATGGAACAGCTTGAAAAGGTTCTTCCAAGCGATATTTCCATGGAAATTCTTCAGGACAGCACGGATTCAATCCGCGAAACAATTAACACTCTTGTTGAATCTGCATACCAGGGATTGATTCTTGCGGTAATAGTTTTGTTTATCTTCCTTCAGAATTTTAAATCTACGATTATAATTGCAATTTCCATTCCTCTTTCCATCATCATTACGCTGCTTGCAATGAATTTTGCGGGGCTTACACTTAACATGATGACAATGACCGGACTTATCCTTGGAGTCGGTATGATTGTAGATGCATCTATCGTAATGATTGACAATATATATTCGTACCGGAGCAGGGGAGCAAAGCCAAAAATTGCGGCCGTTCTTGGTTCGCAGGAAATGGTAATGTCTGTAATTTCCGGAAACCTTACGACAATCTGTGTATTCGTTCCGTTCATTCTTTATATGAAAGAACTTGAAATGATGGGACAGATGTTCAAGGGAATGATTTTTACTATTGTAATTGCGCTTATTTCTTCACTGTTCGTTGCAATTTTCCTTGTACCTGTTCTTGCTGGTGTTTTCCTCCCGCTTTCTAACCGTTCCGAAAAACCTGTTAAATCAGCGCTCCTTAAGTTCCTTTACGGTTCATTTGAAAAAGTGCTTATGGCAATTACAGCCGGCTACAGAAAACTTCTTACTGCTGCGCTTAATTATAAGGCTCCTACAATTGTGATTGCAGTGTGTCTTCTGGTTGTTTCTGTTGCAATGATTCCTACTTTAAGAATCAACATGATGCCAAATGGAAATGACGATTCCATTACGCTGAACATTACAATGCCGATTGGAACTCCGCTTATTGAAACTAAGCGTGTTGCCCTGGATTTTGAAGAAATCATCAAAAACGAAATACAGGGATATAAATTCATTACAACTTCTGTTGGTTCCGGTGGACGCGGTTCAAGTTCTGCTTCATACAAGGCAAACATTCAGATTCGTCTTCCAAAGACTTCTGAGCAGATTGACAACGCAATGACAATTCAGCAGAAGCTTCGTGCCCACTTCAGTGATTTTGCAGGTGCGCGCTTTGGATTTAGCGCCGGAATGCGCGGTCAGATGACAGGAGACGATCTGGACATTGCAATCCGTTCAGATGATCTTGAGGCTGCCCTTTCGGTTGCAGAAAAAATCAAGGGCGTAATGGATTCCATTGCAGATATCGGTGAACCGTCTGTAGATACAGAACGCGGACTTCCGCAGGTAGAAGTTGTAATTGACCGTGAAAGGGCCTATGCATTTGGTGTTGATGTAACCAGCGTTGCAAAGGAAATTAACTATGCAATCAACGGAACAACTTCTACAGAATACAGAAACGGCGGAAAGGAATACGATGTTGTTGTAATGTACAAGCCGGAAGACCGCAGGAACGTAATTGATCTTGAATCAATGTATGTAAAGGGCACAAACGGCAAGGTTGCTGTTTCCAACTTTGCTTCGCTCAGGCGCGGACTTGGACCTGTTACAATCAGTCGCGAAAATCAGACGCGAATTGTACACGTAACGGCTTCCATTATTTCTGAAGCAAACGCAAACGTTGTAGAAGATATGATAAAAGAAGGAATTGCAAATACTTTTATCATTCCGGAAGGTGTTACTGTAAGTTACGAAGGTTCCTGGAAAGACGTAAAGCAGCAGATGACAATGTACATAAGCATTATTGCGCTTGCAATCATCCTTGTATTCGGTGTAATGGCTTCTACCTATGAGTCGTTTAAGGCTCCGCTTATAAATCTTGCAACAATTCCGTTCCTTATAATCGGTGTAGTATTTCTTTACAAGATTATAAACCAGCCGCTTTCCATTATGGCAATGGTCGGACTTATCATGCTTGTCGGTATTGTTGTAAACAACGGTATTATTCTGGTTGACTACACAAACCTCTTAAGGGATAGAAACCTTTCCATGTTTGATGCATGTCTTGAAGCTGGAACAAGCCGTCTGCGCCCGGTTCTTATGACAACGCTTACTACGATTCTTGGTATGCTTCCAATGTGCTTTGCAACAGAAGGTATGAGTGCAATGGTTCAGCCTATCGGAATTGCCGTTGTAGGCGGACTTACATCTTCTACTTTTGTTACGCTGCTTGTAATTCCTGTGCTTTATTCAATCGTAATGCGCGGATCAAAAAAGAAAGCTTCTGCAGCATTAAAGATTGATTATTCAAAGGTTGGAAAGACAGCTCCTTCTGCAGGTAGGAAAGGACCTGTAAATGACGGTGAACCTAAAAAATCCGTTTCTGATGCGCCTGTTTCTTCCGTTAATGCAGACTCTGACAGTGATATGGTTACGGTTCCAAAGAAAGACCTTATGGTTGCAAAAAAGATTAACCGTGTAATAGAAATTATAATGGCCATGCAGAATGAGCTTGTCGGTTATGATGCAGACGAAGATGAGCCGGATTTAGAAGAAAACGAAAAAGACGAAGAGTGAGATTAAAACTTTCAGGAGAATAGAGAATGTCAAAATACAGAATTGAAATAATTGCAAATCAGTCGGTTCAAGAAGATATTACGGAACTTCTTGAACTTGAAATTCCGGAAATTGAATACACTGTAATTCCGACTGTTCATGGTCGCGGCCGAAGAACTAAAAAACTTGGAACTTCTACCTGGCCGGAACAGAATTTTGTCCTTTTTTCTTATCTGGATATGACCGGCGCGCAGAAGGCAAAGGCAATAATTGATGCCGTTAAGTATAAATTTCCGGGCGAAGGAATTACTTTTTTCTGCGCAGAAGAAGTTGAATTGTAAAGAAATAGAAATTTAGAAAAAAAATTTTTACAAAGTGAGATTTCTCGAATATAATCGCTTTCAAGAGGTAGCCGATGAAAAAGATTATATTTTTAGTTGTTTTAGTGGCTTTTGCAGGACTGCTTTTTTCTTGTAACGACTCAGGAAGTTCGTCAAATGCTCTTGCTCTTGTTCTTATGGGACAGAGTGATAATAATTCCAATTCCAGCGGAGGCGGCGGCGATTCGGGTGGTTCCGGAGGAGGTGGCGGTGATTCTGGGGATTCTGTAGATGTAACGGCTGCAATTTCAGGAACACACGTTCTTCTTCAGGGGTTTGACTGGTCAAGTAACTTTCATGACCGCTACTACGGCGACAGTTATGCAGAAAACTGGGTCATGGGAACAAGCAATTCCAGTGCACCGAGCGGCAGCAAAGACTGGTATGATGTAGTAAAAGCAAATGCTGATTACATTAAGGGTTCATTTGAATACGTATGGTTCCCGCCTGCTACGGATAGCGGTTCAGATAACGGCTACATGCCACGAAAGCTTAATACACTTACTTCATTTTATGGAACAGAAACAGAACTTAAATCTTCAATCTCAAGTCTTAGTCCGGCCAAGGCAATCTGTGATATTGTAATTAATCACCGCGTAGGAACAAGTAACTGGGGAACTTTTACAGATCCGGCTTTCTGTGAGGATTATTGGGCGATTTGTTCGGATGATGAAGGATTCAGTGCAACAGGAAGTGACATGTATGGTTCTTCAAACAAAGGGGCTGCTGATACAGGCGAAGGCTATATTTCCGCCCGCGACCTTGACCACACAAACTGGGATGTTCAGGACGGAATTGTAACTTGGATGACAGACAAACTTAAAGCATGCGGTTTTGTCGGTTGGCGTTATGACTATGTAAAAGGTTTTGATGGACGATATGTTGGTTATTACAACGCTCAGACTAGTGCACAATTTTCTGTAGGCGAACACTGGCCGACTGATGGATTTGTTTATACAAATCCTAAAGCTTGGAGTGACCAATTTGAAGCGTGGGTTGATGCTACTTCAAGTACAACAAATGCAATTGATAGCAGAACTTATACTCCTTCGGGTTCGCGCGTATTTGACTTTGTAACAAAAGGAATGATGAATCAGGTCTTTGGATGTAATTCTAGTGGCATTGCAAACAGTAACTATAATCTTCTTGCAAATGAATACTGCGGCTACAAAAAAATGCCGGAAAGCGCTGTTACTTTTGTAGATAACCACGACACTGGTTCAACTCAGGCTTTGTGGTATCTTGATCCGGATGATGTTGGTACCGCCTATGCCTTTATTCTTACTCACCCAGGTTATCCTTGTGTTGCATGGCAGCATTATTTTACCGCTGCTGAAAGTTACGACATAACGGTCAGCGGTAATGCAAGTCAGTACATTGGTGGAAATACAGTTCCGGGAACAAGCCTTACATACCGCGAGTTCATTTACTCCCTTATAAAGCTTCGTGCAGAAGTTGGAATTACAGATTCAAGTATAGTTTCTGTATGGAATGAAACCGATTCTTCAATGTACCTTGCACAGGTTACCGGAACAAACGGAACTCTAGTTGTAAATATCGGTGCGGAATACGATATGAGTGCAAATGCAAATGCAGCCAGCTACAAACTTGCTGCATCCGGTACAAACTTTAAAATCTGGAAGAATATTTCAGAGTAACGGTACAGATTATTTTACTGCATAAATATCCCGGTCCTGGCCTTCCAGATCCGGGATTATTTTTATGCACCTGAAGCCCTGTTCTTCTGCAAGTTCGGCGGCTTTTTTTGCATTGTATTCGCCGGTTTCCATAAGGACAACTCCGTTATGCACAAGGCGGGCTGCGCATTCCGGCCAGAGCGAGCGTATAATCTTAAGTCCGTCGCTGCTTTTTTGTACGGCAGAAAAATCTCCGTCAGTTTCCAGCTTA
>Ga0256407_10004521_pt1 | contig 23151 bp, 22 predicted proteins | sample RumenRJG_04DNA_FD_193489 | JGI IMG/M metagenome (GOLD analysis project Ga0256407, IMG submission 193489) | Bovine rumen microbial communities from Lethbridge, Alberta, Canada - RJG_04 | ecosystem: Host-associated > Mammals > Digestive system > Stomach > Rumen | place: Canada: Alberta... | reverse complement strand
CGAAGTTCGTAAGGACGAACAGCGGCGGCTCTACGAAGAAGGCAACATAGAAGCAGCCAGAGCCCTTAAGAAGACACGTTACATCCTGATGTCGAAACGATCTACCCTTCAAAAGAAAGATGAAGATGCTGTATCAGAAAGAGTCATTCATAAGGGCAGCCCTCTTTTCAAAACAGAGGACATTAAACGCAAGAGCGGTTACGAAGCAAAGTACGATGCTCTGCTACAGGAGAATAAACTTCTCTTTACCCTTGATCTGGTCAAGGAGAAACTGTCCGCTGCTTATGCTATGACCGATGAAGCAAAAATGGCGGATGCGATCATCGACATAATGGATATATGTAAAGCCACGGGCAACAAGCATCTTCTTTGGTTTGGCAAGCTATTGGATAACCACTTTGTGGGCATCATAGCTCATGCAACTTTCAAAATATCATCCGGTAAGATTGAAGGTATCAATCAGAAGATTAAGACCTTACGCCGGCATGGGTACGGCTATCCTGATGATGAATACTTTTTCCTGAAGATCATTGATATGAGCAGGAAACCATACGTCAGGAATCAGCCATCACATAAAATTTGTGATTGAACCTATTTTTTTCTTGAATTGGTGATATTGACGGCGAAGAAACTGTATTATCTGAAACTACAGTATCTACCGTATCAGAAACGGTCTGCGTAGCAAAAGCCTCTCCTAAATTGCATATACATAATGCAATGACAAGAATCACTGCCAGATACTTATGCATCCTGGATTTGAACATATCTTTCCCTCCATAAAACAAGTAACAAAACAACATGTTACAAATTCCTTTATATTGCATAAAGTATACAGCATCTTTTTGACATTATAAAGACACGGTACATTTTTGTGGATAAAAGAAATTTATGATTGTGGATAAATATCCTGAATTATTCACGGGGACTTAAAATATAAAACGACCGTCCCCGAAGTGTCGTTTTAGACCTTTCCCTATGACGATATGCGGTGAATGCCCCTAAAAAAGAGGGCACTATCCCCGTGGATTTTTTTGTCGTCATATGAAACTGTCAATGTACATTGAAAACTGTTGCTATTCAAGTTGAAGCCTTAGTCCTTGGATGTTACGAAGTGTTTCGTAGAATTCATCCTTGTATGGGCAACTGCTGCACAGCTTGAAAGTCGTATATCGTGCTGAACGAACTACCCTTGCGGCTATCTTCATCAATTTCAGCCTTACTGTATCGATCCGCTGTTTTCGCATGCTTGCTGCAAGAGCAAGACGTCTGAACCAGTTAAAGAGGTTGTATGTCAGACCATGCATCTGCAACCGGTTGGCATTTACTATCTTGGACTGGCTGCTTACGGACGAGAAATCAAAACCATCCTTGCCTTCTTTAATGAAGTTTTCCATCTTGCCACGTCCGCAGTAAAACTTTACAACCTGATAAGGTTCGGATTCCATGTTTGTGACGATGAAGGTATACATGAAGGTCATTTGGTTAGCAGTATAGGTTTATCTTTCCGAAAATGGATTTCTTTACATGGATCAGCGCCATATTTGTAAGATAGAGGTCGTTATTTGAAGTGCTTACGGGCTTTCCGTAGCCGACTCTTTCCGCCCTTTTTATGACGGATTCGTCAGGCAGAAACGTAAGCTCATGTTGTATTTCCTTTGCCATTTCATCTCCTTTTTATAAAAGCCTTACCCCGTGCATCCCTCTGCCCAAATGTCTTATATATCTCTCGTTTCCGGTGAGAGCAATGATGGGTTTAAAGAAGGTCTGTTCAAAACTGAGTGAAAGCCCTCCCGAATGCTCCTCATCCGAAAGCGCCTTATCCACAAGTGCCCTTAAGTGCCTTGTGACCACCTTAAGATCCTTTTCATCAAGCTTAAGGTAGAGCATTCTGATGCAGTCATCCGTCACATCCATAAGAAGAAGGCTTTCAACCTTATCGTTTGTAAAGACTGCCGTGCTCCATTCGGGATCGTAAAATCCGCCTCCCGGCATTCCGTTTTCCCTTAAGAAGCCCGAAAGCTCCTTTTTTTCGGATTCATTAAGCTCCGACAGATACTTTATCCCGTTTGTCTTACTGTTAAGCACATATTTTTTAACCCTCGGCTGCCTTATAAGCTCTGCGATCGAAACGCTGTAAACGGGCATTTCCTCTACTATCTCAAAGCCGCGGCTTCTAAAAAATGCCGCAGCCGTTTCATTTGGCGGAAAATACACCGAAACCGCCCTGTAGCTTAAATCCTTTGTTAACGATATCAAAGTCTCAATGAGACCGGATGCATAGCCTTTCCTCCTGCATTCGGGTACCACATAAAGCGATATGATATATATTACCTCAAAATCAACCCTTGCCGAAAGTGCCGCCGCAGCCCTGCCCTCATCATCGACAGCGCCGAGGCACAGCATTCCGCTTTCATTAGTCACAAAATCCGGTAAAAGGGGCAAAAAGCTTCCGGCATTCTTTTTTGTTATCTTTGTTATTTTCATAGGTCTGCTCTACCTGTCCTTATCTTACTCCTCCGGCTCCTCATCCGTCCTGTTAAGCACCGAATCCATCATTTCCTCGGGATTTAAATCCCCCGCCATAACAAGCAGCAGATATCCCATATAGATATCCGAAACCGATATCGCATCGTCTGAGGCTGTCAGCATCAAGGACAATTGATCCTTCTGCTTCATATCCCCCGGTACCGGTATCGTATATTTGTATACTAGGGTCTTTCCGTCGGCTCCGGTTGAAAAGGCGCCTACAGGCAGGAAGGAATTTATCCTTGACACAGCGGCTTCAAGATCCTTTAGTACGCTTTCGTCATATTCATCCGCAATGGTTATGACTGCGGAAAAGTAAAGCATCTCCTCCTTCTCATACGGAAGGAAAAAGAATTCACCCAGCACGGTCATAAGCTCAAAGCCCAGCTCGTTTACGGCGCATCTTGCGACTGATGCCTCTATCCCGAGCTCATCGGCATCAAACAGTGATGCATCGCTTATCTGCTCATCATTTTTTATTTCCTCCACAAAGGCATTTAACAGTTTTTTCCTGATATCACTCATAATCTTTATCTCCTTATATTAAATCAGATCACTTTACATTGTGCCTGTCTTTTTCCCCGGCAGTCCGGAGTAAAATCCGGCTTTACGGTCAAGCCATAAGCTTTGCCACCATTGCTGCCACTGTGGGCTTTGCTTCCTTCCCGTTTACGGGCATCTGAACCTTAAGACCGATGGAATTGATGGCATCCTTATACATCTTTGCTTCATTTTCATCTGCGGGCGCTTCGACAAATACCTTTTTATAAAGCACCTCCGCTATGCTGGTGCAGATATGCTTAAAGCATTCCCTGTAGGTGGCAAAGCCGATCTGCGCCATTGCCTCATTCCTTGCAAGCTCTCTTAATTTATCCTCCTTTAAGCCGGCATGCTCAGGCTTATTTTTAAGCTCCTCCACCATCTGATCGACCCTCAGATATTCATCGACGGCCTTCATGCGGTTCTCTTTTTTGTGCTTTCTGTCAAGCGTAAGCGTATAGATGATATCCGCCACGCTTGCCGTGACTCCAAGCAAGAGTCCCAGAGGCGCAAGTATTCCGGTCACCGTAAGAACGCCCGCTACTGCGGAGACTGTTCCGGCTGCTATCGTCACTCCGGCGCTCTTCTTCTGCCTGCTGACATTTCTTTCCTGATGGTTTAAGAATACCTTCAGCTTTTCCTCGTCCGCATTTAAGAGGGGGCCCTCTTCCCTGTGCATCCTCTTTTGGAGAGCCTTGCGTCTTTTAAGCTCCTCAAGTCCCTCCTTGGCATGGTTTACATCATGTCCGGAGCTTATCTGCCTTCCTAACTGTACGCCGCCTGCCACTGCCTTTACGGTACCGGTCACTATACCGGTGATACCTGCGACCTTTGATGCGGTATCTGCGACCCCTTGTCCGACTGTCCCCGTAAGCTTCAGCGTCTTAACAATGGATTCGCCGCCCTTTGAAATTCCCGTGAACAGACTGCTTCCGTTACTCAAAAACTGTCCCGCCTTGTCAGCCACCGAAAGCGCGCCGTTTCCGTACACCTTGGCGATCCCGTAAATAGAGGTTATTATCATAAGGATATTTGCCAGAGCGTTTATCGAATAGGACGGAAAGCCATATGCTTCCCCGCTCCTGAATTCCTTTACGGCAGATATAAAATGATCAAGCGGCTGTCCCACAAAATTCTCTGCTTTCGTGGCATAGGACAGATATGTATTAGCCGTTTTAACGCCCTCAAGCACTTTCGTGCCGGTACCGGTCTGTGCAGGCTCCTTAATTTTTTCTCCTTCCTTTTCCGGTGCGGGCTTCATGGCCGGAAACATCTGCACACCATGTCTTTTTATAAGATTCGCAAGCTGCTGTGAAAGTTCGGCAATCTTAGCATATTCCGTATAGAGCTTTTCACGGAGCTTCCTGTCCTGTGCCATATCAGGCGGCATTGCGTAATTCATTCCGGCATTCCGGTACAGAAGCTCAAGCATGGCGGATCTTGAGGCTATGGACTCCATGATGATACGCCCCTGCTCGCCGTAATCATTCTTATCCACATCCTTAAGTTCCTTGTCGCTATGCTGCACCCTGTCGGATAACTGCGCAAAGTCCGCTATCTCACCGCCGTATTTCTTTGCGATCTGCGCGGTCTGCGAGATAAGGTTCCAGTTAAGGCTCCGGCTTACCCTGAAGGACAGCTTATCCTTTATCACGTTAAGATCCGGCTTGTAATCAATAAGTGCCGCTATCATGTCAGACCCCATGGCCTGAGCGGTCTTGCCGTTTTCTATAAGATAAAATATGAGCATCTGCTGCTCCGGCCTCACCTGCAGAAAATGATAGGAAAAGGCATCCTGACCGTCACGCAGCGCTCTTCTTAAGATAAAGCCCTGCACACGGTTTAAGGCCTCCTTCTGCTTTTCGCTGAGGCTTATCCCGTCAGCCGTAGTCTTTGACTTATCAAGCTTTTTTTCATACCCGGGCATTTTTTCCGAAACATATTTTTCGGTAGTTTCGGCACCACCCTCACCACCTGCATTATCTTCGGCATTTTCCAGCTCAAGTGCATGCTGATAGTTCTCAAATGCGTTCAAAAGAGCCGTTATGTCCGATCCTCTGGCTGCATCCCTGAATTTTTGTATATCGGCTGCGTAAACCTCAAAAAACTGCTTTACCCTGAGTTCTCTTTCCGATGCCTTTAAGAATTTTTCCTTCTTTTTATTTGCGGCAATAAGCTCCTTATAGCTTGATGCTATCTTCTTTATCTCATTCTTTGCGGTCCTGTTATCCTCTGACGGAGTGTTCAGCTCTTTAAGCTCCTTAAGATACATCTCCTGATTTTTTACAACGGTTTCTTCGTTTATGTTAAGCTGCTTTAAGCGTATCAGATCCTGATAATATAAAATGAGCTCGTCATTCCTGTTTTCCGCCCTATAGAGCTCGTCCAGCTTTATCCTGAGCTGTTCGTAGCTTAATTTAAGCATCTCTCCTCTCGGAAGCAGTGCGTAATATTTATTCAAAGTCCAGCTTTCAAGAGTCTGATAGTACGCCTTTATATCCTTCATCACGGAAACCTTTGCCTGAAGCTCAAGGATATACTGCTTCTTTTTGGGACCGTTATCCTGCCTGTTATTTTCCTTCTCTATGGCATTCTCAAGTACAGGAAGATACAGGGCAACCTTCTTTATTTCCTCATAGTGCCTTATAAGATTTTCCTCTCCGGAATTTCCGTCACTACCGTACAGATATCCCTTCAGGTTCTTTGAATGTTCAATTTTTTTCAGGATCGCTTGCGTTTCCCCTGCATCATAATCAACCCCCGCATCTTTAAGATCCCGGAGCCGACGCTGTCTGTCCAGCTTTATACGAGCATTTTTGACCCTGTGTGAATGTCGTATGGAATTTGCGGCCAGATTTAAGCCTATCCGGTTGTGCGCGTCAAGCACCTGTTGCTCAAGCGGAGCGTTTGCTTGAACCATCGGAAGCTGTGCCGCGTTTTTCATTATCTTTACATCAACCCAGTCATCCTGCGTGTCAACCTGTGTAAGCTGTGTATCCCCTATATTAAGATGCGTAGCGACAGACATCACGTTCAGCAGCTGCGGCTGCTGATTCAGATTAAGATTCTGGTTCTGATTTACATTAATATTCTGTGCATCGGCGTTTATATTGATATTCTGATTCTGATGCTGATGCTGCTGCTGTTGTTCCTGCTGTTCCTGTCCGTTTTCTCCGACTCTCGGCATATCTTACACCTCCTCTACAAGCAAAACTCTAAAAACGGTTTTTCGTGTCTTTGGTTATTTATACGAAAAGCCATGAATCTGAGTCAGGTTTTTATCACTTAATCCGTTTCCTTTCCTCCCGCCGTGATTATCCACGGTGCGGGCTGGTTTTCAAACACGTTCTTGGAGGAAAGATATGATACGGCTATCTGTATGATATTTACATCACTCAGACCATACTTAAGAAGGATATCCCTTATCGTGGCCGCCACCTTAAAAGTTAGCAACCCCCATTTCAAATGGTGGTTTAGTTTTAACCCCTCCGGGGTATGGTACTGGTGCCGCCATGGGCGGGTTCGCAGACACCTTCTTACTGTCAGCCTTCCATGGAAGGCCCTTTTATTTCATCCCGTCCTCTAATTTATCGTTCTCCTCTTGTTCTTTGATGTACTGACGGATTGTCTCCTCATTTACGTTTCCCACAGTCACTACATAATATCCTCTTGCCCAGAAATGTCTATCCGCATATTTGGGTCTCAATTCCGGATGCCTGTCGAAAAACATGAGAGCACTCTTTCCTTTGAGATATGACATGAAGTCCGAAACACTGAGCTTGGGCGGTATGGCAACGTACATATGTACATGATCTTTGCATACTTTTCCTTCTATCAGACTTACGCCTTTCATCTCGCATAATTTGGGGATTATCTCTACCAAATCCTTCTTGTTTGAACCATACATTATTTTCCGTCTGTATTTTGGAATGAAAACGATATGGTACGTGCAATTCCACCGTGTGTGTTGTATACTTTGATTGTCCATATGGATACCTCCTGTGTTTATTGTGGCTGCGAACCCACAATAGTATAACACTGGAGGTTTCCTTTATGGTACTCTATGCAACGCTACGGCTTCGCCTCTTCCCCCATCTCAGATGGGGGGTTGCTTTTCAGTTCAATCAGAGGCTCTTTTTTTCATCTATTAGATGAAAGCAACAGTATTAAAATGTCAAGGAACTATGCGGCTTTATGCCGCTACCGATTCATTCGGTGAATAATACAGGCTTACTATATAGAACCTTTACTTGTATTTTTAACCGATTTTGATAAAAATTGTGGGTACTGCAAGCATATTCGTTCTTACCTCATAAGGAGCCAGTCATTTTTATACAACCAGATTACCAAAATTCGGTCTACCAATACTGTGGTTGAACGAAGATTTAGCTGCTCTTTTTTATATTAGTATTATACTAATCTACGACTGTATTTACCACAAAATACTCAAAGAAACCCCTTATACACTGTTAGAGAGAATGCCTCAACAATTTTTCGATCTAAAATAATGTTTTATCCAGATATGATTCCCAAAAAAACAGACCCTTTGTTTTGGTCTGTTTTTTTCAGTGCTTTTCATCTATAAACAATCACGAATAACTTTTTTATATTTTAAATGGATGATTTATTCCACGCAATTTAAAATACGCTAAATCTCACAAAAAACAGTACATATAGCGTGCTATCAGGTAAGCATTTGGTGTGGTTAATTAAAAAACGCCACACTGGAATCTGTGATACAATGTCGAAGAAAGGAACAAAAAAGATATGAAACACAGATCGGTTATATTTATCATATTTATACTGGCAGCCTTGTTTCTGAATGCCTGTTCATCAGGCGCAGCCTCAAAAAAAGAGACCGGGAAGCTGATCTATGGCGTAGAATGCATAATCCTGAAAGACTCTGCTGACACCTTTTACATCATAGAAAAGCCCCGGGCCAACGACGAAGAGGTCTGGGAAGGCACGGATCCCTCCTTAAGACGTCAATGGGTCAGGGCAGAGCACGGTGAAGTGGCAGGCAGGATACTGGCAGATGAGTTAAATGAGCAGGAATTTCTGGATGCCAGGGTCTCTCTTCGCCTTTCCGAAGACGGACAGACTCCCTGTATAGACGACATCTGGGATGATGAAAAGATATCAGAGGCTGAGATGAAGGACCTGGGACTGCCGGATCCGGCTCCCGGTCTGCAAGAGTAACAGGCTCTATGGTTTCAGCAGCTCTCTTACCGCCATTTTGTATTCCGTGCCGTTCTTTGATTTTTTGATGGCTTTTATCTCCCTTCTGTTTTCCTGAAAGGATGCCGACATGAAATTCCAGATATCCTTCATTTTAAAAAGCACCGATCTTTCATCGGACATTATCTTTTTGTATTCACCGTAGAGCTCGTCCAGGAAACCTGCCAGGATCCTTGACCCGTTTACGTTTTTATCATACTTCCCATGCAGCTTTGAAGGCAGAAAGGGATCTGCAAGCAGCCCCCTTCCGATCATGACACTTTGCAGACCGGGAAAAAGTTCCCTTATCATTTCAACATCCTCCGGGGTCTTCAGATCGCCGTTATACACGAGCTTTTCGACAGGGAGTTTTTCGTAAAAAACACGGAACGCATCAAGGTTCGGGACATTGCTGTAGAAGTCATCCCGGATGCGGGGATGCACGATGATCCTTGAAAGAGGATAGTGACTTAAGATGTCCGCTATCTTTTCCGCCTCGGTGTATGAGGATAGGCCAACTCTGGTCTTGACTGAGATTTCGGGCAGTTCATCCGGAGTTTTCAAGTTGAAGATTTCATCAAAAAACGACCGGAGTTTTTCCGGATCCTCAAGGAGCCCTGCGCCCTTTCCCTTCGTCGTGACCGTTGCGGAAGGACACCCCGCATTCAGGTTTACTTCCCGGTATCCGGCCTTTTGAATCTCCTTTGCAGCCCACAGGAAATGCTCAGCCCTGTCGGTCAGGATCTGAGGAATGAGGTTCTCCGTGAAGGGAAGGAATTCCTGCTTTTCACGGGTCTTAAATTTATGGGTGCTGTTTGCAACAAGAAATGGAGTGTATGCCCTGTCACAGCTGTCAAACCATTTCGCATACACCCTGCGGAATATGGCGGTGGTTATCCCCTCCATGGGTGCCATTTCCACTGTTATGGATGGAGCTTCAGTCATTTTTTTCGTCACGGAATATCGTGACCCTTTCAAGCGCCTTTACAAATTCTTCAAGGCCCTGCCTGTCCTCATCGGAGAATCTGCCGGGTCTTGTGCTGTCTAAATCCAGCACCCCGATGATGCGTCCTTTACTGTGAATGGGTATGACTATCTCTGAATTTGAAGCGCTGTCGCAGGCGATGTGTCCCGGAAACTCATTGACGTTTTTCACCACCACGGTCCTGTCATCTGCCACTGCAGCCCCGCAGACTCCTTTTCCGGGCGCTATCCTGATGCAGGCTGTCTTTCCCTGAAAGGGACCAAGCAGCAGTGAGCCTTTGTCCATCAGATAAAAGCCTGCCCAGTTCAGGTCCTCCAGATTCCAATAGAGCAGGGCTGAAGCATTTGATAGCACCGGGATATAATCTCTTTCCTCCGATGCCAGGCTTTCAAGCTGACTTATGAGCAGGGCGTAATCTGTCATCTGTCACCAACCTCCTTTTTATCCTCGTGTTTTAAGAGACCTTACCATTCCAAAGGTTACTGCTTACGTGGTCAGGCAGGTCATAAAATTATAAACAATGCGAAAATAGCCATCAGGATTATTCTCCTTGATAACCACAATTGAACTTTTTTCACATCTGACTATTCGCACATTTTATACTTGCTCATTTTTTGATCATACGCGCATTGTATCATTTGCTTTGATTATGCAATGTCGCCTTCGTCGGTTTTTTGATTATGCGCAGATTTCATAAATATAATCTTCTTCTGCAGATGAACCTCGGATCAGTAAAAACCTGCTTTCACAGGATTCACAGACCCATATACCGTCGCTGTACCTCAATTCTGACGAATAACAGTTTTTGCACTTTATTTCCACCACTTAAATCACCATTCTTCCTTATCCCCGGTATATCCACCCTTCTGTTCATGATCTCAAGCATTTTTGCAACATCTATTGTTGCAGAAAATCACCTAAATAACTCTTCACCAGTTATAATAGATTGCAATTCTCCCGTATACTCATTGTCTACCACACCGTAATTGGTGATCAACGTAGCATGAATGGCATGTCTGGTTCTGCTATCAATAAGATAGTCAGATATTTTACGCTTCATATCTCTGTCAAATTCCGCGTTAACATGATAGTCTGCTTTTGAATACTTGGTTTCACACACGTTAGTAATCTGATCGTCTCTTACAATCAGCAGGTCTATTTGAGATCCTTGTAACCCCTTTTCCTTATCTGCTTCGCATTGCCACGCATTTACTTTTGCATGCACACCGGCTATCCCCAAAGCAGCCTTAATCTGAGGTATATGCTCCAGACACACACGTTCAAAAGCCACCCCACTCCATGCGTTTATTTTGGGACTGTTATTATGAACTTGCCAATAATGCTCATCATATGTATTGTTCTTTATAAATCTCAGATAAAAAAGTGTATAGTTGTCTATCAATTGAAAAATTGCATTCCGTTCCTTATAGCCATCAGGTATATATCTCCGTATAAATCCGCAGTCCTCCAGCTCTCTTAATTTTTTAGAAAACTCCCCTGAACTGGCAATTCCGGTTTTCTTGCATATATCTGCTCTGCTGATTCCTTTGTTCTCAGAGCTTAATGCTTCTATAATTTTTATATACTGATCCGGCTTTTTAAATAGAGCTCTGTACAGGTTCGTATACTCTCTTCGAAGCGGGGCATCTTCCGCAAAAAAAAGCTCGTCTATATTCTGGGGAAGGCTCTTTCCTTTCTTCAGCAGACTCCAGTAATATGGAACCCCGCCCATGATCATGTAACATTGGATGATCTGATGTCTGTTTAACAGTATTTTTTTAGCACGAAGATATTCTTCACATTCTTTCAATGTGAATGGTTTCAGATGAATCTGTCCCGTCAGTCTGTTGTGAAATCCCCCCTTGTCATTCACTATTTTTTCCATGATCCAATAAGTAGCGGATGCACAGATGATCAGGATTACATCTTTCTCTTTCCTTGCTGTTACCCAGCCGTTCCAAAAATGCTCAAGCTCAGTTACAAGACCGCTGTCTTTGGTATCCATCCATGACAGTTCATCAATAAATATGACCTTCTTCTTTTCATTTGACTTTTTTATTACCTCTTTAAGCCCATTAAAGGCCTCTGCCCAGGAATTAAGCCTTCTGCCATGGTCATATCCGGCCGCCGATAAAGATTCATTAAACTTATCCAACTGCTCTTGTTTCTGCGTTTCAGCACTCTTTTTCTCATCATTACCTACTCCGGTATGCTGAAATGTAAACTCATATCCATAGCTTTCTCGAATCAGATATGTCTTTCCAATCCTTCTTCTCCCATAAATCGCTATGAACTGAGATTCTTCCTCATTTTTTAGCGATCTTAAATATTTGATTTCCTCTTCTCTGCCTATCATATATTCCCGCCTTTTCTTCCACAACGTGATGATTTGAGCTGGTTGTGGAAATTATATAGCCGTATTCTAACACAGCCAGCAGCCTTTGTCTACATTTTTTCCATAACTGTATCATTCGACATAGTTGTGGAAAAAATGCGTGCAGGACTGTTATTCACTCATCTCTGCTCATGGGGATCTATGGGTCGACAAAAATCAGGAATACCTCGACCTCCTCCTGCATTACTCTTACTGCGATTCTTGTTTCGTCCAATGGCTCATCTCCTTATGAGCGTATATTTGTTTGGAAAACTGCCAAACAATACATGTGATACTTAGCCATAACTAACGCAATCATCTGCTTTATGGCTTGAAATAACATCATACAAATAATTCATCCAGTGTTATTACATTGTCAAAAAATCCACTATATTCATTATACTTTAACCCCTTTGTCGTAATCAGAACATTATGGATTACAGACCTGGATGGTATTTCTCTTTCCAACAATTCCTGACGATTAATTAATATAGCATGATATTTCTTATCTACTTTGAATTCAGCACTATAAAATTAGCAAGGGACTGCTTTTCAGTTTTTGACCATATACACACTCTACGTGAATGCGGCGTCGGAGTATTTTTTATGTCAGAAACGCTGTACTCATTAGATAAAAACCACGCTATGATCCTATCGTTGCTATATGCATTAGCCTTGGATTAAAGCTGTCATAAATCATGTGATATCTGTCAATCACAGCGATTTACCGAAGGCGAATAGAAAAGCCGATGAGATCCACTCTGAGAGCGCTGAATAGCCTACTCAGTTTTCATTCACCTTCCAGTACCCGCGAGTTCCGTCTACTCTCTCCAATCGCTTTTGTGCCTTCAGATCATCCATTGCCCGCTGTACTGTACTTCTCGACACATTCAGAACATCTGCCAGCCCTTTTTGAGTAATATGCGGATTTGATTCCACCTTTTCAAGGATTTTTTTATACAGTTCCTGCCCATTAGCCTCAAGATTAGCTTCATTAGCATCACGATTAGCGTCATGATTAGCGTCAATTGGCATCATATTAGCCTCATTGCTTGAAGCTAATGCTTTGGGACCAAACGGTATAACAATCCTGAAAACATCGCCCTCCGTCAGGATCGGCTCTGCATGGGAATACAGCTTCGTATACTTGTAAAGGTTTCTGATACCGGACCCCAACGTATCAGCACGGCCAATATTCACGAAGAAGCTGGCCAAAAGCGGATTTTTGGGATACGGCGAAAACTCCGTGATGCTGAGCGGTCCGTTAAACTTCGACTTGCTCCAGTTCTCCGTACGGAGCTGATCCTTCTCTATGATCAATTTTGCCGGGAAAGCATTGGAATAGTCGCGATGGATCAGAATATTGCTGATTACTTCACGTGCAATGCGTACCCTGGCATCAACGCTTATATCATTATCAAGAACATGCCGGTTATCCATATGCTTCAGGCAGAAATCCATAAGCCTGTCATAAGCTTCGATCAGGTTCACATCCACCATATCCCGGTCATCATACCGGTCAATGTTATCCACACGGTATATAGCATCCGTTATATAGCCGGGCACACATGTTTTTATGACTTCCGGCTTTCCAAACAGAAGGACAGCTGCAAGATTAAAACCGTTCTCCCCGGTAACCATGTTCTGAACATAAAGGCCGGCGGAGCGCATTATCTCCATATCATCCATGCTCTTCCACGGATGCTTTTCCTGATCCTGTTCTCTGGCAAGTTCACGAACCTTATCCATAAGCTCCAGCTTAAGATGCGATTCATTTGCATAAGGCAGGATCTGCTGTTCCCGGTATTCAGATGATTTACGCGATATAATCTCGGCTACACGGTCATTCTTATCCGTTATATCCTGATCCGCATCATCATTCCTGTCGTAAACTCTTTTATTGCAATAGCAGAGCTGAGACATCGGCGGAACATATGCCCACAGAACTGTCATACCATCATAATCGAACTCCTCCAGCTCCAGGTACAGCGTAGGCTTAAACATGTTGGGATTATTCAGGGTGTTGATGAAATTGCGTTTCATATCATACACTGCATTTTTATCAACACCTCTGACCTCTCCAACCTTATGGCCGTCCTTCTCCACTTCAACCACGCCAAGTAGAACATGCCCGCCATACCGATTACCGAAAGAGCTGATAGTCTCAAAAACATCCGAACTCAGCTTGTTCTCGTTTTTCTTATATTCGATCGTGAAACCTTCTCCGGAATCGAGAAGTTTCTGCATAAACTCTCTGGTCATAAAGTACCTCTCTCCAAGTATTTCACCGGCACAGCCTTTGTTAGCCATACATTATTTACAGAGCGATAAAACAATATTCCGTCCCTATGCATTTCACCGCTTTTTACGGTATATATTACCGGTTTGCCGTGACGCTGCCCGACCTTGCGGGCTGTATCTTCATCGCCAGACAAATGAACATACAAACGGGACTTAGGGATAAGGCCCTGCTCGTCGATAGAAGCAACAAACTTCTCTCCGGTACCATGGTAGAGAATCTCCGGCGGTTCTATTTTCTCCAGTTCCACATCTACCAGAATAGAATGCCCCTGATTTGCTCGTATAAGTGTTTTGTCATCATTAAAGGAGTACCGTTGCTTTTCATCCTCTGCAACAATCCGCTCAAGCCCGGCCATATCAAGCGGATGAGTTTTTCTTACTCCGGCAATAAGCTCTTCAACATTCGCCCAACCGTGCTCATCAAGGGTTATACCTATTGTTTCAGGTTTATGCCGAAGTATAAGCGATATATATTTGCTGGTATCTCTGTCATTTGCCATTATTCCACACCATATCCATCCCAAACATAAACACTACTCATATCTTTATAATCATTCGGTGGTACATCACCCGGCTCTATATTATCCCCTATCCATAAACCGGTGCACTTATCTCCTGCAGAACATCCAAAAGCAAGCAATAATGGCAAGGGATCTATACGGTCGGTATAATTTCCATCCTTATCGGTATATGTCATACGAGTTTTCGTCAAATCGTAGAATTCTTTTTTTGTTCGATTATACACATAACGATAATAAGTGGGAGTTCTTCCAAACAGGCCTGCAAAAGGGCTCGATTAAATGCAAATGGTTAGATATATTCTTTCTTATCAATGTTAACCCAGCTATAATACTCGCCCATGGTACCTCCTACGCAGCTTTCACCAGAAGATACTTCTCCGCTATCTCATCCAGCTGCTTTTTTATAAATTGGAAATCACCGCTTAGGTCCAGCGTCCTGACGCATATACGGTTTCCCATCATCTGATATTCATTATTGAATTTGCCTTCTTCCTCAGTTTGAGCATACAGTAGCATTCCCGCTACCTTCTCATGAGGCACTTCCGCAAGTTCATTCTCTTTTGTCTTAACATACGTGAAAATCTGGTACAGGTTGCCCGTAGGTATCGATACCTTACCAAACTGTTCACGCAGGTTCCGTTCGTAATACTTTGCATCAATGATAAGTGTCCGGTCACCGCAGGTAAGAGTGATATCCGTCTTCATTTTCGGAAGAAGATCCCGGAAGCCGTCATCAACCTGCCAGTCCATCATGGATGCTGAGGCTTTGACCTTTAGGTGTTTATACTCCGTGTTGTAGTATTCCAAAATGAACTTCTCATACAGATGATGCATCTGCTGATCATCCAGGAAATCCATCAGCTTCGTTGAGCCATCAGATTTTGTCTGCAATAACCCCTTGATCACAAGGTGGCATACAGAAACCAACATTCTGTAACTCTGGTTGTTACGATTAAACCGCATTGACCAGTTAATCGTGTGAACATCCAGCGTATCGACTTCTCCGAAGAAGACCAGTTGCTTCTTGATCTCCTTCCTCCTTGCCGGAGATACCTTTGATTTCAGCAGCAATTCCATCGTAGTCTTGATAATTCTGTTCATATAGGAATTGACGGAGAAATCATCATATGTGCAGACCAGCTGTCCTTTGACTTTGCAAAGATCCTTTATCGATGCAGTTACGTCTATTTTCCCACGCGGCGAAGAAAGCGCCTCCGTCTCGGAAATGTATTCCTTTCCAAGGCCGCGCTTTAACTGAAGCGAAACTCCTTTTGTCAGAATGGATGCGCATAGTTCCGCCACGTTATGAAATTCTTCAGTCTCTATGCTTTTGTATCCCTGCTCATTAAGTACCCGGAAGGCATACGAGAGCATGTAATACACATTCTGAATTGGTATCACTTAATCGCACTCCTTAAATCCTCGATCCATGTCTTAGCCTTTGCCGGCTCGTCAAACCAGTATTCCTTAAGCAATGGAGCAAGTTCAAATTCCACAATTCCTGATAAAGTCTGATCGGATGTTTCCTTCAGTTCACAGAAATAGCTGTGACCTATACAGAAGCCTTCTCCAAGAGAATCATCGGAAGCAATATCAGCATTCAGCGACTCTACGCGCTCAATCAATTTATTAAATTTCTCACTCTGAAGACCTTCCTGATACTGCCTAAAGCCTTTGGTGTTGAACCCCGGGTTCATATCGAAAAATGCAAACCTTCTGCGAAGAGCATAGTCCATCATAGCAAGGCTCCTGTCGGCGGTATTCATCATCCCAATGATATAAACATTCTTGGGAACAGAAAACTTCTCATCTGCATAGAGGAGTTTCAGCTCAATTCCTCTCTTATCCGATTCGATAAGCATGAACAGCTCACCGAAAATCCTGCTGAGATTCCCACGGTTGATCTCGTCTATGATAAAGAAATACGGAGTATCCTCACTGTCCACTTCAGCAGACTTACAAAAATCGTAAAATGCTCCGTGTTTCAGTTCAAATCCGCCTTCCTGTGTCGGACGGAAGCCCATGATAAAATCTTCATAGGAATAACTCTGGTGAAATTGCACCATCATCACACGAGACGGATCCTTCACGCCCATAATGGAATAAGCAAGTCGTTTTGCAGCAAACGTCTTTCCGACACCCGGAGCTCCCTGCAGTATCACATTCTTTTTCTTTTCTACCAGGGCGACCAGCGTATCATATTTGTTCTTATCCATATAGACTTCTTCAAGGAACATGTCTGCATCATAAGGCTTCAGATCAATTTCTACTCGTTCCTCAATGTCGTCTTCGATCTCGCTCTCAAACAGAGAATTTAACTTTTCAACATAGTCGGTATATGCCGTAATATCAGTAAGTGTCTTCATCACGGCCTGTCCCGGATGCTTCCACTCACCTTTATGTGTCCATTTTACCTGACGAATGTTTTTATAATGATCACGCTGAGGATCAAATTCATAATCGGATCCAACCACGCCGCGGCCAATTACCTGATGCATCCCCTTCTTTGCGAAGATAATATCGCCAGGTTTCATCTCATTTACAAACTGCCATGTTGCATGAGCATCATTCTTGAAAGATCTGGACGGATCGATCTTCTCCTGCATTGCCTGCCTCATCTCACCCTTGGTATTGTAAGCAGACAGATCACCGATATCGTCCCAGCCAATTCCCATTATCCCTGCAGAATAGAACTCATCCCAATACATAGCGCCGTCACCAGGTGCATAAATCCAATAATGGACTGTCTCAACACCCTCATCAGCAATTGCGGCACCTTTGTTTTCTCTTTGTGCTTCAACCTTTTTAGCAGCTGCCTGTTCCTGATTAACCTGTTCTGAATACCTCCATGCCTCAAAACTTAATTCCTTAAAGTCTTTCAGCTGGCTGGCATCACTGTGCAGATACGCACGAAGTTTTTCTACAATATCAAAATACTTATCAGACGGAATCTTGGCCTCGATTTCCGGAAGCGTCTTCACAAGTCCTTCTGGGATCTTTCCGGATTCATAGATATACCATGTGTTCCGCTGATCCAGATTCAAAAGAGCATTCGGAGCAATCCAGTATAATCCCATAGTGATCTTACTGTTTCCATTGCCCTTCTTATTTATACACAAGTCAAAATACTGCGACACTTTAGCAATCGTATCGGGTGAAGGATCCTTTGCATAAGCCAATGCTGCATCAAACAGCTCCCAAAGATCCTGAATATCATCATCCCCACGATCCGGAATAAAATAATAGAAAGTCGCATTCTGAGGATTCAGCACAGGAATACTATCAAAAGCTGTCGGAACCGGAGCCTTCACATCAAAAAGCTCCGCTATCGCTTTCAAAATAGAAAGACGATTCGCATCCGTCAGCTTCTTATTAAACAACCCGAAGAACGTGAACGGATCGATATCTATGATCTGGTTATCTTTCTCAAGCGTAGGAAGATTGATGCCAGTGATCTCGTAAATCTTACGCACCTTCTCGATCAGTTCTTCTCTGTTATCCTTGTACTGTAATAATTTGCCGGATAGTTCTTTGTAAAAATCCACCCAATCAAACTGATTTATTTCACTCATAGTGCACCTCCTACAGGTTTTATGCACTCAAAGATAATAGTGCATCTAATTTTTCTACGATTCGATGTTGCTCGTTCAGCGGTGGCAAAGGAAGTATATATTTGATCATCCTCACCATAGTAAGAGTATCTACAGTAGTTCCGCCTGAATTACTATCAATTTGAGCTTTCATCATGTTTGAATTCATGACATAACGAAGATAGTACGGATCTACGCCGGCGTAGTTCTCAAAGCATAATACAGATGCATCTTTATAATAAACTTGAATTCGGCAAGTAGCCGTAAAAAATTGCTACAAAGCCTATAACTACAACATTTTGTGTTTCAAAAAAATTTGAGATGATATCTGCCAAAATAAATAGAATCCTGCGCTATGGTGAAGTATAATGTAAGTACCACCAAACATCACTTTACCAAAGGAGGATTCTGTGATGAGTATAACACAAAAGGCGGCTTCTTTCACTAATAATCTTAAGGCCTCTTTCACAAAAAGGCAGATATCTACAAATGTAACATATACCTATGTCCAAGACTTCAAGGATATCATAGGATTTCGTCAGTTGCTGGAAAAGCATCTTGAGCAGTTGAGACGCTCAAGGCTCCTAACAGCAAGTATAGTATCGCCGATGCTGTAGACTTTATGTCTGATGCTGTATTTCAGGGCTACTCCAGGTTTTATCATATTGAGAAGCTGCGAAAGGATGAAGCGTACAAATCCATCCACGGCGGCGATGCACCAAGCGAGAAGGTATGCCGCGACACGCTTGCTCTTTTGCCGGATGATGCTGCGGACACATTTCGCATAATCAACAAGGATCTTCTGGCTATGCAGGCAAAATCAGAGGGCGTTCGTGAAGTCGCAGCCGATTTCGACGATTCCGTGATTACTGTTTTTGGCAATCAGGAACTCCCCAAAGAGTGGCTGCTCAAAAGGGTGCGTGCCGACAGAGGCTTTTTTGATGACGATAACTTTACGTACTTTGAAGACCAGGGCTATGAGTACATCATCAAAGCTAAGATGACTTTAAACATGCACAAGGTCGTCAAATGGGTCTGCGAGCACCCGGATGACTACAGGTGGGAACAGGAAGATGAACGCAAAGAAGAGCATGCCGTGTTCCACACAACCGATATACGCCTGCCAATGCCCGGATGGGCAAAGTCACGGCGGATTGTCATTGTACGAAAGACTCTCCCCCCAAGACAGAGGATGGTCAGCTTGTGTTTGATGAATGCCGGTATGAATATCAGGCAATCGTAACAAACATTGATTATCTTACCACAGCGGAGATCGATCTTTAACGATTATAATCAAAGATGCACTGTTGAGACCTCTATTGATGAAATCAACTCTTCACCAGTTATAATTGATTGCAATTCTCCCGTATACTCATTGTCTACCACACCGTAATTGGTGATCAACGTAGCATGAATGACATGTCTGGTTCTGCTATCAATAAGATAGTCAGATATTTTACGCTTCATATCTCTGTCAAATTCCGCGTTAACATGATAGTCTGCTTTTGAATACCTGGTTTCACACACGTTAGTAATCTGATCATCCCTTACAATCAGCAGGTCTATTTGAGATCCTTGTAACCCCTTTTCCTTAACATGTGATACTTAGCCATAACTAACGCAATCATCTGCTTTATGGCTTGAAATAACATCATACAAATAATTCATCCAGTGTTATTACATTGTCAAAAAATCCACTATATTCATTATACTTTAACCCCTTTGTCGTAATCAGAACATTATGGATTACAGACCTGGATGGTATTTCTCTTTCCAACAATTCCTGACGATTAATTAATATAGCATGATATTTCTTATCTACTTTGAATTCAGCACTATAAAACTTCATTTCACACATATTGACGATGTTGTCTTTTCTTTTGATGATCATGTCAATTTGGGTTCCATCCTCATCATCAGCTCTTTTTGACCATGCCGACTGTTCGGAACTTATCCCGCTAATTCCAAGCGCAGTCTTGATCTGATGAATATGATCAAAGCATACATTCTCAAAAGCTAAGCCCCTCCACGCCACAACGCTTTGAGATGTGTTGTTCATCATCCAAAATGACTCGTTCAATCTGTTGTGCTTTTTTACAAATCTGTTATAAAAAATGCAAAACGGGTCTATAAGCTTATAGTGCTTCTCCCTTTTGCTCCTTCCAAAAGGAACATACTCTTCTATAAAGTCACTGGCGATCAGCCCTTTTAGTGCGTCTGTTAACGTTCCGCCGGAAACATACCCTGAAGCCTCAGCTATTTCAGACCTCGTATAGCCACAGTTTTTCTTGCTTAGAATCTCAACAATATTCCTCATCATATCAGCATTGTCAAAGATTGATGTAAACAGTCTGTCATATTCGAACTTCAACTTTGCGTCTTTATCAAAAAACATACGGTCAACGCTCTGAGCAAGACTTTTCCCGGGTTCGAGATAACCAAGGTAATATGGGATTCCACCTGCTATCATATACGCAGATGTTATATCATATCTCGACATTTTTACTTCTTCCCGCTTTAGGAATTCCTCGCACTCCGCCAGGGTAAAGGGAGACAATTTGATTTCGTATGTAACCCGATCATATAATCCACCATGATTATTTATAAGCTTATCCACTATCCACGTTGTTGCGCTGCCACATACAACAACCATCAGATTATCTCTATGACATGCCCATGTATTCCAAAATCCCTCAAATGCGGTTAAAAAGCCTGACTTTTGAGTATCAAGCCACGGAAGTTCATCCAAAAAGACAACCATCCTCTGACCTTTATCCTTCTTTTCCAGCAATTGTTCCAGCATCAAAAAAGCCTCAAACCAATCGTTCGGGCATTCACTCTTTTTCATACCCTGTCCGATGAGAGATATATAAAAGTGCTTCAACTGCTTTTGCATGGGACTTCTGCCAGACATTTCTTTCATCTCAATTGGCGACAAACCTGCATGTCTGAATGATATCTTTCCTTTAAAAACCTGATCCACAAGATATGTTTTCCCTACTCTCCTCCGACCATACACAGCAACAAGTTCAGCCTTGTTCCGAATATATATCCTATTTAACTCAGCAATTTCCTTCTTCCTTCCTGTCATATCAGCCTCCCGCTTGCCGTGTTATTTTCAGCCACCAAGAGACATTATAAAGCATTCGTGGCTAAGTATCAACATGTGTGTTCTCTATCTCCCTTAATCAATTATCTCGTTCCGTTAATGCAATTATAAAGGTACCCTCTGGGATCTGCATCTGTGCCGATCTCTTTGGATACCTTTTTTCATTCAGTTCATACGATAGTGTATGGGTAAAACCTTTATGGTGTTTTAAGAGACTTTACCATTCCAAAGAGTCTTATGGCGGCTTTATATGCAAGTTCATCCGCTCTTTTCATCGCTTCAGCCTCTGACATCGGGGTATCCACGGATGTAACAAAGGAGCTGATCCCGTGATGATAAAGCTCCTCATATCCCTCACCCAGACTGCCGCATAAGGCAACCGCGGGAATCCCGGCTTTTTTTGCGTGTTCACCCACTCCGCAGACGACCTTGCCGTATGAACTTGAGCAGTCACTCCTCCCCTCTCCGGTCACTATGAGGTCAGCACCTTTTATCTTCTCATCAAACCCTGTAAGCTTCAGCACGGTTTCTATCCCGGATCTCATTTCAGCCTTGAAAAAAATTGAAAGTGCCGCTCCCAGTCCTCCGGCTGCTCCGCTACCGGGGATTTCATCCGGGTCAGCTCCCAGATCCCTTATCAGGACATTTCTGTAATTTAGCATTCCCTTCTCAAGCCTTTTAAGTGTTTCCGGGCTTCCGCCCTTTTGTTTTCCAAAGGTATAGGTGGCTCCTTTTTCTCCGCATAAGGGGTTTCTGACATCACATAGTACGGTTATCTTTACATCTTTCAGCCTTTCATCACAGCCGGATATATCTATGTTTTCTATTCTTTCAAGATCTCTGCCATATCCATTGAGGACTTTTCCTTCTTTATCAAAAAACCTTATTCCCAGAGCATTTGAAAAGCCCATCCCCCCGTCATTTGTGGCTGATCCTCCGATGGAGATATATATTTCGGAATGACCATTATCAAGCATGGCCTTAAGAAGTTCCCCTGTGCCGTATGTTGTGGTATTAAGCGGATTTCTCTGTTCCGGGGGTATAAGTGTCAGTCCTGAGGCCTGTGCCATTTCCATTATCGCAGCCATACCATCGATCCTGCCATAATATGCCTGTCGTTCTCTCATGAGCGGATCATGTACTTTGGCATAAATCCGCTCTCCGCCTGTGGCCTTTATTACTGCATCCGTCGTGCCTTCTCCGCCATCAGCTGCCGGGATGCAGATGATATCGCAGTCTCCCAGAACCTCTACGGCTGCCTTCGACAATATTTCAGACACTTCAAAACCGGATAAGCTTCCCTTAAAGGAATCCGGTGCAAATACCAGTTTCATATTCTGCTTCTTTTCAAACATTTCCCTCATAACGGGATTCCACCGAACTATATTTAAGACCGAAGGGTTCCGAACTGTTTCGAAGAATTAATCAGCGAAATCATTTTTTCTGCATTCGCCTCCTTTTCTATCATAAGGACGAGTGGCTTTTCTGCCCCATAATCCAATCTGATCTTGAACACAGGTATTCCTTTTCCACAGCTCATTCCCGGAGTATAGGTTGATTCAAATAATTTTATGTCCTTTATACACCTTATCGGCAGATACTGCCCTTTGAAATAAATAGCCTGGTCAGATATGCGATACTGCTCTATCGCCAGTGATTTCTTTTTATCTTCCTTAGCATTATCCAGCTCAGTTCCGGAAATGATGGATTTCCAGGCCATAAACACCTCCAAAATACGAAGAATAATAGGACATCAGGGTCATGAAGTCTCTCATCCTTTTTTCAGGGAAAAGAGCCTTGAGGGGATATGGCAGTAGCCTCCGGGATTTTTTTCCAGATATTTCTGATGATATTCCTCTGCCCGGTAGAAATTGACTAGTGTAGCACTTTTTAATTAGCTATACTTTTCGCGAAGTATACATTTTCGCTCTGCAAGGCGTTTTTCTGAGTGCGATGGGTCGCTGCTCGTCCAGTGGACGAGCGTTTAG
>Ga0256407_10004520_pt1 | contig 23154 bp, 11 predicted proteins | sample RumenRJG_04DNA_FD_193489 | JGI IMG/M metagenome (GOLD analysis project Ga0256407, IMG submission 193489) | Bovine rumen microbial communities from Lethbridge, Alberta, Canada - RJG_04 | ecosystem: Host-associated > Mammals > Digestive system > Stomach > Rumen | place: Canada: Alberta... | reverse complement strand
ACCAACTCGGCGTGAAGGCCAATATCCCGAAGATGCCGCGCATCGCCGCTTTCAGCGACGAGATCCGCGACGCTCTCCGCGGACCCTTCAGCGACGACACGAAGGGGGCTTTCCTCGCTGGCTTGCCCGGTGAGGAGGAGAGCCTGAAATATGGCATCGTGGGCGGCATCGCCCATCCACAGGTGGATATGGCGAAGGTCAATTACTCCGACACACCTTGGGCCACCGAACCCACACAGATGATCGCCTATGTGAGTTGCCACGACGACATGTGTCTCGTCGACCGCCTGCGCGCGTCGATTCCGGGCATCACTCCCGATGAACTGCAGCGGCTCGACCTCTTGGCACAGACGGCCGTGTTCACCTCGCAGGGCGTGCCCTTCATGCTCTCTGGCGAGGAGATGCTGCGCGACAAGAAAGGCGTGCACAACAGTTTCGAGTCGCCCGACTCCGTCAACCAGCTGAACTGGAACAACACCCTGCGCTATGCCCACGCCTTCAAATACTACAAGGACCTCATCAAGTTGCGCAAGAACCATCCTGCCTTCCGTCTGGGCACGGCCGAGGCAGTGCGACGCTCGCTCCGGTTCCTCCCGGGAGATGACTGCCTGGTGGCCTTCGTGCTGAGCGGCCATGCCGGTGGCGACGCATGGAACAACATCATCGTGGTGCTCAATGCCAACAAGGAGCCAAAGGTGGTGGAGATTCCCGAGGGACAGTTCACCGTGGTGTGCTGCGACAACGTCATCGATGAGAGCGGACTGGGCACCATCGAGGGTGGAAGGGTGACCGTCGACCCGCAGTCGGCACTGATCCTGCATGACTAATTCTTCATAGTTTCTATAGTCTCTATAGTCTATAGTTTCTATAGTCTCTATAGTTTCTATAGTCTCTATAGTCTCTATAGTCTCCCTAGAAAATACCACCACAAAGCCCCTCCTACTACCAGATAAAACTTCACCAAAAAATGAGAAAGAACCTATTATTCATTATTGTTTTCCTAAGTTTCGCCACCACTATGAGTGCAGCTTTGAAAATCGACCATATTGAGCCCGCCAACTGGTTCGCTGGTATGAAGAATCCATGCCTCCAACTCATGGTCTATGGCAAGGACATCCGACAGGCCGAGGTGACCACCGACTACCCCGGCGTCACCATCGACAGCCTCGTGAGGCTCGACAGTCCCAACTACCTGCTCGTTTACCTCAACCTCAAAGGCGCTCAGCCTGGAGTGATGACCCTCGACTTCAAGAATGGGAAACAGAAAAAGAGCGTGAGCTACGAACTCAAGCAGCGCGAGAAGCCAGGATTCCAGCGCGAGGGCTTCTCCAATGCCGATGTGCTCTATATGCTCATGCCCGACCGCTTCGCCAGCGGCAGCGACGCCAACGACCAGATCAAAGGCATGAACACCTACGTGAACGACCGCACCCAGCCCAGTCTGCGACATGGTGGCGACCTGGAGGGCCTGCGCCAGCATCTCGACTACTTCGTGGAACTCGGCGTGACCGCCCTTTGGCTCACACCGGTGCTCGAGAACAACTCGCCCGACCACAATGGCTTCAGCACCTATCATGGCTATGCCACTACCGATTACTATAAGGTAGACCCCCGTTTCGGCACCAACGACGAGTACCGGCGCCTGGTCGACGAGGCCCATCAGCATGGACTGAAGGTGGTGATGGACATGATCTTCAACCACTGTGGCTTCGACCACCCCTGGGTGAAGGACATGCCCTCGAAAGACTGGTTCAACCTCTCCGACTGGCTCAAGGAGTCGAATGGCACCTCCAATCCCACCGGCACCAGTTTCCTGCAGACGAGTTACAAACTCACACCTGTAGTCGACCCCTATGCTTCTGAGGTCGACAAACGAGAGACGGTGGAGGGATGGTTCGTGACCACCATGCCCGACCTCAATCAGCGCAACCAGCATGTGATGACCTATCTCATCCAGAATAGCATGTGGTGGATAGAGACCGTGGGCATCGATGGCATACGCATGGACACCTATCCATACGCCGATGCGCATGCCATGGCCAGATGGATGAGGACCCTCGACCAGGAGTATCCCAACTTCAATACCGTGGGCGAGACGTGGGTCACCGAACCTGCCTATACCGCCACATGGCAGAAAGGTTCAAAGCTGGCAAATGAGAACAGTTTTCTGAAGACCGTCATGGACTTCAGCTTCTTCGACAAGATCAATATGGCCAAGAACGAGGAGACCGACGGATGGTGGAATGGCTACAACCGCATCTACAACAGTCTGGTTTACGACTATCTCTATCCCAACCCCTCGAGCGTGATGGCCTTCATCGAGAACCACGACACCGACCGCTTCCTGGGCAACGGCACCGACACGCTCGCCCTGAAGCAGGCCATGGCCTTGCTGCTCACCATCAACCGCACACCCCAGCTCTACTATGGCACCGAGGTGCTCATGAACGGTACGAAAGAGGTGACCGACGGCAATGTGCGCAAGGACTTCCCCGGTGGATTCAAGGGCGACAAGAGCAATGCCTTCACCCGAGAGGGCAGGACGAAGGCACAGAATGCCATGTTCGACTGGTGCAGCCGCCTGCTCCACTGGCGCCAGGGCAACGACGTGGTGGTGAAGGGCAAGCAGACACAGTTCATCCCCTGGAAGGGTGTCTATGTCATCGCTCGCCAGTATCAGGGAAAGACCGTGATGACCATCCTCAATGGCACGTCGAAGGCAGCCCAGTTTGAGGTGGCACGCTATGCCGAGATTATCGGCAATGTCACCACCGCCACCGATGTCATCACCAAACGGCATGTGAGAATCGACAAGGACGTGAACCTGCGTCCACGACAGACGCTTGTGCTGGAATTCTGAATAGACTGCCGCTAAAAACATGGTCCCACTTCCCGAAAAAGAGGAGTGGGACTATTTTTTGATGAAAAAATGGATGCAAACGTGGTGAATTGTCACTTTTTTATGTTATTTTTGCAAAACCTAGTGTGATATTCATCAAGAGAAATGTTTCGATGTCAGTAAGGCGCTTGATATTGTTATTGGTCTTTCATGTCATCTCGATGGGTCTGTTGGCCCAACGTGATGGATACTTGGAGCGATTCAACGTGTCGAAGCTCGACATGCGCAGCGGGCTCCCCACCAACAATGTGAACACCATCTTTACCGACAGCGAGGGATTTGTATGGCTGTCTACCTATGGTGGCGGCATCGTGCGGTACGACGGCTATGGCTTTTCCAATTTCTACACCGGGGCTCAAGGGCTACAATGGCGAAGCCACTCCTCAAAAAAAGTGTGTGAGGACCGCTTCCACCGCCTTTGGGTGGTGTTCGATGAGTATACCCAGGTCATCGATATGCGTACGATGACCGTGACGAGAGTCAACAGCAAGGACAGCAGGCTCGACGAAATCCTCTCGCAACGAGGCGTGAATGTGATGCTCGACAGCGAGGGGAAATTGTGGCTTGTCACGATGTCGCACATCCATTGCCTGAGATTCCATGAGGATGGCAGCATCAAGAGCATTCTCAGTTACCAGTATTCCAGCAATACACCCACCATCGCCATCGCCGACTTGGACGGCAATGGTAAGATATGGGCTTGTATGGATGGTGGCGTCTATCGGCTGACTGCCGAGGGCGAGAAAATCGTGAAGAGCGAGGTCTCACCGCTGCTCTCCCAACTCGATGGGCTTTTCATTACCAGCCTGCTCAGACAAGGCAACAACGTGTGGATGGGCACCAACCATGGCCTGCGCCGGTTCAACCCCAGTGAGCCCCAACTGCTCTCATTTACCCATACTGCCGACCCTGGGTCGCTCTCACACGAATTCGTGAATTGCATGGAACTGGTTTCCGACACTGTTCTGATGGCCGGAACCTTGGGCGGAATAGACCTGCTCTACCCCGACCAGCAACGTTTTGAGCATTGGAATACCTCGACCACACCATGGCTCATGAGCAGCAACTTCGTGAGTTGCCTGCACTATTACAATGAGAGCCTGTGGATTGGTACGGAGACTGGCGGAGTGGCCTGCCTCAGTGCCAACAAGTTGGCCATTCGCAACTACAAGCATGGCAGCGACCCCTCAAGCCTCTCGCCCAATGCGGTCAACGCCATGCTCGTGCAGAAAGATGGCACCCTATGGGTAGGCACGGTGGAGGGCGGTCTCAACCGGATGAATGGGGATGGGGGATTCACTCACTTCACCTCAGGCAACAGCGCGCTCTCGCACAACTCGGTCTCGGCGCTTGCCGACGACGGCCAAGGAAGGTTGTGGATAGGCACATGGGGCGGGGGAGTGAATTACATCGATACCGCTACGGGCATCATTGGCCGACTGGCTGTCGACGAACCCCATACGCCCTTGCTCAATTTCGTGGGAGCGTTGGCCTACGACCCCATCAACAAAGGACTTTGGATAGGAAGCAACGACGGCATCTTCTTCTACAACCTGGAGAGTCAGGCGCTTGAGGAGCCGTTTGAGGAATGTAGGTTCGCGCGTGGGTGCATAGGCAGCATCATCGACAACGACCGGCAGCTCTGGATAGGATGCCTTGAGGGAGCATTCCTTATTGACATAGGAAAGGGTAAAGACAAGAGCGGACGGTTCTCCTTCCAGCATCTTCGGGATAAGCTCGACAACCCCTCGAGTGGCATCATCGACAAAATCACGTGTTTCTATCAAACCAGTGATGGCACGTTGTGGATAGGAAGCAACGGCTACGGACTCTATAAAAGGGTGACTGGCGACGATGGGAAAGACAAGTTCGTGGCCTATACCACCAACGACGGACTGGCCAACAATGCGGTGAAAGGCATCGTAGAGGACAACGAGGGCAAACTGTGGATAGCCACCGGCAACGGACTCTCCGTGCTCAACCCGCAGACAGGGGCGTTCACCACCTTAGGCGAGGCCGACGGACTGCTCTGCCAGCAGTTCTATTGGAACGGCGCCACCCGGGGCAAGGAGGGCACGCTGTGGTTTGGCTGCCAGGGCGGACTCATCGGTCTGGATTCAGGGAGAATGGCCAAGGCCACGGCACCACAGCTGCATCTCACCCATCTCACCATCGACAACCAGGATGCCGTGGCGGGCGACGGACATATCGATGAGGATATTTGCTATGCCGAGGAGGTGAGGTTGCACGAGAGCAACAAATCGCTGGTGTTCGATTTCTCCGCACTCAATTACGGACATGAGACGCAGGGCGTCTACAGCTACAGGATGAAAGGACTGGAGGAAGAATGGACGCAACTGGCTCCCGGACAGCACTCCGTGAGATACACCAGCCTGCCGTCGGGCGACTATGTGTTCGAGGTGAGGTACGCATCGGCGCTCAGCAACGCTGAGAGCTCGGTGTCGGTGAAGGTCAGCGTCAGTCCTTATTTCTATAAGTCGTGGTGGTTTATCACCTTGCTGCTCCTGGCATTGCTGGCCGTTGCCGTGGCTTTCTACAAGAACCGGGTGCGCCAACTGCGACGCCAGGAAGAGGAGAAACTCATGCAGCCCATCGAGGAGGCCCTGCGCGAGAGCGAGGACCCCGTGGCCTTGCAGAAACGCATACAGGGCATCATCGATAACAGGAACCGAATGGCAGCGAGTGTGAACAAGACCGCCGTGGCCGACGACCAGCAGGCGGCCCTGTCGCAGATACCATTCATGGAGCGCGTGATGGAATTCATGGAGCAAAACTATATGAACAGCGAGTATGGCGTGACCGAACTCTCAGAGCAGATGGGCGTCAACCGCACGCTGCTCAGCAAGAAGCTCAACGAGGAGACTGGGATGTCGCCCGGACAGTTCATCCGGCACTATAGACTCGACATGGCACGCAAGTTGCTCGAGAGAAACACAGCCAACCGCAACATCGCCGAGATTGCCTTCAGCGTGGGATTCAACGACCCAAAGTACTTCACACGCTGTTTTACCAAAGAATTTGGAGTGAGTCCAAGCGCTTTTGGAAAAAATTAGTGTGCACCCACACAGTCAAGACGAAAAACACTTCAAGGGCCGTTTGTCCACCACTTTTTCACTTTGTCCACCTCAAATTTTATTTTGTCCACCTTGTGGATGTGCCCGATAATTATCTTTGCAGCAGTTTAAAAACCTAACCTACGAAATGCCGACCAATTGATATATGGAATTTTTACCATGCCTTATTATAATAATGTGCATGGCATTCTTCTGTATGGGGCTTCATCAAGAAAAATAAATACTACTAAATATATTCAAATCAAATCCATTTATCAAATGAGTAAAAACGTATTATTATCTGCTATGCTCTTTCTGGGGGCAATGGGAGGCGTTGTATGCCTGCCGACTCCAGTAATGGCAGCCACCGAACAGGCGCAGACCTTCGTGGTCACCGGTCAGGTGGTAGACCAGGATGGAGAGCCACTCATTGGCGCAACCATTAAGGTAAAAGGCGCCCAGGGTGGCAGTGTGACCGACATCGACGGTAACTTCCAGTTGGAAACCACGCGTAACGCGACACTCGTCATCAGTTATGTGGGATACCAGGACAAGGAAGTAGCCGTCAATGGACATTCCGCTTTGGGACAAATTGAACTCGCTTCCGACAACCAGTTGCTCGAGCAAGTGGTGGTCGTAGGTTATGGTGTGCAGAAGAAGGCCGACCTCACCGGTTCGGTGTCTATCGTGAACGCCGAGGAGATGAAGAGGGTGTCGAACTCCAACATCTCTACCATGCTCGAGGGTAAGGTGGCCGGTGTGCAGATTACATCTGATGGTCAGCCCGGTGCCGATCCTACCGTCCGTATCCGTGGTATCGGCTCGTTCGGCAGCACAGCACCACTCTATGTGGTCGACGGTGTGCCTATGGGAACCACCATCCGCGACTTCTCGCCCAACGACATCGCCACCATCCAGGTGCTCAAAGACGCTTCGGCCGGTGCCATCTATGGTTCGCGTGCTGCCAACGGTGTGGTGATCATCACGACCAAGAACGGTAAGAAAGACCAGCCGCTGAAGGTGGACTACAAGGGCTACTTCGGTGTAGACCAAATCTCAAAGGATGTATACGACGTGATGGACGCCAACCAGTATAGCCAGTATCTCGGACAGGCTTGTGAAAACTCTGGCACCCCACTGCCCGGAGGATACCGTATCGACGATGGCCGCTACCACTTCCACGACAATACCAACACCGACTGGTTTGACGAGGTGTTCAAGACAGGTATCCGCCAGAACCACAACGTGAACCTGAGTGGTGGTGGAGCCAACAATACTTATAATATAGGTCTCGACTACTTCAACCAGAAAGGTACGCTCGAGGGCGCAGGCCCCAATTACGAGCGCTTCACCGCCCGTGTGAACAATACCATGGACACGAAGTTCATCAAGTTCCGCACCAGCCTCGTCTACTCTCACTCCAGCCAGGACGGTATGGGTCTCTCCAATGCCTCTGAGTATGTGCAGGGTCTTTATGGCGACGTGACCAACGTGCTGCGTGGTACGTTGCTCATGCAGCCCACCATCAAGGCTTACGACGAGTCGACATGGGTGCTCGACGACATGGTGGGATCGGCCAGCAGCTTCGGCTACGATGCCTATGGCTACGGCGTGTATTATGATACCATTCATGGTGATATCTCGGCCTCCAACCCATTGCTGGTCAACAATCTGCTTACCCGTAACACCATCGTCGACCGTGTCGTGGGTTCGGGCTCGGCCGATGTCGACCTCTTCAAGATGTTTGGTTTTGAGTCAGAGAACCACCATCTGAACTACAAGCTCAACCTCTCTTACAGCAAGACCTACGCCAAGGACAAGACTTGGGTGTCGGCATGGATTCAGAGCAACCGTGTATACCTTGACAAGAGCAACGAGAAACTCACCGAGGGCACTCGCACCTACTCGGATGCGCTGATCGAGAACACGCTGACCTATGATGGCACAATCGGTCTGCACCATGTGAACCTCGTCGTGGGCCAGACCTATGAGGAGGAGAACACACACGAACTCACCGCATGGGGCGTCAACTTCCCGGAGCCTTACTTCCTGCAGATTGGCAATGCCAGCACCAGAGACGCCAACTCATTCGAGTCCAAGCATGCCCTGACTTCTTACATCGCCCGTCTCAACTACGACTATGATGGCAAGTACCTCATCTCGGGTATCATCCGCCGAGATGGCAGCTCACGACTCACGAAGGACATCCGCTGGGGAACATTCCCCTCTGTATCAGTGGGATGGCGTGTCGACAAGGAGAAGTTCTTCCCCATCAACCACAATGTCGTCAACATGTTCAAGATCCGCGCCAGCTATGGTGTGCTCGGTAATGAGAACATCGGCGAGTACCAGTATCAGGCCACGATGAACCGCAACAACATGACCTATAGCTTCGGCAACTCACCCATCACGGGTTCGGCCGTCTCTACTTTCGTCAATCAGAACATCGCATGGGAGAAGAAGAAGACCACCAACGTGGGTATCGACGTGGCAATGTTCAACAACCGCATCGAGTTCACCGCCGAATGGTACAAGAACCGTTCCGAAGACCTGCTTTACAACGTTCCCGTTCCTGCCAATGCCGGTGTGGCCAACACCAGCGTGACGATGAACGCCGCTTCGATGGACAACAGTGGTTTCGAGTTCTCGGCCACTTATCGCAACCGCGACCACGCATTCAAGTATGAGCTGAGCGCCAACCTCAGCACACTGAAGAACAAGGTGACCTCGCTCGGTTTCGGTACCGAGTCGTACATCGCCGGTGCTTATGCCACTTACGTCGGACACGAGGTGGGTAGGTTCTATGGATGGATCTACGAGGGTATCGCCCGCACACAGGAAGACCTGAACAACCATGCCACTCAGCAGGGCGCCAACGTGGGCGACTGCCTCTACAAGGATGTCAGTGGTCCTGACGGCAATCCCGACGGCGTGGTCGACGCCTACGACCAAGTGGTGCTCGGCAGCGGTCTGCCAAAGGTCAACTTCGGCCTCAGCGCACACTTCGAGTACAAGAACTTCGACCTGAGCATCTCCACCTTCGGAGCGCTCGACTACCATGTGTCGGATGACATCTACAACAGTTTGAACTCCTGCTATGGACCCGGCAATAAAGACGTGGCCATGCTCGACGCCAACCGCTGGTCGGATGATGGCTTGACCTATCTCTCAAGCGTGCCCCGCACTTACTTCGCCAATAGTGGCACACTGGCCTGGAACGACCTCTTCAGCAGCCGCAAGATCCAGAACGCCGCATATTGGAAAATCGCCAACGTGGAACTGGGCTACAACTTCCCCGACAAGTGGTTCGGCGGTTATGTCTCGGGTGTGCGTGCCTATGTGTCGGCACAGAACCTCTACACCTTCACAGGCTATCATGGCTATAATGTGGACTTTGCCGGAGGCACGTTCACACCGGGCTACAACTTCTGCTCCTTCCCCAGCGCAAGAAGCTTTATGTGTGGTATCCTCTTCTCATTCTAATAGTCTGAAGTACAAGATATAAGAGAATCATATAACAAGAATCACAAGATATGAAACTATTCAAGATATCCCTGGCTATTTTGCTGGGCCTCAGCACGCTCACATCGTGCGAAGACAAGCTGGAACTGACCAACCCCAACCAGCAGACCACCGGCACATTCGGTTACACTGCCGAGGACTTGGAGGAATGTGTCATTGCTGCCTACAACCACATCCGTATGGAGGGTACCTACGCTCGCGTGGGCTACACCATCGACGTGTGCCGCGGCGACGAGGCATGGAACTCCTCACAGGTATGGTACATGCCTTTCGACGACCTCAACGAGCCGATCACCGACGAGATTGGACAATGGTCGTGGCGCGACTGGTACTACACCATCAATGTTTGCAACTTCATCCTCTCACGTTGCGGCGAGGACAACAATGCCCTCTCCGATAAGATGAAGCATATCAAGGGACAGGCGCTCTTCATCCGTGGCCTGGCTTATTTCAACCTTGCCACTTATTACCAGAACCCGGCGCTCATCACCGACTATAACAGCTATTCCACACTCGATGGTCTCTATGCCACCAATAAGACCGAGGCTGGCGTATATCAGTACGACATCGTGCTCGACCAGGTGGAGGCCGACCTGCATCAGGCCATGTCGCTCCTTCCCTCACGTGATGCCGGAGGCGAGTGGGCAAAGGGACGTGCCACCTGCGGTGCTGCCGCCGGATACTACGCCCGTGTGCTCATGATGCGCCATAAGTACAGCGATGCCCTCACCGTGCTCAAGGACATCATCAACAAGCAGTATGGCAACTACCAGCTCATGGCCAACTATGGCGACAACTTCCGCGAGGGTGCACAGTATGAGAACAATGCCGAGAGCCTCTTTGAAATCCAGTTCCTCGACTATGGCTCACAGGGAACCGACGATGAGTGGACACCGGTCAACACCAGCAAGAACGCCACTCAGGGCTCTGCCATCGAGAGCAACTTCGGTCCTGGCGACTTTGGCGGATGGGCCGATATCTCTGCCTCGCCATGGCTCTACAACCTCTTCAAGGCCGAGCGCACGAAGAGCGGAAAACTCGACCCGCGCCTCTATTGGACCATCGGTACCTACGAGGACGACTGGGAAGGATTCGAGTATGGCAATGTGTGCTACACCACAAAGATGAGCCCCACAGAGAATGTGGTGACCAACAACAACTATGGTGGTCTGCCCATAGCCAAGTACACCAACTTCCGCACGGGTCTCTATGAGAAAGTGGTCACCGGTCTGCACGATGGCATCAACCTGCGAATGATGCGCTATTCTGATGTGCTCCTCCGTGCCGCTGAGTGCGAGAACGAGGTCAACGGCCCCACACAGCAGGCCATCGACTGGATCAACCAGGTGCGCAGCCGCGCCGATCTGGCCGACCTGAAACTGGCTGACTTCAACTCCAAGGACAAGCTCTTCGAGCAGATCGCCAATGTGGAGCGCCCGAAAGAGTTCGGATGTGAGTACGGACGTGGTCTCGACCTCATCCGCTGGGGATTCTTCTACAGCAGCGAGCGCTTGCTGCAGCTGAAGGAGCACGGCACCTTCCGCCGTACCACCGACCGCAGCAGGGTGAAAGAGCCGGTGAGCTACTCGCTCGTGGGAACCGACGCCGAACTGAAGAGCTCTTACGACTCTTATGAGCAGGGTCACGAGTTCCTCCCCATTTTCCAGGGCACACTGAATGATAATCCTAATCTTAAGGGTAACTCTGCCAATGAGGGAACCGACAACTCCGCCTACTTCGCCGAGAAGGGCTGGACGGTGCATCCCGTTGTGAACTTGAAATAATTATTTAAGATTAAATACCAAAGATCATGAAATATCTCAATTCATTTGCTCCCATTTTCTGTGCTGCCGTCATGGGCTTGTCGGTCATGACCAGCTGCGAGGGAGGCGACCTTTACAATATCTTGGCCCCCGACTGGATTTCTGCAAGGGCCGACTCAATAGCCAACTCAAAGAACCAGGGTGAAGAGGAACTGGAAGGCATGATGGAAGATGTGTACACCGTTGGTGCCGTAGACTTCTCCTCGGGATGGTGGGCAGTGTTCTCCAAATACTACCAGATTCCTGAGAATGGCGTGTGGAACGCACAGTTCAACCTGAACATCAACCCCAGTGCCCCGAACACTTACAAGAACTTCGCACTCATCATCACCAACGACGTGGACCGTGGTGGCGAAGGGTACCAGGAGTATGGAGCTATCCGCTTCGACACCCAGCCCGCAGCCAACAACAACGGTAACTCGGAGTGGGGCGCCTACATCGACCGCAGCCTCGTGGAGAGCAACCTCGTCTTCGGCTCCGACACCGACGAGGGCGTGCAGAAATTTGGCGGAAAGGTGACACTCACCATCGACCGCTCCAACGGTGGACTCTTTGTCAGAATCACCAACGGAACAGTGACGAAGACCTACAAACAGACGGCGGCGCTCCCCAACCTCAATACCGACCCCGCCAACAACACCATCAGGGCCTTCTTGGTGCCCGAGGGATCGTACATCAACTTCCTCGCCACCAACATCGAGCCCATCGGCGGATGCACATCGGCCGAGGATAAGCAACCCTTGTCGATGACGCTTTCGGGCGTGCCCAGCGAGGTGCTCGTAGGCACAGAACTCTCCGAGGCCATGGCCAACGTGACCGCCCTCGTGGAATTCGAGCAGGGCGTCTCGAAGACGGTGACTGCCGAAGAACTGATCTTCAGGGCTATTCCTAACTATGAGGAACTCGGTCAGAAGACCCTCGTCGTGCTCTACAACAAGACCTTCAAGGGTGCCAACTGCGATGAGCCTATCATCGCCAGCAAGACCTTCAGCGTGGTGAAGGAACTCTCCGCATTTACCCAGACCGTGGTGGTGCCCACACCCACTACACTTGGCGCTTTGGATTGCTCAACCCCATGGTGGAGTGTGCACACCGACAATATCAAGGTGGAACCGAAGGAGACCAAGGTGGTCAACTTCACCAACTACTCCTCTGGAGAGAACAACTGGAACAATTTCGTCATCGTTCTCAACAGGGCCGACCTGAGTGAGTATGCCGTGGTGCGTGCCGACAACTATGGTTGGGGCGACGGCTATGCAGCCTGCACGCCCAGTGGAGGTCCTGCCGACTGGGATGCTTGGCGTGCCGCCATGAACGGTGCCAAGGTGACTGCCTACATCACCAACAATGGCGACGGAACGGCCGACGTGAAGGCTGTGATGATTGGCAATGATGGTGTGACCTATGAGCAGGAGTACAAGGGCATCAACACCGTCAATCCCGACGATTTCTACTTCCGCTTCACGGTCGACGGCAGCTGTCTGGTATTCGACACCGAACTTGGTGCACCCGACTGCTCCACCGGCTGGTGGCAGGTGTTCACTCCCAATGTGAAGGTGAGAGCACACCAGATTTGTACGGTCAACTTCACCAACTACACTTCGGGTGTCAGCAACTGGAACAACTTCGTACTAATCCTCAACAGGGCCGACCTGAGTGAGTATGCTGTGGTGCGTGCCGACAACTACGGATGGGGAGATGGCTACAATGCTTGCAAACCAAGTGGCGGACAGGCCGACTGGGGCGCATGGCTCAGTGCGATGAATGGTGCCAAGGTCACGATGCAGATTGTCAACAATGGCGATGGCACGGCTGACGTGAAGACCGTGATGCATGGTACCGACGGCGTGGATTATATCCAGGATTATATCGGCATCAATACCATCGATCCGGATAATTTCTACTTCCGCTTCACTGTCGACAGCAGCTATCTCGTGTTTAAGTAATCACATTGAATAAATAATAATTGCCTGCGGACATCGTGTCCGCGGGCAATTTACATCCTTTTGAAGATGATGAGATACATATCCAAATTTTTCTGTTTCCTATGCATGGGCTTGCTGTTGGTGGCGTGCGGCAGCGACGATGACGATAGTGCAGAAGGTGGTGGCGGAGGCGGTACTCCAACTGCCAGCGTGAAAGTTTCCACTCCCGTGGTTTCCTCTATCACTACGACGTCGGCTGTGGTCACGGCTTCGGCCACCGGACCTGATATCAAGAGCCGTGGCGTGTGCTATAGCACTGCCCCCAACCCGACCATCAACGACAACAAGCTCACGGCATCGGCCGAGAACATCAGTGTGTCGCTCTCGTCGCTCCAGCCCGGCACCACCTATCATGTGCGTGCCTATGCGCAGACCGCTTCCACCTACGTCTACTCCAGCGATGTGACATTCACTACCATCGAGGAGGAGAAAATCACTTGGACGGCTCCCACCTATCCCGACGATTATCGTACGCTTTCGGGCTGGGAGAACCGCTCGAAATGGAATCTTGCCAATGTGCACGACCCATCGGTGATGAAGGCCGAGGATGGCTATTATTACATGTACTGCACTGATGCTGGTTTCGGCAATCCTCAGGCAGGACACGGACATTTCCATTGCCGCCGTTCCACCAACCTCGTCGATTGGGAGTATCTGGGTGCCACCATGCCTAACCTCCCTTCTTGGGTGCAGAAAAAACTCAACGAGATTCGTGCGGAGATGGGACTTGGCGCCAGCACTGCCAACCTCAACAACTGCGGCTATTGGGCTCCTTGTGTGAGAAAAGTCAAGGACGGACTCTACCGTATGTACTATGTCATCACCATCGATGGCACCATCGATGGTCCCAACTCCTGGGGTGAGCGCGCTTTCATCGGACTGATGGAGACCTCCACGCCGGCCAATGTCAATAGTTGGGTAGACAAGGGTTATGTCATCACCAATTATTCCGACCGCGAACTCAACTACAAAGTGAATCCCACCTCATGGGAGCAGTGCTATTTCAAGTACAATGCCATCGACCCCAGCTACATCATCACGCCTGAAGGTGAGCACTGGCTGGCCTATGGCTCATGGCACAGTGGCTTTGCAGTCGTGAAACTCAATCCCGATACAGGAAAACCAGTTACCGACCCGCTGCCCAATCCGTGGGGTAGTGCCAACGAGGCTGCCTATGGCAAGCGCATCTTCACGCGCAATGCCTCCTCGCGCTGGCAGGGTGCCGAGGCTCCCGAAATCGTCTACCACGACGGCTACTATTACCTCTTCCTGGCTTACGATGCCCTCGACGTGCCCTACAACACGCGTGTGGTGCGTTCTACCAATATCGAAGGACCTTATCTGGGCATCAATGGTACGGATGTGACCAAGGGAGGCGAGGCCTATCCCATCCTCACCCATCCCTACAAGTTTGCCAATAACGATGGCTGGGTGGGCATCTCTCACTGCGCAGTGTTCGACGATGGCAACGGCAACTGGTATTACGCCTCGCAGGGCAGGTTCCCTGTAGGCTCCACCTCACAGCCCAACTGGGCTCCCAACGCTATCATGCTGGGACATGTGCGCTCCATCGTATGGACGAAAGACGGATGGCCCGTGGTGCTGCCCGAGCGTTATGCCGCCGTGCCTCAGACGGCTATCAGCGAGGACGAGCTCGTGGGCAAATGGGAGAATATCGACCTCGGGTATGAATATGGTAAACAAAAGACTTCTACTGAAATCTCTCTCTCGGCCGACCATAAGGCCTCTGGTGGCCCATGGAATGGAAAGACATGGACGTTCGACGCCGCATCCAACACACTTACCATCGGAAATGTAAGTTTGGTGGTGAGACGTGAGTGCGACTGGGAGGCCAGTCCGCGAAGGGCTACTATCGTCTACGCAGGATTTGCAACCACAGGCAGAACGACCTATTGGGGCAAGAAATCCGCCAACTGATAGAATGCACAGAGTATAGGGTGAATTCAGACGTGGCAGGAGGGCAGACAATTGTCCGAAAATCAACTCGTTAGACTCAATGGTTGTTGGCCATGGAAATGTCTGAACTCCTGAACTCCTGTAACTCCTGAACTACTTGAAAAAATAGATAGATTAGCGTAGCTCTGAGAAAAAACATTTTTTTCTTGATGAATGAGGGGAACAAAGCTGTGAAGCCCAGTTCCCCTCGCTTTTTTTGTGTATTGGCCCGACGGCTATTCCTCGACGAGTGTGGGCCAGCCGTCTTCGGTCCAGACGATGCGGCGCTGCACCAGGATGGAGGCTCCGCCTTTGTCGATGGCATAACCATGGCAGATGAAGAGGTCGGTGTCGCCAAAATGGTAGGCGGCGGAATGGCCTGCGGCCTCAAACTCTTTCTTGTCGCCCTCGAAGACTACCGTTCCACCTCCCTTGGCCAGGTCTTTTCCCGTGGCATCGAGATAGGGACCATCCACTTGCTTGCTCCTGCCTACGGCCACACGATAGGTGCTCTCCATGCCTCGGCAACAGAAGTCGAAGGAGACGAAGAGGTAATAATAGCCTCCATGCCTGAAAATAAAGGGAGCCTCGATGGCATTCACGCCAGGCTCCGATTGCAAGGCGGGACTGAAGCGTGCGGCAATCATTTTCTGCTGGCGGGGCTGGGCAAGGTGCAGGGTGGAGTCGAGACGGGCCAACTGGATGCCGCCCCAGAACGAACCCCAGGTCATCCATGGCTGGTCGTTCTCATCGATGATGATGTTGGAGTCGATGGCGTTCCAATTGTCGCGTAGGCGCTGTGAGCACACAACGGCACCACGGTCTTCCCAATGGGTGTCGGCACTCAGGGTGTCGGCGCACATCAGACCGATGGCTGAGGTGTTCTTGGCAAACGACGAGCAGGAGTAGGTGAGCCACCACTTGCCATGCCACCTGAGCAGGTCGGGGGCCCAGATATGGCGCTTGAACTCGGGCACGGAGTCGTGGGTCCAGGCGGGAATGTCGGTGATTACGCCGTGGGGCACCATGGTCCAGGTTTTGCGGTCGGGCGAGGTCATCAGTTGGATGCCATGGCCGGTGCTCATCATGTAGTAGAGTCCGTGGTCATAGGCCATCACAGGGTCGTGCACCATGGCGGTGTCGGTGCTGAAGACTCGACGTTGATGGAAGGAGGGCTGGGCTGCTGCCAGTGTGGAGCAGGCCAGCAAGGCGGTGGCAATCAGAATTCTCATGGCAATTTGTTTTTGTAGAGGGTGAGATGATTTGTTTATAGAGTGTGTGAATTTGTAGATGTGGATGAGGGTGTGTCGTGTTATTTGACACACCCTCATTACTTTTGTCTTATTAGTAGAGCAGCAACAGGCCGGCAAAGCCTGCGAAGCAGATCATCAGGATGGGGTTGATGCGAAGGGTCCGGGTGCCTACAAAGGTGGCGATGAAAAGGGCCACGCTGATGCAGAAATGCCAGGGATTCAGGTCCCACCGCGAGAAATTCTCCTTGTCCATGAGCAGCAGGGCAGCGGCGGCCAGCAGACCCACCACGGCGGGGCGCAGGCCATTGAAGATGCTCTTCACCACTGGGGTGTCCATGTATTTCAAAAACATCTTGGCGATGAGAATCATAAGGATGAACGAGGGCAGCACGAGGGCGAAGGTGGCGGTGCAACTGCCCAGCACGGCCATCGTGTCGCCCAGTTGGGCATTCTTCACCGCGGTATAGCCACAATAGGTGGCCGAGTTGATGCCGATGGGTCCTGGGGTCATCTGGCTGATGGCCACGATGTTGGTGAACTGCGCCGATGACATCCAGGCATGGTTGTGCACCACTTCGGTCTGAATCAGCGAGAGCATGCCGTATCCTCCGCCAAAGCCGAAGAGGCCAATCTCGAAAAACGTGATGAAGAGTTGCAGGAATATCATCATTCTGTGGGACTTACGTATTTGCCATAGAGATAGCCTCCGAATCCGGCTGCCAGGATGATGAACACGGGGTTCACGCCCATCAGGTATATCGCCAGCGCGCTGCCAATGGGTATCCAGCAGTTGGAAAGGGTGATCTTGGCACTCTTGGCCAGGGTGAACGTGGGTGCTGCGATCAGTGCCACCACCGCCGGACGGATGCCTTTGAAGATGCTCTCCACCACGGGGTTGTCCTGGAAACGGGAGAAGAACATGGCTATCAGGAGGATGATGGCGAACGAGGGGAGGGCAGTGCCAAAGGCGGCGCAAAGGGCTCCTGGCAACTTGCGCAGTTTGTATCCGATGAATACGCTCATGTTGATGGCAAAGACACCGGGACAACTCTGTGCGATGGCGATGATGTCGAGGAACTCCTCTTGTTTGAGCCAATGGCGGCGGTCCACTACCTCGCTCTGGATAATGGGAATCATGGCGTATCCACCCCCAAGGGTGAATGCGCCAATCTTGAAGAAGTCGCTGAACAGTTGCCAGTAGATACGTCGTGCCATCACTTGGTGTGTTGCTCTATCCAGCGGCGGGCATTGACAAACGCCTCAATCCATGGTGTCACCTCATCGTTCTGGCGCTCGGCAGGATACCAGCCGTTCTGCCAGGGGAAGATGGCGCGCTCCAGGTGGGGCATCATGGCCAGATGACGGCCGTCGGCACTGCAGATGCCGGCCACGCTGTAGTCCGACCCATTGGGGTTGCCGGGATAGGCATCGTAGGAGTACTTGGCCACGATATGGTAACGGCTCTCGTCCTCGGGCAGTGAGAACTTGCCCTCGCCGTGAGCCACCCAGATGCCCAGGCGGTTGCCGCTGAGCGAACCCAGCATCACGCTGTCGTTCTGCGGAATGGTGAGGTTCACGAAGTTGCTCTCGAATTTCCGTGAGTCGTTGTGCAGCATGCGGGTGCGCTGCTCGTGCTCGGGATTGATGAGGTTGAGCTCCACCATCAGCTGGCAACCATTGCAGATGCCGAGCGAGAGGGTGTCCTTGCGGGCATAGAACTTGTCGAGGGCTTCCTTGGCCTTGGGGTTGAAGAGAAAGGCGCCTGCCCATCCCTTGGCGCTGCCCAGCACGTCGCTGTTGGAGAATCCGCCGCAGAACACAATCATCGAGATGTCGTCGAGGGTCTCACGCCCACTGATGAGGTCGGTCATCATCACGTCTTTCACATCGAAACCGGCAAGGTAGAGCGAGTAGGCCATCTCGCGCTCGCCATTGGTGCCTTTCTCGCGGATGATGGCGGCCTTCACGCCACTGGCCTTGCGGCGGTCGGCACTCAGGTAATAGTTCTTCAGTTTGCCTTGGAAATTCTTGCCAAACTTCATCTCCAGGGGCTGGTTCTTGTAGTTCTCGAAACGCATCTTGGCACGCTGGTTGCGGCTCTGCTTGCGGTCGAGCAGATAGGAGGTCTTATACCACACGTCGCGCAGATGGTCGATGTCGAACGTGTGCTCCCATCCGTCTTTCTTCACGTTGATCACGCGCTCGCCGGGAGTGGGGTAACCTATCTTCGCAAAGCCCACACCAAGGTCTTCGAGCAGTTCGCGCATCTCGAACTTGTACTTGTCGCTCACCTGAATCACCACGCCGGGATTCTCGGCGAAGAGCAGGCGCACGACGTCGTCGTCGCCCAAGTTGTAGAGGTTGATGTTCATGCCGCCGGTGGGATTGGCGAAGCACATCTCGAGCAGGGTGGTGATCAGACCACCGGCGCTGATGTCGTGGCCGGCCATGATCCATCCCTTCTTGATCATTTGCTGGATGGCGTCGAAGCAGTCGGCGAAATACTGGGCCTCCTTCACAGTGGGCACATCGTCGCCCACCTTGCCCAACGACTGGGCAAAAGCCGAACCGCCGAGGCGCAGGCTGTCGAAACTGAAGTCGATATGGTAGAGCGACGAGTTCTTGTCGTTCACCACCACGGGCGATACCACCTTGCGGATATCGGATACCTCGCCACCGCTGGTCACGATGACGGTGCCCGGAGAGATAATCTTCTCGCCATTGGGGTATTGCTGGCTCAGCGAGAGCGAGTCCTTGCCCGTGGGCACATTGATGTGCAGTGCGCAGCAGAAGTCGCTGAGGGCTTCCACAGCGGCATAGAGACGGGCGTCCTCGCCTTGCTGCGACCGGCATGGCCACATCCAGTTGGCAGAGAGCGACAGACTCTTCATACCATCGGCAAGGGGCGCCCAGACGATGTTGGTGAGCGACTCGGCCACGGAAAGCACGCTGCCGGCCTCGGGTGAGGCCAGGCCTGCCTGTGGGGCATGTCCCAAGGCGGTGGCAATGCCCTTGCGTCCACGGTAGTCGAGGGCAACCACGCCACAGTCGGAGAGGGGCAACTGCAACTTGCCCTGACATTGCTGCCGGGCAATTTTGCCTGTCACCGAACGGTCGACCTTGTTGGTGAGCCAGTCTTTGCAGGCCACCGACTCGAGTTGGAGCACGCGCTCCACATATTGGTCTATCTCATTGGTCGAGTAGACAACGCCTTCGTAGTGACGCTCCACGGTGGTGTCGGTCATGATGGTCTTTGGCGAGTGGCCGAACATCTGGGCCACATCGAGGTCGAAGGGTTTTACACCATCGCCCTGGACAAAAGAGAAGTGGGCGTCGCCGGTAGTCTCTCCAACCACATACAGCGGGGCACGCTCGCGCTCTGCGATGCGGGCCACATGGTCGATATGTTTCTCGTCGATGAGCAGTCCCATGCGCTCCTGACTCTCATTGGCGATGATTTCCTTGGCCGAGAGGGTCTTGTCGCCAATGGGCAGGCGGGTCATGTCTATGGCACCGCCACATTCCTCCACCAACTCCGACAGACAGTTCAGGTGTCCGGCTGAGCCATGGTCGTGGATGCTCACCACGGGGTTGACGTCTTCCTCACAGAGTGCGCGCACCAGGTTGTAGGCGCGTTTCTGCATCTCGGGGTTGGCACGCTGAACGGCGTTCAGCTCGATGCCGTTGGAGTAGCGGCCGGTATCTACTGATGACACGGAACCGCCACCCAGTCCGATGCGGTAGTTGTCGCCTCCCACCACTACAATCTTGTTGCCTTTTTGTGGAGCTTTCTTCAGACAGTCGCGCTTCGTGCCGTAGCCCACACCGCCGGCCAGCATGATGACCTTGTCGTAGGCGTATTTCTCTCCGCGCTCCTGATGCTCGAAGGTGAGAACCGAACCGCAGATGAGAGGCTGGCCAAACTTGTTGCCGAAGTCGGAGGCACCATTCGAGGCCTTGATGAGGATGTCTTCGGGCGACTGATAGAGCCACTGCCTTACGGGCAGGATGTCTTCCCAGTCGCGCTCGCCGTCGCGCTGGCCCTCATCGTCGAGCAAGCGGGGATAGGCGGTCATATAGACTGCCGTACCGGCAATAGGCCATGAGCCAACACCACCACCCATTCGGTCGCGAATCTCTCCGCCTGTTCCGGTAGCGGCACCGTTGAAGGGCTCCACGGTGGTGGGGAAATTGTGGGTCTCGGCTTTCAGCGAGATGACGCTCTCCACGTCTTTCACCTCGAAATAGTCGGAGGTCGACTGGTCGTGGGGTGCGAATTGCTCCACCACTGGTCCTTGTGCGAAAGCCACGTTGTCTTTGTATGCGGAGAGTATCTTGTTGGGGTTCTCTTTCGTGGTCTTCTTGATCATCGCAAAGAGCGACGATTCTTTCTCCTCGCCGTCGATGATGAAGGTGCCACCGAAAATCTTGTGGCGGCAGTGCTCCGAGTTGATCTGGGCAAAACCGAAGATCTCGGAGTCGGTGAGCGGGCGGCCCAACTGCTTCTCGATGTGGTGCAGATATTCTATCTCCTCTGGTGAGAGGGCGAGGCCTTCCTGCTCGTTATATTGCTCCAGGTCTTCCACGTGCTTGATGGGCTCAGGCTGGTGGTTGATGGTGAAGATGCGTTGGTCGAGACCGGAGTACATGCGCTGAAGCATGGGGTCGTGGTCGGCATCCTTGCTCGACACGGGGAAATACTCCTCAATGCGGGTGATGCCGCTCATGTTCATGTTCTGGGTGATCTCCACGGCGTTCGTACTCCAAGGAGTGACCATCTCGCGACGCGGACCCACGAAGAAGCCTTCCATTTCTGTCGCTTCCACGAATGTGGCGTCGCCATAAAGCCAGCATAGTTTGTTGATCTCTTCTTTGCACAACTGATGGTTCACCTCAGTGGCAATGACATTTTTTGACGGGGTTTGGAAAAAATAAATCATGCGTCTCTTTACTTGTTTCTTTATTTTAGGTGCAAAGATACTGCAAGACGGGCGGAATCCAAAATATATCGAAGATTATTTTGCGATTTCCGAACCCCAGACTGCCATCGCCGCACCGCTTCCTTCTTTTCAGATATGCTGCGCATCAATAAGTCGCAAACTGCTGCTTTTGTAAAATTAAAGTTGCTGCGTTTTCCCATTGATGGCCATCGGCTCTTTCTGTCAATTATTGTATAAAATACACGTTTTGGTTTTTAAATTATCGCATAATTATTAAAAACTGCATCAAAATGTTGCTTTTCGGGTAATTATTATGCAAATTTGTTAATTTTCTCCAAAAAGTAGGGGCCAAGAGAACAATGTATGATATTTTTTCCTATATTTGCGAGTGACCTAAAGATTATACTAGTGATGGATAAGACAAACGATTTACAAACATTACAGGAATGCCTCGATGAGTATATGATACGCACGGGCAGGCATGAAATCGACGAGATCGAGGCCAATTCCGCATTGGCCCGCGCCGGTTTGTTGAGCGATGAAGACCAGCATCCTGGTCGGCCTCTAAGGGATATCCTGATACGCTTGCGCGATTCCAATCATCTACCACAGAATATCAGGCAAATGTATGGAATGTGGAAAATCAAGTTGTCGGGCACAATAGCAAAATATCCCCTCATTCTGCAGTTCTGAGAAAATTCACCCTCTTTTTACCAGATGTAAAGTAGCAAACAAATGAATTCTCCGACCTATCGCCCTCGACGATGATGATTGTCGAGGGTTTCTTTTTGGTTTGAAACTCAGGAGTGGCAGAAGTTCTTGCACTCCTTCTTTATTCATCTGGCGTATTTGCGCCCCTGTGAAATGTATATTCCCTTGGGCGATGTGGTGATCCTCCTGCCCGATAGGTCGAATGCCCGTGCCCCGTGCGATGGGTCGGCTTGTAGTTCATTGATGCCGACGATTTGGCCAGCCCATTGTTTTCTCGCCTCAAACCAATTGCTGATGGTCATCACGTTGCTTGCCACCGTCACGAAAGGGATGTCCCAGCGCGGACTGTCCCACTTCCTCGATTTGTCGATGCCTGCGGCAACATCCGTCTTGAGGAAGCTGTCAGCCCATCTCACTACAGCGTCGAACAACCATACCCTGGCTTCTTCCAGACGTTCGTAGAACCTTTTGGTGAACTGTCCGTTTGGGTCGCCCCAAAACCACGGTAGGAGCATGGAATCGTGCATGTTCGACCACTCACCTTCGGTCTGGAGAATGGTGTCGAAATCCCAAGGCGGTCCGAGTTTCATCTTACTCTCGGTAGTGTTGTCGTATTTTGAGAGGAATGTGTTGCTTCCTTGTGCGTCCCACGTTCCCAGTATCTCGTGAGTGAGAATCCAAGTCACAAACGATTCCACGTCGATATGGTCGGCATACGTGCTGTCCATGATAGAACGCTCCGTGGCCGTCATCTCTTCGCTGATATAGGCGATCTGTTCCTCCGTGACATTATCCTCGTCGGGATATTTGAAGGTGTATCGGGTGTAGGGCGAGCCTTGGGTGAGCTGTGTCTCGAAAGACACGTCCTCATTCCACCAGTAGGGGTCAAGTTCTATGATGTAGCCCGTTTGTTTGTCTACGTCAATCCTGCATTTCGGGTTTCTGTCCACAGATTCGGAAAGGAAATAGAGGCCACGGAAATGACCGTTGA
>Ga0256407_10004518_pt1 | contig 23158 bp, 19 predicted proteins | sample RumenRJG_04DNA_FD_193489 | JGI IMG/M metagenome (GOLD analysis project Ga0256407, IMG submission 193489) | Bovine rumen microbial communities from Lethbridge, Alberta, Canada - RJG_04 | ecosystem: Host-associated > Mammals > Digestive system > Stomach > Rumen | place: Canada: Alberta... | reverse complement strand
CCGTTTCAAATAATCCTGCCGAGTTCTCGTACATCCAGGTGCTACTACCATATTCGGGAGACCACTCATCCTGCTGATACTGATTCGGCGTGTCGGTGGCCTTTGCAAACAAAGAAGTGCAGGCTACAGCAAGTCCGATAGCGGACGCCTTGATGAAACTAGTACGCAACGTCATTTTATCTACGCTTAAAAAACTCTTCAAAAAACAGCTTCTTCAATATACTTCATTTTGAGAGGGATTTACAAGCGATGGGGCGTTTCCCACAAAAAAACTCAAAATTTTTATATCTTTTCGCCCCTCCTAGTTGAACTATAAAGAATTTCTTTATAGTTGCCTCCCTAGGGAGTTCATCGGCAAAACGTACCGAGACATTAGTCTTGCCATCTTTATCCTGATACAACAAAATGCTATTATTCGGTTCATCGCTGTTTTTCGGCTGCATGACCGATGTTTTTACGCTGAAAAGGTCGTTCGGCGGTCCGCAGCATGTTCGCAGCTATACGGCCTGGCCTAACAGAGCCAGCAACGCACCTGCTCATCCGTACACTAAATAAATTCCCTTGTCCTTAATCCACTTTTCCATCTTGGAGTTATCGAAGATTTCATCATATTCGTTCTTATTCTTTACCTTTTGAAGCAGAACATCCCCATTAATGGAGTCGACGAAATTCTTGACATCAGGATTTTCCTCAATAAGACGATCAAGAGAATCCCAATCAATTTGTTCATGGATTTTAGCAGGAATTAGAACACTACTTTGTTCCACATTCGTTGCGTCGAGTTGGATAAAGCCTATGCCGAAAGAATTGTTAAGGCGTTGCATTTCTTCACGAAAATCATCATCTTGATCAAATTTCAAAGCGACCAAATAGCCTTCGTTAGCCCAACTTGAATTAGAAACCGCTTGGAAATAATACTCACGAAGAGTCGAGCTAGTGATTTCTTTTTTCATCTCAAATGAGAACAATTTCATTTTTGACTCATAAAAAGACTTAATTATATCCAGTGTTCCTGTTTGATACGAATCAAACGGGAAATAGACGGCCATCAAATCCGGATGCAACCAATGATTTCGCCCAATCTTATGTTTGGCTGAAGTCTCATGATAAATAGTCTTTGCATAACAATGAAAATGCGAATTCGAATAAACAAACTTCGTCAAAAGCGGATGTAAATCCCGTTCCGAAAATATTGTCTTAGGCTCTTTTATTTTTTGTTCTATGTCAGTAATCTTTACACCATTTTCAACATATTTCTTAAGAGCAAAACGCACAGGCCGCGTACCAATTTTTGCAAAAATAGTTTTAGCGTTATCCTTCATATCCACATATATTTGAGCGCAGATGGATTGCCAAGGCGTTTTACCAGAGGAACTACACTTGTTTTGAATTCCATATTTTTCAGCAATCATCAGCCCCCCCCAAGCCCAACAATAGGCCTACTTGATTATTTTCCATAACGAATGTAACTTTAAAGTACCTCAATAAAGAACAACTCAAGGAGTTAGAAATGGCATTCGTAAGCATAGGACAGAAATATGTTTTTGTGAGTGCCGGCGATGAATTTCGCAAAGAACTTGCCGAAGCCCGAGCGGAAACACAAAAGGTACGTGACGAACTCACCAAAGCCGAAGCCGAAAAGCTAGAAACAGCTAGGGCCCTTTTCAAAGATGGGGTCCCTTTGGAAACACTAATCCTCAGATTCAATCTGACCAAAGACCAAATTATCCCATAACACAAAAAGGACGAGTTCAACTCGTCCTTTTTGCATTCACGATTCGCGCGGGCTTTTACCGCACTTACGTATTGTATTCCCTGTCGGGGTGTTCCGCCATCTCATCCAGTTGAATCTGGTGGATGACCACATGGCCTTCGACAAGGCTTTTTTGCACATCGATAATGCGCTGGTTCCAAGAACCTCTGAACTTGATATCCAGGGACTTTTTCGCCATGACAAACGGACCGTCGATGAGGATGTCCGCGAACGTGAGCAGTTCAAAAAGCTCCGGCTTTTCGGGCGTGAGCTTCATCAGCTGTTCGTACGTGTATCCCGTGAAAATCACGAGATTGAGACCGCGTTCCTTGATTTCGCGGGCAAGCGGAATAAGTGCCGCCGCCTGGTCCATCGGATCGCCTCCGCTAAACGTCACGCCATCGAGCAGCGGATTGTCCTTGATCATCGTGATGATCGCTTCGCGCTCGATAAAGTGCCCGCCCTCAAAATCATGAGTCTGCGGATTCTGGCAACCCGGGCAGTTGTGATGACAGCCCTGGGTAAACACAGTCAAGCGGATTCCGGGACCGTCCACGAATGATTCGGGCTCAATCCCTGCAATCCGCAGTGGAGGATATTCATCCATCTTATACGCCGTGCTTCACGCGATCGTTGACTTCAGCGCGCTTGGCATTGTTGAAGCGGTCGACTGTACCGACGAGGTAACCTGTAATGCGGCGGATGCGTTCGAATCCGACACCTTCACCATACTGAGACATTTCTTTTTCAGACATTTTTTGCACTCCTTGTAAAATCATCTGATCCCTCTGAATGCGGGCATTCCTGGGAATTTTTTTCTAAGTTCTTCGAGCTTTTCGCAAGAGATAGCGTGGCCTTCGCTACGTCCGCAGCGCGGGCACACATCGCCAATCACGCCCACAAATCCGCAAACCGGGTCGCGGTCCACCGGATGGTTGATGCTTCCGTAACCAATACCCACCTTTGCCATGTGCTTCACAATCTTTTCAAAAGCGTCCAGGTTCTGCGTCGGGTCGCCGTCAAGTTCGATATAGCTGATGTGACCTGCGTTCGTGAGCGCATGGTACGGAGCTTCGAGCGAGAGCTTCTTGAAAGCGGAAATCTTGTAGTAAACCGGCACGTGGAAAGAGTTCGTGTAGTAATCGCGGTCGGTAACACCCGGGATAATGCCAAACTTCTTCTTGTCCATGCGCACAAAGCGGCCCGAGAGGCCTTCAGCAGGCGTTGCAAGCAAGCTGAAATTGAGGCCGAGGCGTTCGGATTCCTTATCGCAGAATTCGCGCATGTGACCGATAATCTTGAGGCCGAGTTCCTGAGAAGCATCGGATTCGCCGTGGTGCTTGCCCGTGAGCATCACCAATGTTTCGGCTAGACCGATAAAGCCGATGGAAAGCGTACCGTGCTTGATGACTTCGCCCACCGTGTCTTCCCAGCCGAGCTTATCGGAATCGATCCACACGCCCTGTCCCATGAGGAACGGGAAGTTCTTGACCTTGCGGCGGCTCTGCACGGCAAAGCGTTCCATGAGCTGGTCGCTCACGAGCTGAAGCATGCGGTCGAGTTCCTTGAAGAACAGGTCCACGGACTTCATCTTGATGGCAATACGCGGGAGGTTAATCGAGGTAAAGCTCAAGTTGCCACGGCCGTAAGAGATTTCGCGGCTCGGGTCATAATGGTTGCCAATCACGCGGGTACGGCAGCCCATGTACGAAATTTCGGTTTCCGGATGGCCCGGCTTGTAGTACTGCAGGTTGTACGGAGCGTCCTGGAAGCTGAAGTTCGGGAACAGGCGTTTGGCACTCACGCGGCAGGCGAGCTTGAACAAGTCGTAGTTCGGTTCGCCCGGATTGAGGTTGATGCCGTCCTTGACGCGGAAAATCTGGATCGGGAAAATAGCCGTTTCACCACCGCCGAGGCCTTCTTCGGTCGTGAGGAGCAAGTTCTTCATGACCATGCGGGCTTCCGGTTCCGTGCACATACCATAGTTGATGCTAGAGAACGGAGTCTGGGCACCAGCGCGGCTGTGCATGGAGTTCAAGTTGTGGACAAAAGCTTCCATGGCCTGGAACGTTGCCTTGTCGGTTTCTTCATAAGCCATCTTTTCGGCAAACTTTTGGGCGTTCTTTACCGTTTCGGCGTCATAAGTTTTGGAAAGTTCGTGGACTTCAGTTGTCTGGAACTTTTCATTCGGCACGAGCGTAGCCACCATGCCCATTTCAGCCATTTCGCTGTGAAGTTTCTTTACCACCGGCAGGACTTCTTCTTCGGTCTTGCCCGTCAAGAGCATGAGAGCCTTGACCATGTTCGAAAGGTAAGCCTTGCGGTACGTGATGCGCACGCCGTTAGCCATGGCGTAATCGAAGTTCGGCACAGACTGTCCACCGTGCTGGTCGTTCTGGTTACTCTGAATAGCAATAGCAGCCAAAGCGGCGTAGCTACGGATATCCTTCGGTTCGCGCAAATGACCGTGACCCGTGTTGAAGCCGTTCTTGAACAACTTAATGAGGTCAATCTGGCAGCAAGTCATCGTAAGAGAATAGAAATCGAGGTCATGGATGTGAATGTCACCATCCATGTGGGCGCGGCTATGTTCCGGCTTGAGCATCATCATCGTGTAGAAGTGCTTAGCGGATTCGCTCCCGTACTTGAGCATGGTACCCATGGCGGTATCACCGTCGATATTGGCGTTTTCGCGCTTGAGGTCGGATTCCTTGGCAGAGCTGAACGTAATGTCGTGAAGCGTCTGCATGAGGCGGGTGTTAACTTCACGTACGCGGGTACGTTCGGCACGATACAAGATATAGCTCTTGGCGGTATCAGCGTAACCGCCTTCGGTCAAAGCCTTTTCAACAGCATCCTGGATTTCTTCGATGTCCGGCTTGGTCTTATTCTCGGCTTCGAGATGACCCACAGCTTCGGCAGCAACCTTAAGAGCAACGTTTGTCAGAAGGTCGTCGTTTCCAAGCAAATTCATTTGAGCTTGGGCGGCCTTAATCTGTTCATCCAACTCGCCAGAGGCTCTAAAAGCCTTGATTACGGCATCAGCAATCTTCTCAATGTTGAACGGCATCTCGCGGCCGTCGCGCTTTTTGACAGTAAAAATCATCTAAAAAAAACCTTCAATTCCCGTTTCCTCAAATATAGTCAAATTTCTCCGATTTTACTATATCTTGTGTCCGAGGTCGAACCACACCCACAAGATGTAGGTCGACATCAATACAAGTATAATAAATCTTAGCCTTTTTTGAAAGACTTTTTGCATGTTAGATGTAATTTTTTTATAATATATCATCAACTTATCAACAAGAAAAAATAATGAACAATCAAATCACAATTCTTCTATCGCATCCGAACATTTCTAACTCAATGTTTAACAAACACTTAGTGGATATCAACAGAAAAAATCCCAATTTTGTATTTCACCACCTTGACAAAAACCGAGTTAATGGCTACTTCGACTTGGAAGCCGAAAAGAAATTGTTGAGGGAGTCCAAGGCAATTGTGTGGCAGTTCCCTATATATTGGTACAACTCCCCCTCGAGCTTGCGCGACTGGCAAGACCAAATTATGAGCCCGATTGTGTACAGCGCCGACAACTTCTTGAAGGGCATGCCCGTGCGCGTTGTATTTACAGCAGGCGCCGCCGCAGAACATTACACCCACGAAGGACTGAACCGCTATACCGCAGACGAGATGCTCATTCCATTCGAAATGACGGCAAACGCCGCCGGGATGAAGTGGTTTAAGCCTCTCGGATTCTACGGTTGCAGCCCGGATATGACAAAAGCCGCCCTCGAAAAGGCGGCTCAAGAATACGAAAAACGCCTGTTAGAACTACTTTAGTTCATAAACAACGTGGACAGAAGCGCTTACCTCGACGGAGTCGGCAATAGCCGTTTCGTCGGGAGCGGCGGCACCGTCCATCATAGCGTTTGCCGCAAGCATGACACCCTTGGCGCGATAGACGCGATTGTACTGGTTGTAAATAATTCCGCCACCTTCGCCGTTGATTTGAAGAACGCGGCCAAGCTTGGCACCAACGCCTTCGGCATAATCATTAGCCTTGGCGGTCGCCTTTTTACCCGCCGCCTTGATGACTGTAGACTGCACAGCATCCACATCCTTGAGCTGGGCGGATGTGCGCTGGATTTCAACATCCGGTTCCGAAGAAAGCGCCTGCACGAGAGCGGCGGCATCAATCTTACGATTTACCGTAATCACAAAGTTCTGCGTAGCCACATAACCGACGAGTTCGCGCTTGCTATTGCGATAAGACCACTCCTTGTGCATTTCGACGCTGTTCTGTTCTACGTTGGATTGCGGAATTTCAAGCGATTTCACGTTTTCGAAAATCACGGAACGGCGTTCTGCCAAGCGCTTGGAAACCGATTCCTTGTCCTTGCCGCGGATTTCGAGGCTAAAGCCCATTTCGAACTTGTCGGCGGCAAATTTCTTGGTTTCGGACGCCGAAACTTCGATTTTCGGGACTTCAAACACCGTTGTGCCATTAGATGCTGCTACAGGAACTGCAGCTGGTTCCGCCTTCACGACGCGAATGAGAACGCACACGCAGACGATCAGCAGTACGAGATAGATGATATTGAGCAATTTTGAGATCATCAAATGACCCTCCATAAAAATCTGTTTTTAAATTAAAATTTTTTGCAGCGAGAGACCAACACAGAAAAAAGTTTTACACCAAAACAACAAAAGGCAACTCCAACTGGAATTGCCCTATTTAACTACAACAATAATTCAGAAAGTATGATAGTTAGTCCATTACGCAACGGAGATATGTAAATATTGATGTTTTGCTCTTCGCTTCGACCTTTATCGGTTTAGACGGTTCTTCACAATAAAGCACAACCGCATAATTTTTTGTTGAATTAGCTTCATCAAGCGCCAGGAACTCTGGGATATTTTCTTCATCTTCATTAGCGGCGTTCAACGATAAGCCATAATCATCCGTGCCAACAAAATAACGCATTTTCCAGTCAGTCGAAAGGAGCTCTGTTAACGGAGCGGCATTAAAAAGTTCTTGCCATTCATCAATTGAAGGAATATGCCATCCTGTTGGGCAAAGTCCTTGATGGGGCTGTTGAATTTCCGATTTAGCCAACTGTTCTTCGTACTTGCATGAGATCTGCATCGCGGTCATCCAGCCATAGTGATGGCCGTACTTTTGCAAAACAGCTTCATCTTTTATAGTGTAATCGTAATAGTTGCTAGAGCAATCATCTAAAGTATTGGGATTTTCCAAACGCAGATTCTGAGCCATCCAAATCTGGTCCCCAACCTTAGCGGTCTTATAGACATTGCCATCGCGTTCATCGGTCAGCAATCCCGTTGCAGGATCGTAGTTGGATGCCATTGTTTTCGAGTTGCTGGACGCAACCGAAGAGCTGCTGGCAACATTATTTTCGGCAGAGCTTGACTGTCCATTATCTGCAATGGACGAACTAGATACCGCCGAGACATTACCGCTATCAGAACTTGAAAGCGGGGCAACCGCAGAAGAATTCGGAGTATTTTCGGTAGCAGGTCCCGAAGAACTATCATCACCACAAGCCGCAAAAAGAACAGCAGCCCCCAAAAGCAAGTATTTGCACTTCATATAAAATCCTTTTATTTTGTTACACTTCGAATATAACAAAAACTAAAGGCAAAATAATTCTTCGCCGCAGAAAACCAATAAAATTACTGGATCCTGCTCCTACGAACCTAATTCAACTAAGCTCAGGATGACGCGATTAATCCATTCTTATTTGCGTTTTGCGCAAACAGCATTCGCCACGAAGTTCACGACAAGCGCTACGACGATGGTGGTGGTCATGCTGATGAAGGGCAACCACGGCCAGCTAAAGACGCCGTCGAATACGGCGTTCACGCCAAACGCAGGGATTCCCTGGAACAAAACGAGGCTAGCCATACCGCAAAGCACTGCGACAATCACAACCCAGGCGCGTAACGCCTTTTCAGCAGTTCCAAAGACCTTATCCGCAAAGAACGCGAGGAGGAACATGCCAAGAAGCGGTCCTGTGAAAAGCCCTGTAAAGAAGATGGCGTTTTTGAGGAGGCTCCCCTGCTGCGTTGCAGCAAAGAGCGCAAAGAACACGCCGAGCACGCCCCAGACAACCGTCCAGATTTTCGCGCGCTTGAGCCCGCCCATTCCCGTCGATTCGTCCCAACCAAGGAAGTCGCGCTCGGACGTATTGCTGAGAGAATTGATGGCACTAGAAAGGCTACTCATCGCAGCCGCGCAAATGGCGGCGACAATCAAGCCCGTCACACCAGACGGAAGGCCGTTCACGATGAAATACGGGAACACGTCATTTTGACCAAGGTTTTCCGGAAGCGTAGCGACCTGAGCCTTTTTGTAAAAGACAAAGAGCGCGGCTCCGACCCAGTAAAAGAGAATCGAAACAGCGCAACCGAGCACCATAGAAAGTACACTTGAACGGTTCGCCGCCTTCACATCCTTGCAGCTGAGGTAGCGCTGAACAAACTGCTGGTCGCAACCACGAATGGCAATTTCAAGAATCGCATACGCAAAGCCCGCCGAGATGAGCGTGCGTGCATCAGAAATGTCCATCGACGGATTCCACCAGCGCGTTTTGCCCGCTTCGCTAGCGAGTGTCGCCATTTCGCCAAAGCCACCCACCTGACTTGCGATAATCAAGAGCACAAGCACGCCACCGCCAAAGAACACGCAGAACTGCATCACGTCAGTCCAGATGACCGCCTTGATACCGCCAAACCACGTGTAGAAAATGGCAATCGCCGCCGAAACGATAATCGCGAGTTTCAAGTCGATGTGCAAAATCTGAGCAAGCACAAGCGAGGGCGCATAAAGCAAAATGCCCGTGCGGAGGAGCAGATGCAAGCAGTAAAAGATAGCCGCCAAACGGCGCACCGAACGACTCCCAAAACGCACTTCGAAAAGTTCATAAGCGCTCGAAATGCCCGACGAGCGGAGCCTCGGGATAAACACAAAGCCCACCACAAAAATGCTAAGGAGCGCACCGATCTGGAACATCAAAAAAGTCATGTCATCGCCGAAGACATCGGCAGGCGCGCCAAGAAACGTCGTTGCACTCACGGAAGTCGCAATGAGGCTAATGCCCACAGCCACCCACGGCATCGAGCCACCGCCAAACATGTATTCCTTGAGGTTCTTGTTGCCACGAGAAACCCAGAGCCCAATCGCCAAGGATAAGAGCAAATAAGCGACTAAGACGATCCAATCGAGAGCTGTGAACATAAGCTACGCCGTTACGGCTTCAGATTCTACGGTTTCAAAACGCACGACCTGATTGCGGCCGCCATCCTTTGCCTTGTAGAGCGCCTGGTCAGCATTGTTCACCGCCTTCTTCATGTCCGTAAATTCCGGTTCCACAAGGAAGGCGCCAATGCTAACCGTCACGCGGAGCGGGTCCGTCAAGTGCACGTTGAATTCGAGCTTGCCCACCGCCTTGCGGATGCGTTCTGCCGTTTCAATCATGCCTTCCGGAGTCGTATCGATAAGCGCCACCACAAATTCTTCGCCGCCGTAACGAGCCACAACGTCAATTTCCTTGCGGATTTCGCCACTAATCGCCGTAGCAATTCCCTTGATGACTTCGTCACCAACCGGGTGTCCATACGTATCGTTCACGTTCTTGAAGTGGTCAATGTCCATCATCAATACGCCAATATTATACTTCTTGCGGTCAGCGCGAATCTTTTCGGTGCGGAGCGTTTCTTGCAAAGAGCGATGGTTCATGAGCCCGGTAAGGCCGTCGCGCGTGGCAAGGTCCTTGTCCTTTTCAACCTGACGGGCACGGGCGTAAGCAAAGCCTGCGACACCCGCAAATGCCTTGAGGAGTTTCTTTTCGTGATCCTGGTAGCGGTTCGTGTAACGGCTTTCAAGGCAAATGGCAAGTTCAGCCGTTTTCGCTTCGGGTTCCGAAGCCACCGGCATTACAAACAACTGGCGCAATTCCATATTGCGCTTTTCAGAATCGTTCAAACGAGGCACGTAATCGGTATATCCCGACGTAAACGAACGGAACACCGGACGGTTCCTCATGAGAGCAAGAACAAAGATGCCCTTATCGGACAACGTAAATTTCTTATTGGCAAACTGCTCGGAATCCACACCCACGCAGTAGACCACACGACCGACACCTTCATCCAGCCTATCCATAGCGAGAATCGTCAAGCGGTCAAACGGGATATTTTCCTTCACGTATTCGAACATCTGCTTGTAAATATCCTTGACCGTCATCGTCTGGAAGAACTTACGCTGGTAGCGGTAAAGCGTACTGAACTGTTGCTGTTCGATGTAGTTCTGCGCCGAGGCATAGCTCTTGAAACTGACCATGTACATCGCATGCGAAATGAACGTAAGAGCTTGGGCTTCTGCAGCAGTAAACGCATTCGGGTGCAAGGAGTCCACCAAGATGATTCCCAAGCGGCGTTCTTCGCGGTCCAAGAGCGGCACACCGACCAAGGAGCGGATCATTCGATTTTCAATGTAGTACGGGAGGCGCTTGCCCACAAGCAGGTCACCTTCCAAAATGCGAGAGACTTCCGGGCGCAAAAGCTGGCTCAAGATGCCCATGTTCTCGGTAATCTTAGCCCCCGTATCGATGCAGTTCGGGATATCGCTCTGGAACGTTCTCAAACGGAACTCGGTTGCACTACCGCCATTCGTAAAAATCGTAATCGTGTTAGCCTGCGGCATCAACACCTTGAGGCAACGCAACATATCGCCAAACGCCTTGTCGACATCCGCATTAGCACGGGACCAGATCTGGTTCACACGGAGCGAGGAATTCGGTTCATTGGTATCCATCTTGACATCGTTCGTAAACTCGTTACGGATATCTGGAGACACAACCGGAGTAAGCGCCGTCGAACGCTTGTTCTTGATTACAGGAATAACAGTCGTGCCATTCGGGAGACTCGGACGGTTCATGATGGCAAGTGAAAACGCAACGACAGCAAAGGGGGTAAGGAAAAGGAACATGCCCCCCTGAAAAGCAAGACCTATTAACGCACCAGCGACGACAAACAATATCTCAGATACGGACATACAACCCTCTACAAGCGGAATGATCTATATAACATGACAAATGCGAGACTGGCATAAATAAAGTGACTGTTCCACGCCGCCCAGAACGGCGACAGAGCCCCGTTTTCACCCATTTTAAGTCCAATCCTCTCTAGAATATAATAGCTAAAAACAAGCAACAAGCCAACACCAAATTTCTGGGAGAGCCCCCCAGAACGGCTATACCGGTGGCAAAGCGCAGCCCCTATCAAAAGGACAATCAGGTTCATCCAGTGTGCAGAATACTTAAACTGGAGCGCCGTCTCCATCGCACGGGTATCTTCACCTGAACGGCGAAGCACATTGATACGGGCAATGACCATTTTGGAGTCCATTTCGTCGGCAAGCTGCCTTTCGTTAATCAAGTCATTCGGGTGCGTACTGACCTTGCCCTTCATGTTTGCAAAACGGACCGGGAAAACCGGAACGGAACCATCCTTTTTGAACTTGCGGTGGAACCCGTTTTCGAACCTCCAGAATCCATCACCGGTCACAGAATCTTTTACGATCCAGCGGATGGCACGAACATCGTAACGTTCGACCAGACGCCCTTGCTCGCGAATCAGGAGAACCACATCTCGCCCGACTTTACTTTTGCCCGAGTAATGCTTGAAGAACCAGCTATTCTTTTCACTATCAATAAACGTAAAGTCCTGTTTTTCCTTGATGCGCGGGTTCTTACGCTTTTGCGCGTTGGTTTCCATGATTTCAAAGCGTTTGTGGTTAGCATCCGGGAGCCAGTGTTCGCTCATTTCGTACGAGCCAATCGACATGAGGATGCCCAAGAAGAATATCGGCATTAGCGTCTTGAACGGACTTTGGCCCGAGCTCTGCATCGCACACATTTCGAGGTGGCGCGCCATATTGCCCACCGATGCTAGGACCGCAATAAACAGAGCGACCGGGGTGATCAAGTACAAAATATACGGAAGGTAGCTCAAGTAGTAATCGGTCACCGCCTTCATCTCTCGGGCTGACCAAGTCTTGATATTACCAACAAAGTCAATCACCACAAAGATAAGGACTGCACCGCAGACCACGATGAGGAACATCTTCAAAAAATTCCAGATAAGGTATCTTGAAAATTTCATCCGAACCTCTTCGTGATTTTACCAAAGAATCGACCAATCTTCCTAAAGAAGCGGGAAATTTTGGAATCGCCCGAGAAGCGGTCGCGAATCATCGCACGCGTCAGGAATATGCCGAATATGCCGATAATGATATTCGAAATCCACATGGCAAGTTCCGGAGAGACCACCAGGCGGTCGGCAAGGTTTTCGCCACCGATAAGGCAAATCCAGTAGATGACAAAGAACGCAAGGCTATAGAGAATGCCTGTGCCAATGCCACCCTTGCGCGCCATGATTCCAAGCGGAGCGCCGATCAGCACGAACACAAAGCATGCAAAAGCGGTGCTGAACTTTTTGTGGATTTCAACCATGTACTGGGCGGCACGCTTGAGTTCGCCTTCCATGCGCCCCCAGGCACGTTCTGTGGCACGAAGCGAAGCCGTTTCCTGCACGCGAACTTTACGGAGGCTCTGCACAATCTGCATCGAATCGCCCAAAGGAAGTCCCTTGACGTCAGCCGAGAGAACACTATCGCCATCGACAAAATCACGGATGCGAAGGAGAGTCGGCAAGCGGCGGGTCTTGGCTTGCACTGCTGCCGTATCGTAGTTCTTACGGGCTTCCGTCACCACGTCCCACATCATTTCGACAGGCATTTCGCGGTCACTGCGGTAACTGCGGCTGCGGCGTTCCAAGCGGTCATCCACATTCTGCATCGCAAGATCCTGCGAGAAGAATCGGATGCGGAAGTAGTTATCGGCATCATCCGGATCAACGAGATGCGTTTCACCACTGCGAAGCCTAAGCATGAGAGTCGCACCGTTGTCCACATAGTCCATCGAGGCGCTATCGGCATAGACAATACGCGGAGCGCCCTTCTTTTCCATTTCGAAAATCTGGATCCCGTACAAGGTTCCCGACACGGGGTCAATTCGGTTTACCCAAAGTTGCACGCCGGGGAACTGCGTAATCAGGCGCCCGGCATCAATAAACACGTGCGGTTTCTTGCGCGACACCGCATTCATGAGTTCCACAGACCTATGGTTTGCCTCCGGGAGCACCCAGTTATTGAACACGACCATCAAGACCGAGAGAAGCAGCGCCACAAGCAACACCGGGCGCATCAGCGACAAAGGCGATATGCCTGCTGCCTTGACCGCCGTAATTTCCTGGTCGCCAGACATACGACCAAACGTCATGAGGCTTGCGACAAGCACCGCCATCGGGATCGACAGCGAAAGCATCCACGCCAAGTTGAGCACAAAAATTTCAAGAACTGTAGATGTAGGCAAGCCCTTGGACAACACATTGTCCAAGATTTTGACCAAAAAGTCAACTACAAACAAAAAAGTAATGCCAAAGAGCGACGCCAAAAAAGGGGCAATTAGCTCTTTCAAGACATAGCGGACTAAAATCATTTTTCTCTAGAGTCGTTTTTTTCTACTTTACAGCGTGAAAGTTAGAATTAACCAAAGAAAAAAAATGAAAAAAGTTTTCAAGTATACCCTGTTCGTTCCTTTTTTCCTTTATATGGCAACTGTGATGGGTTGTTCTTCGACCTCCAACAAAAAAATGACCCACACGGAATGGTGCAAAACGCGCTACGAAGCCGCCGAAGAACTCTACAAGGCAAAAAAATACGGCAGAGCCACCGAAAAACTCGAAGAAATCCTTTCTACCTGCGCCGGTTCCGGATACATGGAACAAGCCCAGTTCTTGCTTGCCGAAAGCCGTTTCAACCTGGAGCAGTGGATTGAAGCCCGTGGCGAATACGGAAGCTTTATCGTAAACTTCCCGGGTTCCCCGTTTGCAGAAACCGCCGAATTCCGCAAGGCTGTCTCTTCGTTCAACATGGAATACAAGATTGACCGCGACGAATCCAACACGACAACCGCCATGAAGGATTTTGAACGCTACTTGGCAAACCACCCGGAAACCCCGCTCCGCGACTCCGTCAACTACTATTACAACCTCCTCGTCGACCGCGTTGCCGAAAAGGAATTCCAGACGGGCCGCCTCTACTTGCGCATGGAAAAGCCGCAGGCAGCCGTCATCTACTTCAAGGAATTTTTGGAAACGTACCCCAAGGCAAAACGCCGCCAGGAAGTACTCTTCCTCATCTCCGACGCTTACACGGACCTCGACCAGTTTGAACCGGCAAGGCAGTACCTCGCCATCGCCCAGAACGAAGCCAGCGATGATCAGGACATTCAAAAGCGCGTGAAAAAGGCTGAAGCCAAAATCGCTAGCGCCGAAGAATCCTACGAAAAGCGCCTGAAGAAAGAATCTGAAAAGAAGCGCCTCCAGAAAGAAGAAAAGAAACTGGCTGAATAAGGCAACAGGATGAAATTGAAATCCGGAAAGATATTTTCACTTTTGGCATCTTTGCTGTTCTCTGCAAATGCCTTTGCTGCAAGTGAAGAAAAACTGGACCACGACAATTCCATCCTTTCCGTATTTGTACAGCCGTCGATTTCGTTCATCAGCTTTGAAGAACGAAAATACTTCCAGGAAGCCATCGATACCATTTATTACGGATTTAGGGCAGAAGCCGTTACCAGCGCCGAAACGCTAAACGTCGCCAAGCAGGATTTCCAAAAAGTGAACTTCTGCTTCCCGATTACGGCAGGTATCCAGTGGCAATTCATGGAAGACCAATTTTTAAGCGCGGGCATCGGATTTATCTACGACAATGAATCAGTCGTCTTGACCGACCGCCGGAGCGGCACCCACAGTTACGAATACACGCTGCAGGGCATTCCGCTGTTCCTCGAATACCGCTTAGCTCTCCCCAAGAACTTCATCACGCTCAGCACGGGCGGGCTCTTTAGCATAGCCGTCCGTTGGTACTGGGTGCTGCCGGGTACAGAAATCTACACGACCTGGGGTTACCTCGGTGCAGAAACTCCGCTCCTCGGTGCAGGCTTTGGCGTAAGCGTGGGTTACCTTTTTGCAAGCTGGAAAAACTTTAAGCTTTATGGCGATATTGGATTCAATTCCATTTCGGTGAAGTCAAACAAGATGTTCTCGGACATCGTCCCGAACGGTCCGGAAGAAAAAGCTAAGTGGAACTTGGGTGGGATTCAGTTGCAAATCAGAGGTTCCTTTGGTTTCTGGAACAAGCCGGAACCCAAAGACGATGAAGATGATGACGACGATGACGATGGAGACAAGAAACCCAAAATCAAATTTATCGACGATACGAAAAAAGATTCTGTGAAGGTCGATTCAGTGAATGTCGCCGCACAGGATAGCGCAAAGATTGATACGAACGTCGTTCGTGACACATCCGCAGAGCAAGACTCCGCCGGAATTGCTGATTCACGGAAAACTGCAGTGCAAGATTCAACTGCTGCACAAGATTCTTCATCTGCTGCACTAGATTCCGCGAAAATCGACACAAGCGTTGTGCAGGATTCTGTTGGAACTGCGCTGGGAAATGCGCCGAAAAATACGCCCGCACCTCAAGACGCGCCCAAAAAGAGCGCGGATCCTGCAAACGTAAAATCAAAAGGTGACTGATGAGTTTTTGGCCGGGGGAAAAATTGCGTTATGCAGAAACGCATTTTAAGTTCAAGCTACCCTGGTCGCTCCTTTACAAGCCGTGGCCCGAAATTATTTTCGATGCGCCGTTCCAGTTTGTGCCAGGTATCGAGCCATACCTTTGGATTGTCGTGCGCGATGCAGACCATTTCCCGACAACCATAAAAAGTGCGGAAATCGTTTTAAAAGCGCGGGCACAAGAAGCGCAACAAGATGCGTTGCAATTACAAGACGCGCCGCAGCCGGACATCGTCATTTGCAAAGACTTGAATATCGAAGTCAACGAGCAGATGAAATTCATTCCGCTTGCGCTCGGGAAAATCCCAGCAGGCTTGTACGAAGCCCATTGCAAATTGACCGTCGAACGCGAAGGCAAATCGCAAACGTTTGAACGTTGGAACTTGCCAAGACTCAAGCATGTTCCGCTCCGCTTTAAAGTCCTGAACGAGATGCCGCCCATCGCCCCCGGCTACGCCGCAGGCGAAATGCACTGCCACACGCATTACTCCGCAGACCATGTGGAATACGGCGCCACGCCCGAAGTCTTGCAGCTCGCCGCCAAAGCAGTCGGACTCGATTTTGTAAGCTGCACCGACCACGCCTACGATTTCGCCTTCACGCAAGAAGATTACACCAAGGAAGCGGACTCGCCAGTGCCTAGATTCCAGAAATTGCGCGAAGAGATTGCAGCGCTCCCAGTGAAAGATGAAAACGGCAACGACATGCCGCTCATGCTCGCAGGCGAAGAAGTATCTGCCGGGAACAGCAAAGGCGAGAATGTACACATGACTGTCCTCGCCCCCGAAGGTTACCTCCCGGGGCTCGGCGACTGCGGCCGCTATTGGCTCGAAAACAGACCGACACGCAGCATTAAGCAAATTCTGAACATGACCGAGGCGCACTGCTTCGCAGCGCACCCGTTCCAGCAAATGGGAATGTTGGAAAAGTTCGTGTTCCGTCGCGGTTACTGGAAGCCCGAAGATTTGCAGTTGAAAAACAAGCACTCTATTCGCGGACTGCAATTCTGGAACGGCATCCGCGATGAAGGATTCAAGCTCGGCCGAAAATTTTGGATAAATGAATTAGGCAAAGGCAATTACCTGCTCCCCATCGGCGGGAACGACGCCCACGGTGATTTGAACAGCATGACCGCCGTTGACTTACCGCTCATTTCGCTCAAGCACACCCGTGCGCATACCTTCGGAAAAGTCCGCACTGTTATAAAGTTAGACGAGAGAACGGGCGAAGCCCTACAGACGAGAGACGAGCTCTCGCTTGCAGACATCAACGCCGCTTTTTCCGGCGACAACTGCTACATCACGGACGGTCCTGCCCTCTGGTGGGAACGCGACAACAACGGAATCACGTTCCACGCCCGCAGCAACAAAGAGACCGGCGGTGGCTTCCGCTACGTCCGCATTTACGGTCGCCGCATACAGCCAAACGGCAAGCTCGCCCCCGAAGAAGAAGTCATGATCGGGAGCCTCATCGCGACTCCCGACCACGCCGACATTCCGGTCGCGACACTCGGCTTTGCCTACGTCCGCGCCGAATGTGAAACGGCAACCGGCAAGTTCGCCCTCACATCGGCAGCAAAGTTGCTCTGACAGCGTTTCAAAAAATTCCTTAAGTATTTGTTTTTGAAACGTTTGTATGTTATCTTTTGAATAGATTGCAAATCTATTTGAGCTAATTTTAGCTCTCTGGGTTTGTTTGAGGTAAATTTCCTTTTTTGGCACGGAGTTTGCATTTAAGGAAAAGTTTCCAAAAATCAGGAAGGTTGCCATGCCACACTTTATGTCGCCCATGATTCGCCGCAGGCCATCCGCCGAAGAATCTCGCTCAGCCTCTGCAAATCAAGAGTCCGCGCAACCTTCAATTGTACAAAGCATCGATTTTTCGCAGACAACACAGCCTTCGACTGAACAAAACGCCGAGCAATCCGCGCCGTCCGAAGAACAGCAACAAATTCCGCCCGATGTCCGCGTGAGCGAAGGCGGTTTCAGGCAAATCCGCGACGAGAGTCTCGTGCTTTTGTCGCAAGGCATTACGCACCGCATCGAACGCTCCAAAGAAGGTCCGTTCCAGATTTTTGTGGAGCCCGAAAAACGCCGCATGGCACAATTCCAAATTCGTCTTTACCACCACGAAAATCCACCGCGCGACGAGAATCCGCCCCTCCCGCTAAAGCTTACGCTACACCCGCTCTGGGTGCTTGCCATTCCCATCATTTGCACGCTCTTAGATTTTTCTGACATCTCCGTTCAAATGCACAATTCAGGCATTGCCGATGCCTCCAAAATTCTACGCGGAGAATGGTGGCGCACGATTACTGCCATGACGCTCCATGCCGACAGCCGCCATCTCGGGAGTAACCTCGTATCGGGATTTCTCGCTTTGAGCCTATTGCACTACCGCATCCCACTTGCAAAGCTCGTGCCTTTCCTAGCGGTCGCCAGTGCCGTTGCCAACTTCTTCGTAGCGCTTACCGTGCAAACAAGCTTCCGTTCGCTCGGCTTTTCCGGCTTCGTTTTTGCAACCATCGGTTGCCTCGCCGTCATCGAGTTCCGTCTCATGCCGCGCGAAACGCACGGCATGCTCCGTCGCTTTGCGCCGCTCTGCGGCGCCGCCTCGCTTGCCGTATTCCTCGGTCTTGGCGAAAACGCAGACATCCTCGGTCACTTTTACGGTTTTATAGCGGGCCTGCTTTGCGGATTCATCCCCACAAAAAAGACGCTCCGCTGGGGAGCGCCTACTACAGCCGCCGACATCTTTGGAGTCCTCGCCTACTACGCATTGTTCGCCATCGGCTGGGCATTAGCCCTTTAACAACAGGCCTACAGCGTAGGCACAGCTTTTGCATTCTTGTCGTTTAGCTTTTTCAATTCAATAAAGAACTTTTCAACGACCTGTTTCTGGATGCGTTTCTGTTCTTCTTCAGTAAAATTGTGATTGCGCGTACGAAATTCTACAGCGAGCTGATCGCACTTCGCCTCGTCGTACTCGTGCGTTTCGCACTTGATTCCGCTATCAACCACATCGTTCACAAACTTTTCCGGGGAATCTCCACATGCAGTGAATGACACAGCAGCAACGATTAAAGCCCATAAAAAGAATTTCATGGCGCACCCTCCCTTTTTAGGTTGTGTATAATACCAATATACTCTTTAAAAAGTGCGCCCGTTTGTAAATTGATTTTTATGATGAGAAATCAATAAAAAAAGCCCGTCCCCAAAACGGAGACGAGCCAAAATTCAAAAAAATCAGCGATTAGAGAGCGGCGAGGAACTTGCGAGCCTTGTCAGCAAAAGCGCGGTTGTCGCCATAAATCTGGAGGAGACGTTCGGCAGTAGCCTTAGCCTTGTCGCTTGCACCAAGCTGCTGGTACACGAGAGTGAGCTTCCACATGGCATCTGCAACCATCGGGACCTCGTCAGCCGGTTCGTCCTTCTGATAGCGGTCTTCCTTGTCGCCAGTGCGCTTGCCGTATTCAGCAATGTACTTTTCGAGGAAGTTTGCAGCAGCGGAGAAGTCACCCTTTTCCATCTTCACAGCGGCAAGACCGTGCATGGCAGCCGAACGGACGAGAGCCACGGAACCAGCGTTGTCAAGAGCATTCTGGAAGAGGAGTGCAGCACCATCAAAGTCCTTCTTTTCGAACTTGATGTTACCAGCGAGGAGGGATGCCTTAGCGAGAGCAAGACCTTCAAGCTTGCCAGAAGCAATCTTGCCTTCGAATTCCACGAGAGCGCTATCCTTTTCGTTCGCATAGAGATAGGTAAGACCCACGCCGATAAGTTCGCTCTGTTCGGCAGCAGCGACCTTTCGAGCTTCCTTATACTGGACAATGCCAGCAATAATTGCGAAGAGAACGACAAACGCTACAGCGATCTTGGTGCCATGGTTGACAAAGAACGCTTTAAGTTCAGAATTATTGTTATTAGATTCGTTAGCCATATGTTAAGCTTCCATGTTAAAAATTTTCTCGTAGACCAATCATAGAAAAAAAAATAAAGGTTGTCAGTAAATCTTGACAAGAAATCATTGTTTTACTATCTTTGTCTTCGCTCGCCGCTCTAGCTCAGCTGGTAGAGCAGCTGATTCGTAATCAGCAGGTCGGCAGTTCAAATCTGCTGGGCGGCTCGAAAGACTCCTCGGACACAAGTCCGGGGAGTTTTTTTCATGTCATTCCCGCCTCCGAGCTCTTTGACTACTTGCAGCTCTGCTGCTTAGTAGTCATGATCCGCGTATGGGGAGGGAATCTCCTTTTATATACCAGAGCCTTTTTGTAAGATTTTCAGCAAAAATGCGAGTCTTGCGAAATGCGCCCTAAATAACTAAATTTGTCGCTCTATGAATCCGAATGGCGCAATCATTGTACAAAGTAACCTCGAAATCATGGTCGAGGTCGATAATCCTAACTACACCACCGCACGTGATGCAATCGCCCCTTTTACGGAGCTTGTCAAAAGCCCGGAGCATCTGCACACTTATAAGATTTCTCATTTGAGCTTGTGGAACGCCGCCGCAACAGGCCTGCGCGCTCCCGAAGTCCTCGAACGCTTGGACAGCCAGAGCCGTTACCCCGTGCCGCCGACCGTCGTGACCGAAATCGAAGACTACATGGCTCGTTACGGTTTACTTCGTTTGAAAAAAGAAGACGACCGCTTGTTGATGGAATCTGATGATAAATTAATGTTCCTTGAAATTTGCAAGCTCAAGGACGTTGAACCTTTTATTATCGAGCACATTGACGACACACACGTCGTTGTTGACCCGGAACGCCGTGGTCACTTGAAGATGGTCCTTACCAACGCAGGTTTCCCGGTCGAAGACTTGGCTGGTTATACCGTTGGCGACCCGCTCCCCATCCAGCTCCGCGAAACAACCGTTTCCGGCAAGCCGTTCAAGCTCCGCGATTACCAGAAGGACGCCGCACAGGTGTTCTACGCAAGCGGTAGCGAAAAGGGCGGTTCCGGTGTGATCGTTCTCCCCTGCGGTTCCGGTAAGACTGTGATTGGCCTTGCCACGATGGCTTTGGTACAAACTAAAACTTTGATTTTGACTCCGAACATTTCGTCTTCCCGCCAGTGGATCCGCGAAATCTGCGACAAGACAAACCTCACGCTCGACCAGGTCAAGGAATACTCCGGTGAAGTCAAGGAAATCGGTCCAGTGACGGTTGCCACTTACCAGATTTTGACGCAGCGCAAGCGCGCCAAGAAGGGCGACGAAAACAAGGAAGGCAAGGAACCAGAAATGACCGAAGAAGAGGTCAAGAAGGAACTTGCAAACTTCCCGCTTTTCAGCCAGGAAAAGTGGGGCCTCATGATTTACGACGAAGTCCACTTGCTCCCGGCTCCGGTGTTCCGCCTGAGTACCGAAATGCAGGCTACACGCCGCTTGGGCCTTACGGCAACGCTCGTCCGTGAAGACCACAAGGAAACCGAAGTTTTCAGCTTGATCGGACCGAAAAAGTTCGATATCCCGTGGCGCATCTTGGAAGCACAGGGCTGGATTGCAACCGCCGACTGTAACGAAATCCGCATCCCGATGGATCCGGAACTCAAGATGAAGTATGCGCTTGCCCCCGTACGCGACAAGATTACGCTCGCGAGCACGAACCCCGAAAAGACGGACATCGTCGAACGCCTGCTCAAGTATTTCAGCAAGCCGGACGACCGCGTGCTTATCATCGGGCAGTACATTGACCAGCTCGAAGCGCTCTCCGAAGACTTGCAAATCCCGCTGATTACCGGCAAGACGCCGAACAAGGAACGCGAAAAGCTCTATGGAGCCTTCCGTTCGGGCGCGCAGAAGAACCTCATGGTTTCGAAGGTCGGTAACTTCGCTATCGACTTGCCGGACGCCAACGTGCTCATCCAGATTTCGGGTACGTTCGGAAGCCGCCAGGAAGAAGCCCAGCGCCTCGGCCGTGTATTGCGCCCCAAGAGCGACGGCGGCGCCGCCCACTTCTACAGCATCGTGACGCAGGACTCCAAGGAACAGGAATTCGCCATGAACCGCCAGCTGTTCCTCACGGAACAGGGCTATGCCTATAAAATCATCAAGCGCGGCGACTGGGACATTCTTATGAGGTCGCCCGAGGAACTCGCCGCAAGACCTTAAGCTCGTTAGAAGCTTCGGCGTCATTCCTTTTCAAGGCTTGACTGGGGCGCCTCGGTAATGAGAATGCAAGCATTCTCGCTACTCTCGGCTTCTACGTCATTCTGAGCAGCGAATAGCCGCGAAGAATCCAGTCCAAGTCTCGCATGTAAAAAGGCTCCGCCACTGCGGAGCCTTTTTTGCATTGCCAAGTCTTTATTTCACAGCGATTCTTGCAATACGAACCATGCTGTTGCTTTCGACTCGTACAAGGTAATTGCCACGGTTCAAATGAGCGAGACTAATGCTCTTTGCGCCATTCACAGGTTCCGCAAACGTTTCGACCAGATGACCGGTCAAGTCGAACACTTGCACACGCACCATCGAAGATGTGGGCACAGCAACCGTCAGCGCATTGTTTGCATAGCCAAACTTCACGCTGTTCATCGCCACAGTCACAATCCCAGTAGTCTTTTCGCTCGAAGAGGATTCGGCCTTTTCGCTAGAGCTGGACTGCACGGCAGAACTGCTGGACTTCGCGGAACTTGAAGAGGACTTGTCATTCTTGCCGGAGCTAGAAGACTGAGTCTTTGCTGAACTAGACGAAGACTTCGAATCGCTAGACTTAACCGAGCTGGAGGACGATTTATCATCCTTTTTGCTAGAGCTTGAAGACTTCACACTGGAACTAGATTCTTCGACAGAGCTGCTAGACTTTGCAGAACTTGAAGAGGAAACCACAGAGCTCGAGGAATTATCGGTCGATGCCAAAACGTTAATTTTACCGCTTACAGTCGTTTTTTCTGAATGGACATCCGTTATTTCAAACGTATAAACATATTCTTTGGCAGCCATTCCAGATTTCACAGTACCAGAAATCTTAATTTGCTTGGTTTCTTCATCTTTTTCCACTTCCAAACCAGCCGGGAAACCGCTACCTTTAGCAGAAAGCATGTGGTCATATTGATAAACAATCGGGGTAATCGCTTCACCGGCAACAACCGTTTGGTCATCACTACCTTCGACAAGTTCGAACTTCAGTTTCACAGGAGTGACATTGATCGTAGCCTCGGCAGAGGCATCATTATCACTACCGTTCACAGAGAGCTTAACCGTATATGGGCCCTTAGAATCTTCGCTCACCAAACCAAAAACAATCACCGATTTAGTAGCGTTATCAACCTCAGCCTTGAAGCCGCCCGGGAAGCCGGTAACGCTTTCAATTTTTACGACATTTTCGAACTTGAACACAATCGGTTCGATCGAATCGCCGGCGGTCACCGTCTGCGTTTCATTTTCAACAACAGATACACTCGTCACGACAGACTTAAGAATCACATCAACGTTTGCAAAAGCGGTATCATTGTTATTTTCACCAATTGCAATAACTCTTATCGTGTATAATCCACCCTTCAAATTCTCATCGACAGTTCCACTGCACGTGAGCTTATTTTCTTCTACACTACACGCAAACGATCCTTTTAACGATCCTTCGAACTTAAATGAAGATAAACTTTCATCGACATGAACATTTGCAAACTCGAACACGACAGGCTCAATCTCATTGCCCGCCAGGACTTCCTGTCTTGCTTT
>Ga0256407_10004514_pt1 | contig 23170 bp, 18 predicted proteins | sample RumenRJG_04DNA_FD_193489 | JGI IMG/M metagenome (GOLD analysis project Ga0256407, IMG submission 193489) | Bovine rumen microbial communities from Lethbridge, Alberta, Canada - RJG_04 | ecosystem: Host-associated > Mammals > Digestive system > Stomach > Rumen | place: Canada: Alberta... | reverse complement strand
TTGGAGGCTGAAGCCGACTCAGCCTCAAGACATGTAGGTCTATCGGCGGCTGTGGATAGTTTGTCCGCCCAGTACGGTCCATCTACATATTTCAGGGGCCGGGGAATACGCCTTACCGCCCGCAATTCCGAAGAGACTGTAAAGGGGACAAAGAACCGTCATCCACTGACCGGCAGGTTGGTTATAGGCTCGTTCGGGATGATGGACGCGGATTCCAGCTTCGTGGGTCTCAGAGACTCGAGGAACACTTACAAGCTTTACCAGGCTCCCAAGAATGGGGAGACGACTCCTTACCTTCATGTAAGCAGTGATAATAAGAGGATATTCATCAGGGAGAGCGTGAACCGGTATTCCCTTGACGGAGCGACATTGAACGTCTCCGCCCAGCCAGCCTCACAAGAGGCTCAATTAAGGAAAAGGTCGGCAGGCAGGGACTCTCTCAGAAGGGTAAGGCCGGATTTCCTGTCGGAGAAGGATTTCGAGAAAAAAGACATCCATATAAGCCTTGGAGAGACTGTCGCCCAGTTTATCAAGGAATGGGATCTCTCCGGAAGCCTGAGAATCCGGGAAGGCAAGGTCATCACGCCATATTTCCCGCTTGAAAACAAATTGGCCGGACTTAACGGCAACTTCACAAACAACAAGATAGACCTCACGTCCTTGACAGTCAATACCGGGACCTCGGATATCTCCGCAAATGGAAGTCTCTCCGGTCTGAGAAGAGTCCTTACCTCCTCAAGGGGGCGCCTCACGCTTGACCTGAATCTTAGTTCCAATGTGATTGACCTGAACGAGATCCTGCTTGCAATGAACGCTGGAGGGCAATATGTCCCTCCCGCCGAGAAAGCCGCCTTGTCTGAAATCGACGACGCCTCCTACATGCGTGAGGTGAGGAAAGAAGCCGCTCGGGACACGGCCGCGTCCGGAGCCATTTTAGTGGTACCGGCCAACCTCAACGCCAAAGTCGGCATCCAGGCCGGAACAATCAAGTATTCTGACCTTGAGACATCCTTCGCCTCAACAGAGCTCGAGATGAAAGAAAGGTGCGTCCAGATGACAAACACCTTCGCCATGACGAACATGGGAGAGGTCTTCCTGGAAGGTTTCTACTCCACACGCACGAAAAAGGATATGGCCGCGGGGTTTGACCTGATGCTATCCAACATCACCGCAGAGAAGGTCATCCAGTTATTCCCGGCCGTGGACAGCCTTATGCCGATGTTAAAGGCTTTCGGAGGCCTTCTGGACTGCCAAATAGCAGCGACGGCTTCGATTGACACCTCAATGAATATAATCCTCCCGTCAATGAAAGGAATGATCAAGATTGACGGGAGAAACCTGACCCTATCGGAGAGCGAGGATCTCGACAAACTCCGCAAGACCTTGAGATTCAAGGACAGGGACTCGAGCTATATCGACAAGATGTCAGTCCGGGGAATAGTCAAGGAGAACCAGTTGGAGGTGTTCCCGTTTATTCTCAACGTTGATCGTTACATTCTCGCTCTCAATGGTTTACAAGGCTTTGACCAACGATTCAAATACCATGTGGCGGCTATCAGGTCTCCCCTGCCTTTCAAATTCGGAGTCAACCTTGGAGGAACCTTCTCCGACTGGAAGTGGAAACTCGGCAAAGCCAAATACAAGAGCGTGAAAATACCGATTTTCGACGATGAGGTGGACGGGGTAAGGCTCAACCTTATCAGCTCTATCCACAACATCTTTGACCGGGGCATTGAGAATGCCATCAAGCGTAATGAGGAAGCCCAACAAGCGATCGAGGACAAGAAGGCCGAGATCTCTTACACCGGGGTGGAAGAGACAGAAGAGCTCTCGGAGAGCATGAAGAAAGAATTGGAGGCGCTGGGGACGGAAGATTCTTCGCTTCGCTCAGAATGACAAGGCAGGGCTCAGAATGACAGGCGGGGCTCAGAATGACAAAAATTGATTATATTTGCAGTCCGTTAATGCGGGTGTGTTGGAACTGGTAGACAAGCCAGACTTAGGATCTGGTGCTTCGGCGTATGGGTTCGAGTCCCTTCACCCGCACAAAAACTGGACAATGTTTTTCATCACGTCCCTTTCACGAGCTTTTTGCGAATGAGGAAAAGGCGCTCCGCGCGCAGATAATCGTAAAGACTCTCGATTATCATATTCAGGAAAAACCAAAGGCCGCCCCCCTTATACCATCTACCTCGTCCTTTTTGAGTCAAAACCAACTCAGAGAGGCGTTCTACTGATTCGCGGTCACTGACAAAAGAGACTTGCCGGTTATCGCGGAACTTGCTTTCATCAACCTTAGATAGAAAGAGAAACTTCACATGGTCAGTAACTTCCCCGCGGCCTCCTCCAACATCGATTAGAGGATCGATCAACCGGTGAAGCTTGCCCAAAGAGCGTCTTCCGATTTTAAACTCCCGGCGGTAAAACACTTCAGCACCGCCCAGATCCGGCACTTCGCCCCCAGGCCATACGCAAAGGACACCCAATTCTTTCAACCACCGGACACCTTCGAGAGCGGTGAGGTCAGCCGCGCGCGATGTCATTCCATGTTTTGTGAAAAAGTCATAAGGGAACCTTTCTCCAGCCACATCCGGGAAAGAACACACCACCACATTCTTTCCGTAGTAAGCGAGTGTGGAAATCCGATGAGCTCCGTCCAACAAGACATTCTCTCTTCCCAAAGGGACAATAGAGACGGAACGATCGAACTCCTGCGAGGAAAAACTGTCTATCAACGAGTCAAACACCTCGAAATGGGCAGCGAAACTACTCTTCTCTTCTTCTTTCCCCCACTCTTTACCCAATGGGACCAACACTCTCAGATTCTCATAATACACCCTCCTGGCCAGATGAGGCCTTGAATCCCGATTCCCGATATAGAAAAGCTTCGCGAAGAGGTCAAAACGTCCGGCATCCAACAAACTCACAGCCGGAACACTCGCGATTTTGTATTTCTTGCCTTTCAGGCCATATTTCCTTATCCAGTACGGATGAATCAAATCAAGAGGATCAATCATAAGACTCAAAGGGAAAGGACCTTCCGGAAATATGATATAACCTCATCCAGTCCCTCGTCCAGGGAGACCTTCGGTTCCCAGCCGAGTTCTTTCTTCGCTAGAGTTATGTCCGGACGACGCATCTTTGGATCGTCATCCGGAAGAGGTTTGAATACTATCTTGCTCGTACCGCCGACTTTGGAAAGGACTTTCTCAGCGAGCTCAATCATGGTGAACTCACCAGGATTCCCAAGATTGACGGGACCGGTGAATCCTTTTGGCGTCGCCATCATCCGGATCATGCCTTCCACCAGGTCGGAGACAAACTGGAAAGAACGGGTCTGAGTTCCGTCGCCATATATTGTAAGATCCTCTCCTTTAAGAGCCTGAACGACAAAATTAGAGACCACACGACCGTCATTGACAGCCATCCTCGGGCCGTAGGTGTTGAATATTCTTATCACCTTGACATCGACTCCGTGGATCCTGTGATAATCGAAGCACAGGGACTCGGCGCAGCGCTTGCCCTCGTCATAGCAGGACCTGATACCTATGGGATTGACATTCCCCCAATAGCTTTCCTCCTGGGGATGCCGGGCGGGATCACCATAAACCTCTGAGGTGGAAGCCTGGAGTATCTTCGCCTTGGTTCTCTTGGCCAATCCCAACATGTTGAAAGTCCCTATGACAGATGTTTTTGTCGTCTGGATAGGGTCATATTGGTAAAAGACCGGTGAAGCGGGGCAGGCGAGGTTATAGATCTCATCAATCTCTGCCCTGTAAGGCTCAGTGACGTCATGACGCACCAACTCAAACCCTGGATGACCGATCAGGTGCCAGATATTCGACTTCGAACCGCTATAGAAATTATCAAGGCATATCACAGCGTTTCCTTCTTTCACGAGACGTTCGCAAAGATGCGAGCCTATAAAGCCGGCACCGCCGGTAACCAGAATCTGCTTCATTTCCTCATCATTTTTAGCCTCTCCCTGAGAATGGAGGCGTAGTCCTTGAATTCTGTTCCCTTATTTGTCTTCCCGAAATTTGAATTATGGAGACGCCGGTCCGTAGAGACGATCGCCAATTTCTTAATACTAAAGCCTTTCGCCTCCATCTTAGAGGCCCACTCTATGATCTCGCCGGTATTCCTGGACTCCGAGAAAGGACCGATGGCCTCGAACACGGATCTGCGGATAAGAATAGCTCCCGTGAACAAGCCGTAATATGGCTCCGGATGTGCGACAGTCCCCGGCAAGGAGCCGATCTCAGGTGAGATGAAATCTTTCACCATCGCTTGCACCGCCGAGATTCCCGGATCCGCCTCCAGCGCCTCACACAGCACTTTCAAGACACCTGGACGCATCACGTCATCGTGATCCATAAACATGACGTACTCCCCTTTCGCATTGGCCAGGCCGGTATTCTTCGCAGCCACCTGACCCTTGCAGACAGGATGGGAGACAACCTCACAACCATAGCTTGACGCTATGGCCGGAGTGTCATCAGTCGAGCCGTCATCTACCACGATTATCTGCAAAGGGACATCTTCCTGTCCTTGAAGACTTTCCAAAGCCTCCCGCAGATAGTTCGAGCCGTTTTTGACAGGAATTATTACAGAAACAAGTTTATTCACAAGCCAGATTTTACAGATCTTTACGCGAAAATAATGAAAAAAGGTGGGAAATCAAGATTTTGGCAGCTTGTGATAGATGCAACTGGCATCGATCTGCTCCAATCCGATAGAGTCCGGATCATGAATGATCTCCCTCTTCAAGTCGTCCGAGACGACAAGATAGCCTCCATCGGCCAGAGACTCGGCTAGTTTGGCCTGAACCTGCCGTTTGGTGTCTTCCTCGAAGAATTTAATGACATTCCGGCAAAGAATAAGGTCAAAGCCCCGTGGATATTCATCCGTCAAAAGATTCTGGAGACCGAATCGGACCATTTCACGCAAACTGGACGGGATCAGAAGCTTAAGAGACTTCATTGCGGCATTTTCATCAGGAATACAAGTCTCCGCATAATGCCTGTATTCAGGAGGAATCTCACCAATCAGTCTCAGCGGGTAAACTCCCTCTCTGGATTGCTCTATCATCGCGGGATTATAATCTGTGGCGAGGATCTCTATTTTCTCGGCAGGCAGGAAATCAAGCAGAACCATTAGTATGCTATAAACCTCCTTCCCTTCAGAGCATCCCGCACACCATACACGGATCTTTTCCTTGGATGAGCCCTGGAACGCCCCGCGGCAGACCTCACGCAACTGCGGCCATATCGCCCCGCGGAAAAAATGCGACCCGGAAAAAGTCAGGTTGCTTTTTAACTTTTCAAGCGCATCATGGTCAGAGGCCACAAAATCATAATACTTCTTCAGCGACCAGAAACCATTGATGAGCCCCTGTCTGCAGAGTTGGGGATAAACCTGCCGCGGGTAATAAGAACTGATCTCCGGAATAAGCTCCTCAAACTTCCTTACGACAGAACGGTTGTTACTGAATGGATTCCGGAACATGACTCCTGGCAGGAACTTGCGTTCCAGATAGAGCTTAAACTGGTGCGCTTTAGCCTTAGTTTTATCAAAGGTCGTGAGTTCGCGCTCCTCAATCTTGAAATCCGTGGGATTGTCCCAAGCTTCGCATAGGCTTAAAACTACTCCCGGATTGCTGTTGTCGTCAAACCCGATCCTGACGTTGTGATGAGCGGCGCATCTTGAGACGTGGTGAGCCACTTTCTGCCCTTCACCTCCGAGTTTGAACCCTATCCCCGTCTTCGCTCCATCGGATGGACGCTCCTCCCCACTTAGCCATCCATTGTAAAAGGCTTCGCAGTTTTCGAGTGTCACAGGAGCTATGGGGCCAAGATTGCTCTTGGTGTAAAGGTCAAAACCGTCATCAATATTATGATAAGAGCCGCAATAATAAAAACCGTTCCCCTTGCCTACTGATAACTTGGCTCCGAAACCGTCGGCGTTGCGCCGGACACTGTCACAATTATCATGGGAGACGCATCTCTCAATTCTGTTCCGGCGTGGCCAATCTTTCTTGGAAACACCTGGGAATGAGCAAATAAGCATCCCAGTATCACAATTAAACGAGGCCTCACACTTATTAATCAGATTGTCAGACCCACACACGAACAACCCGCAGGAAGGAGAATTACGGAACACTATTCCCTTCAAGATCCACCATTTTCCTCTCAAAGTCATGACCGGGAGTTTAACGGCGAATGAAGAGCCGTCAATGATGACTTTCCCCGGATGCTCAGCCCGAAGAGTTATCGGCTTACCCCTCTCGCCGGATTTGGTCTCGGGAATATAATAAGGCCCACCTTTGTAAACTCCGTCGGGAAGCACGATCTCGTCTCCAGGCGATGCTCCGGCTATAGCCGCTGCCAGATCAACAGGATCGTCCGTGGAAGAAGAGTTAGTGGCCGAGATAAGAGTATGGTCAAATGGATAATCGGGAAAATGATTCTTGATAGCTTTCATTGGAGTATGACGTACTGAAGAACCTTTATTCACGTTTAAAACAATATCGGAGACTTTGATTTTGATGTCTCCTGCCACGGCGAATCCGATGTAAATCTTTTCCTTATCCTGCCGCAAGAGAAAATCATGTCCCGGGAAATCGATGGATTCCTTTTCCTCTCCGACAAACATCGATGCGCGGAAGCCATCATTTGTTTTCTCCAACTGAAGGCGTCTTTTATCGCCTGTCTCAATTACGTCCGAGCCATCTTGCGTAGGGAAAAGCCTGGACGGATCCAAATTCCTACGGCCTTTTTCTGGCAAGGCTGAATGATCGACATATCCTCCGACGACACGGACCCCATAGGAGTAATTATGTCCGTCAATTGAGCGGAAACGCCCGACCATCAAGTTGTTCCGATGGCGGGAAGCCGTACTTGGGCTCGCTACCGTGTCCACCGCGGCGATCCCATAACCTGACTGGAAATCAGCCCCGGCGGCATCCTCAACCTCAAAAGTCGCGGAGAGACTAAAGTCTTCCTTATAAGGGTCAATCTCAATGTAGGTAAACCTGATGCTGTCCTGCGAGTCAGCCAGTTTGCCTCCATCTTTGCGACCAAGGGCTGTAGTCTTCCAATTATTCATTTTTTTCGCAAAGGTACACCGATGTAAAAGACAACAAATCACACAAGAACGCTACTGAATACCCTCCCTCCCTTATCAATCCGGACATCGGTTCCGACGATGAATCAGGATAGGTGAAGAACAGGAAAGAGTCCGGCAACTCAGGCAGGATTCCGTCAGCGGGATAGTCACATATAGGGAACACCGAAGCATCCTCATCCAGCAGCAACGCGCTATAATAGGCATTGAAGTTGATCTCCATGTTGTAATTAACCACGGATGGCAGGTCCTTATAAGCGGCGACCTGCTCGACTGAGCTATTATCTTCTGAATAAACATAATCTATCTTTCCGAACAGCGAGGGATATAGGGCGCCCGCGAACACGACACAAGACGCTATTATATAAACCAACCGCTCCTTACTATGACCCCTGGCCAGCTTGTCAAACACTGTCCAAAGAAAAATGAAGACAAGCAAAAAGAGGAAAGAGTAATACCGGGTGAACATGAATCCGCCCAAACCGCAGAACAGCCAAAAGACGACGATCACTCCGACAAGAACCATCTGGAAACTCTTCGCGAAACTGCCCAGCGAGCGTTTTTTGGCTGAAAAAAACAATAGGGCAAACAGTAACAGGACTATCAGAAAAAGAAGACGCTGCCCGGCAACCTCCGTCGCAAACACCCTCATTGGACGTATCAGGGCGGACAACTTCTCGACGAATGATGAATTGATAAGGAAAGACGCATGCTCCATGATCTCGCCTTGGCCATGCGCCGCATAATGGGAAATATTGAATAGAACTTTCAGTAAAGAGGTTTGATTGCCAATATACAGTAAGGAACCGAGCGTGATCGGCACAAAATAGTAGAGAGCTTGCGGGTAACGCTTCCGAACGACCAATCCGACAGTGAAAAAAAGCGCCAAAGACCCGCCGAGCACGATTATCAGTTCGGAATTCTTGAATGCCAGATACAAAAGGACGAAAGCGGCGAGCTCATACGCCAAATTCTTCTTGTGAGAATCACTGTCCCACATCAGCTTATGGAGAACCAGGGCGGCCAAGAACAGGAGTAATGTCCACGAATAGAAACGGCAGAAGACCGCGAACCCCAGGACCACCGGGCAAAAACCCCACATCGTCACAGCCAGAAGCGCTGTCCGCCTGTCAAGACCGAGAAGACCGGTTAGGAAATAGAACAGCAGGAACTGGAAAAGGATCCAGACAAGAATATTGAAGAATATGCAGATCCACCGAGGAGGGACATCTTTCCCGAAGACCGACTCCATGGCGTTGATAATCCACATATAATTCCTGTCCAGGAAAAACTTCTTGACGGATAAGGAAAAAGGAAGGTCAAGAACACTCTCCCCCTCCTCAATCGTAAACCTTGATTTCAAGTCCCCGACAGGGATCCATTCTTCCGGTTTCCACATCGGGGAGCCTGTCATGTACTCCAGATGGTTCGCATGTCTATTAATATTCTGGACATATTCGAATGTGTACAGCTCGTCGATATGGTAAAGCGATTTTCTCGACGCCCAATATGTCATGACGCCAGATTGCAGGAGGACAATAACTGTCAGAAGAAGGAAAGATAATTTACGTGTCATCTTATCTCTTACAGACATAGATATCGTAATATGTGGCCCTTACAATCGGTTCCACATGATACCCTCGGCTATTGAGCCCCATTTGGAGAATCGGTGGATACGAATCATGCTCAACCCATAGCAAAAAAGTGGAAGGGAGATCCGGCAACTTGCCGAAACCGTAAAAACTCGCGCTATCGAAAATTGCGTATAATGAGTTTGACTCATCCATGAGGTTGACACAGGCGTATGGAACCAGGAAACGGTCGTTGGTAACCAGGAGATTCTTGGTGTCTTTATACTCGGAAAGGGTCTCGACAAAAGGTTTCCAACCCTCGTAAACATATTCGACATTCCTTCTGAAGAAAGGCATGACAGCACCGACGACCACGAGGCATAAGGCCACCTTGTAAAACACTTTTCGCAGCGGGTGAGACCGGGACAACCTGTCGAACGCCCACCACGCGACAATCATAACCAACAGGAACAAGACCGAATGATACCTGCTGTGAGAGAACACATAAAAACCGCAAAAAACCCAGAAAGCCAGCGCTACTCCAGAGAGGATCACAATAAAACCATCAGGCCTCCAGGATAGCTTTTTCCTCATCAGGAAACATAACACTATCAGGAAGATAACTCCTATGACAAGAAGATAGACAGACCCTGAGACTGAATCCCCGAACTCTTTTATCATCTGCCACATCAAGGTCATTTTCTCCGACCATGGTGTGTCCAGCATCTTGGCGGAATGCCGGCTATAAGCGCTGATGATTTGCTGCGAACCACCTTGTGCGAAAGCCCTTGGATGAAGTACGGCGTTAATGAAACGCGTTGTCTTCAACATCATGACAAAACCGCCGCCAATCAGAGGCAAGGAATAATACAAAGCCTGCGCATAACGTTTCCTCGCGAACAGGCCTATCGTAAAGAACAGCATCAGGCACCCGCAGGCGAAAACGATGAGTTCGGAATTCTTATAAGCCAAGTACATGGCCAAGGCTGCCGTAATCTCGTAAAGCAGGTTTTTCACCACGGAATCGCAATCCCACATGAGCCTGTGCAGCACAATAACTATCAGGAACAGGAACAGGGCCCAAACGTAAAAGCGACAGAACACGGCTAACCCCAGGACAAATGGACAGAAGCCCCACATGGCGACGGCCAGCAACGAAGAACGCCGGTCAAGTCGCAGGCAGTCCGCCAGGAAATAGAACAGCAGGAACTGGAAAAGGATCCAAATGAATATGTTAAGGCAAATACAAATCCACGTGGGAGAAAGCCTGTCTCCGATAACGCTCTCCAAGGCGTTCAGGATCCACATATAATTCCTTTGGGTGAAAAACCTCCTGAACGATTGGCGGAACGGATGGTCAAAAACACTCTCCCCCTCATCAACAGTAAACCGGGTTTTCAAGTCCTTGACGGAAAGCCATTCCTCTTCCTTCCAATCTTTGCTGAAAGTCATATATTCGAATGGATTCCAATCATTGTTTATGTTTTGGGCATATTCGAATGTATAATACTCGTCATTATAATAATTCGCTTTCCGCAATGCCCAGTAAAACATCGTCCCGCACTGTAGGGCGATGATGACAACGAGGATTATTCTTGAGAGTCTCTTACTCATAACTCTTTCTCCCATAAAGGAATAACCTTTTCTATCGAAAATTTTTCCGTAAATGCCGAAGCTTTCCCTGACAGGCTTTCCCTCAGTTCTTTGTCTCCGGCCAAGCGAGCCATAGCGCCCGACAGGGCCAGTTCGTCACCAACCGGGACAAACAGACAACTCCCGGAGTCGCCGAACAATTCATCAGATCCCTCAAATGAGGTGGAAACGCATGGAAGTCCCATCATCATGGCTTCCAAAAGCGCGTTCGGCATACCCTCGTAATCCGAGGACAAGACGAACATCTCAGCGTCCCTGATAGCCTCGTGGATATTATCCACATAACCTTCCAGAAAGACTTTCCCTTCAAGAGACAGGTCTTTTATAAGCTGACGTAACTCTTCTTCCTGCGGACCTTTACCATAAATATGAAGGGTATGATCCGGATGGCTGGCCACGAAACGCGAGAAAGCCTTTATAAGAAGATTGAAATTCTTCTGAGGTCTCAAGCGACCAGAAGCCACAATCCTAAGGCTATGGCCTTCGGCCTTACATGTAACCTCCACGGGATTTGGGACCACGACTCCTTTCTTTCGGATCTCTTCCGGGAACATGTTCCGCACTGTCTCTGATTGGAAAAGGATCTTATCGGCCACACGGTATGCCTTGCAAGCGGTGAGGAAATGCCGCTCCCCCTTTTTCTTCGGATTGTTCCTCTCTGACATGACCTTCCTTCCTCCACCCAAAGTGTAGGCGTTCAGAAGGTTCGGCTTGCTCAAAAAACTCAAAGTCACATCAGGCCGGAAAATAAGGCGAGTGACAGTCAAGTAGGCATAGCCATAGAAAATTGAGATCAAGTACCGGTACGGGATCCGGGATGGTTTCCTCAGATCAAATAAACCGGCGTTTTTCACTTTTACTTTTGGAGAGAGAGGATAAGGGTTTGTCGAGGCGGCGGAAAAAGGCATGATACGCACTTTATGGCGTTCCGCAAGGGCGCTCGCCACCCTGGTGGCGATCCGCTCAGCACCGCCACCCTCCAAGGATGATATGAGAATCAAGATTCTCACGAAGATATATAAAACTAATAGTCAACGACTTCCTTTACCTTATAAGAAGAATGGCGCTCAGAGGCATGACCACTCCTGATCTCATACAGATCCATCATTCCGTTGTACACACGGCTGAAAGACCGATATCTTGACTTTCCGCAATGCCTCGGCAGATGAAGGACCTCTATTTCTCCGACCTTCCAGCCACGTTCCCGCAAAATGGCGGGGATGAAGCGATGCTGCCCACCCACAAGATTCAGGCCCTCAAGGACTTCCCTCTTAAAAACCTTCAAAGTACACCCGGAATCATGAATCCCGTCATGAAGGAATATCTGCCGCATATAATAGGCCATCTTCATTAGAAGACGCCTGAATATATTATCTCTGCGTAGTTTGCGCCACCCGCAAACCACGTCAAGGTTATTGTCCACAAGGTACCGGAGCATACCTGGAATATCCCCTGGGACATTCTGCCCATCGCCGTCAAGGGCGGCTACATAATCGCAAGTGGCAAGTTTGAAACCACAGTCAAGAGCGGCCGTCTGGCCGTAATTATGGTCAAAACTGACGTATTTCAAAGGATGGAGATGCTTGCAAACGTCCTTGGTTCCATCCTGGGATCCATCATCCACGACGATTATCTCATAGCGCTGGAAATTATCCTCGCACATCCGCTTGATATCAGCGAAAAGGCCGCTTATATTATCGGCCTCATTCTTAACTGGAATTACTATAGATATGGATAAATTTTCAGTCAGCATTGGATCCAAAAATCATTCGAATTTACGGATTTTTATCCATTAAAACAAGATTTCTAAGATCTCTGGAAAGGGTTTCACAGAAAACCTCAGACCCTTTTCCGTTCAGATGATAAGGATCCCTGAAGCAGGTTGAATCCTCCTTTATCGACAAAGAGCTGTAATCCAAAAAATTAGCGCCGTATCTCCGGGCAAAAGCCTGGAATGTGGAGTCCAGTAGTTCTTTGCAGCCCGGAGCGTAAAAATAACTATTGTACATCGGAGGGACCACAAAAACCGTCCGGATTCCCTCGGAAGCGTTTCGGGAGAGATACTCCTCCCACAAAGGAGTCAAGGCGACGATATCCGAGCCAAAACGCATCGGTTTGCTCGAGGCCTCCGGGAATGGCGAGAGACTGTATGAGACGTATTTGAACCCCTTGGTGATATGGCTGTCAAGTCTTGATAAGAAAAGGTTAAAATTGAACTCGCGCCATCTCCACATCGGTATGAATCTATCCGCCAGAGAGAAACCCTCCACAGGGAAAACAACCCGTCTGAAGTCCTTGTCAAAAAACCATGGAAAAAACTGTTCCTTGTCCGGGACACGTTTTGTGAGGCTCATTGATCTCTGGTCGATGAAATTGACCATCACTTTCGGAGGTCGGTTCCTGGAGCGATACAAGGAGTACATGTAAGACTGACGGTCAAACTGCGAGCCGCTGAAGCCCATGGCGTAAGTCTTGACTCCGAGAGTGCTGTCCAGATATTCAGTATTGAAATCGAGCGTCACCAGAGAGTTTCCCAGGGCCACGACATCAGCATCCACAGTGCCTCCCATGATGTCGTGCCAGATATTGAAGGGCTGCCTGTCGGAACGCTCCGCGACCTTGGAACAGCAGAAATCCATGGCTGAGAACAAGAGGAATAGGACAACCCCGAAGAGGAGACAATGTCTAACGAACTTGGACATCCCGTCAGAACTGGAAATAGATGAACTTAGGTGAACCGTCGTCAAAGTAAAGCATAGTGACAAGGATCACGGCGAAATAGATGGCATATCGCACAGCCCTGCAACGCGTGTTTCTCATTGAAAGGCCATGCTCTTCCCGGCGGTCAACCCACTCCACCAGCAGCATCACGAATATCCACACGGCACGGGAAAGGAAGGTCATGTTGCCAAAGAACTTCAAGTCATCCAAGGAGTTCCCATGGAAAAGGCCCGCGAAAAAAGACCAGGCCTGCGGCAGGTTGTCCGCCCGAAAGATCACCCAGCCCACTGTCACAAGGACAAACGTCAGGACTATCTGCCCAAATTCCTTCAAGTTTGGCAAACGGCGGTCTTCGGCGACAATCTCTTTATACTTCCTGTTATTCCCAGTCAGGATCAGCGGCAGGAAAAGCAAGGCGTGGAAAGCGCCCCACGCGAGGAAGGTCCAGTTCGCCCCATGCCAGAATCCACTGACCAGGAATATGACCATCGTGTTGAGAGCCACCCTTGCCTTGGAACGCCGGCTCCCGCCCATCGGGATATAGACATAGTCCCTGAACCAAGTTGTCAGTGAGATATGCCAACGGCGCCAGAACTCGGCTATGTCCCGGCTGAAATAAGGAGTCGCGAAGTTACGCATCAGCTTGATTCCAAACAGTTTCGCTGTTCCGATAGCTATGTCCGAATAGCCCGAGAAGTCACCATATATCTGGAAAGCGAACAATACAGCGGCGACCGCCAGGCGGACTCCGTCATGCCCCGGAATGTCTGAGAAAACCTCGTCCACATAGACCCCGCACCAATCAGCTATCACGATCTTCTTAAAATAGCCCCAGAGGATCTGTCTCAGGCCGTCCACTCCTTGACTATAGTCGAAAACCCTTTTTTGGGCGAACTGAGGAAGAAGATTTGTCGCGCGTTCGATAGGGCCTGCCACCAACTGGGGAAAGAAGCTCACATAGGCGAAGAACTGGATGATATCCCTTGTGGGCTCAATCTTACCGCGGTACACGTCTATCGAATAGCTTAGAGCCTGGAAAGTATAGAAACTGATTCCGACCGGGAGGATAAGATGGAGAAGAATCCCGTCCGCCTTTCCTCCAAGGAAGAGGTCGGCGAAACTCTGGGCGAAGAAATCATAGTACTTGAATAGTCCAAGGATCCCGAGATTCAGGATTATATTGGCCGCGCTGATCCACCTTGCCTTGCGGCGCTCATCCTTATATTTGTATATCAGCAGACCGCTCACCCAACTAAAGAATGAGGTTATCGCTATCAGGATCAAGAACTTCCAGTCCCACCACCCGTAAAAGACATAAGAGGCGGCGACTACGAACAGATTCTGCCACTTGAGGTTGCGACCGAAGACAAACCAATAGAGGCAGAACACAACCGGCAAGAAAGCCGCGAAAACAAGAGAGTTGAAGGTCATTTCAGACGCATTCTTGAACGGACGAAAGAAATGGAGATATTAGGATTAAAGCGGGCCTTGAAAGAGTCGTAGTCTTCACAAGAGAGGACAGACTCCATCAAAAACAGGTCCACAGGGGCGTACAGTTCCTGATGGCGCCGGACCTCCGGAGCGATCTCAGTGAAAAAAGCTTTAGCCAAATCGAATTTCTCCCCCGTGTCAAGGATAACCGTGCCGCCATAGAACAGCCTCAGCCCCTCTGTCCCAAGCCCGCGGGATTTCCGCTCATCGTGGAGCGCTTTGAAACTCACGATGTTATGGAAACACAAATCCTTCTGGTGCAGGAGCGACTCCGGACGCTGGAGATAGTGATAGTACGGTCCCCGGAACACGAGACCCCGCTCGTGGAACGAACTCGCCAGTCCCGTGAAGAATATGTCCTCAGTCCCGTTTCGGACGAAGGGCGGAGGGAAATGAATATCTTTTTCCGAGAGGAAATCCCGACGGAACAATCTTGCCCACACCACCGGAGGGAACCTATTCTGTATCAAGTCTATAGGATAATACCCAGGTTCATCTTCGACAAAACCGAACCGGCTGCTCAGGGCGCGTTTGCCCTGATCCGGGAATTCCTCGATATAATTGGAGTTAACGATTATGTCCTCTCCTGTCTCCTCAGCCTTGTCAGTCATCGCCTCCAGATAGTCCGGATCAAGCCAGTCGTCCGAGTCAAGGAAATAAACATACTTTCCCGAGGCCGCTTCAAGTCCGGCGTTTCTGGCTGCCGAGACTCCCCTGTTCTCAGGGAAACGGATAATCTTCAGACGAGGATCTTCCAGACGTGACAACACTTCAAATGAATCGTCCGAGGAGCGGTCATCCACGCAGATAACCTCCAGATCATTCAATGTCTGTTCCAGGACAGACGACACGCATTTTCCGATAAACTCGGCCGCGTTGTAAACGGGTATTATTACTGAAACCAACACGAGTCAATTACTTATTAATCCAAGTGAGATGATATCATTGGCCATGGAGTCCGAGAAAACCCTGGCACCCTTCTCATTAAGGTGCACTGAGTCCATGAACAAAGTGGAATCCTCAAAAGAGGGCCTCTGGAGATAATCCAGAACCGGAATCCCATACTCCCGGGCAACAGAGTTAAAGTAATCCCTTGTCCCTTGAAGAGTGGATTCTTTATATGAGAGGCTTCCATAGATCGGAGCCAGCACGAAGACAACTTTTATCCCATCATTTGAAAGGCCGGTAAGATATTCCCGGAACATCTTCTCGTTACGTGGGTTTTCCCTGAAGCCCATCGACTCTTCAGAGTACTTCTGAACCTTTTTGGGCTTATATGTTATAAAGCCACGCTCTATCTTTATGGATGGCTTATTCTCACACAGGTGCTTCCCGTGATACCGGAACCATGGAATCAACTTGGTGACGAAAGTCCGTGGTTCCAAGCTGAGAAGTCCTTTGAGAAAAGCACCATTCCACATCCATGGTAAAAACTGGGCTCTGTCATACATTGAGATCCCGTCGAAAAACCAGGAATCAACCAGCTGCACAACGACTTCCGGTTTTTCATTACACCTGCGGTACATGTCATAACGCAGTTTCTGGACGCTGAAATGATGCCCTATTACCCCTAACGAGTATGACCTCATCCCGGTTATGCTGTCGATCACGGGCGGGTAGCAATCTGTATTTGCCCTCGAATCACCGCTCACCAACAAACTGGCGGAAGCTTCACCTTCCATGACATCTTTCCATATCGACATATTAGCGTCGTTCCAGTCCCGGAAGAATCTCGAATAAATATAATCCGACACTATCAGAACCGGCAGCAACGCTATCAAGAACACAGCGAGAGACTTAATGAACTTTCCCAACTCCCCCAACCTTTTCATTTATTATCCTCACGAGCTTCCCGGGGATAAAATACCTGATATACCACAGAATCTTGGTCATAAAGTATCTGCCCCATTCCAATGCCATGTCAATCCGAAAGCCCTTCGAAGATGGCCGCTTCCGGAACATGAAGACCTCCCTGCTGTACACCCACTTTTTGATCGTGGCTTTTGTCCCGAAATGGACGATATAAGAGTCCTTGTATATTATCCCGGGATAATCCGAGAACTCACAAAACAGATTCCCGGTCCTTATGTCGAGATCCAAATCCTTTATCAAAGGATAGTACGCGATGACTCCCCTCCAAGGCCTTACCGGGGTGAATCCATGAACCGAGCATGCCAGTGTCACGATCTGCTCGTCAGAAACGGTCCTCGGGAACAGCTTGAATTTGAAATCCGCGTACCTCTCTTTAATAAAAGAGCAAGTGTCGGAGAATGCCTTGATGTCATTCCCGTTATTCCGCACATAGTATATTCCTCCCTGGCAGGTTAAATTATCATGGATCTTATCCTTGAAGACCCCCAGATCATCCCTCGTCCACCACATTTCCTCCGGATGCGTATCTCCCAATAAACCGAAGTCCGGGCTGCCCTTGAAGATATCCCAGAGGCCATTAAGATCCTTGTACGCCAAACAATCGGCATCAATGAATATGGTCTCGTCGAACGGAGAGAGATCAATAACGCGCAATTTATCGACGAAAGAGCAAGCTGGATTGTCCATGACAATCACCTGGTCGAAATCTTCCGTCCATTTGTTATGCCGGTCACAGATAATCGCAAAGGGCAAAGGGTTTGGAGAGTGATACCTGTATGAGGCCAACAGATTATTGGCGAGGACATAATACCAGTCCTTGCCGGTAGCTACCGTGACAAAACCTCGAGCGACATTTGTATTCGGGATCATATCCACCAGGAACCATTGAGGATATCGGTCACCAGGGGGTGTCTTTTCTCCCTGATCAATTTGACTACGAACTTCTCGTTAGGGACGGCCCCGAAACGGGAGAGGAAAGTCTCCAAATCAGGAGAAGAGACAAACGCTTTCATAAAGAAAACATCAATAGGCCAATACAGCTGAGGTGCCGCGAGCACATCCGGTTCCACATCAATAAAGAACCGCCTAAGAAAGTTGAACCTTTCCTCGTCACGGACAGCCAGGTCCTTCAGGACGTAAAAGCGCTTTGCGGCCTCCGGTGGGATTCCCCGCCTTCTGAGCTCATCCAAGAATATCCTGAAATTCTGGAAATGCCTGAACGCCGCATCCTTCTGCCTGACCAGGGATCCTTCCCTCTGGTAATAGTGGTAGAATGGCCCGTTGAAAATATAGCTCTTGTCCTGCAGTATCTCCGCGAGTGAGGTGAAATAGTTATCTTCCACCCCTCCTTTCAGGAGCGGAGAACGGATGTCATTGGCTTTAAGGTAGTTCAATCTATACAGACGACTCCACACGACCGGAAAAAAAGATGATTGGACCACTACCGGATTGTAGTAACCCGCCTCCTCGTGTACAAAGCCGAAACGTCCGCAATGGCGACGCTTGGAAGGATCATCATACTCCAGGTACCAGTTACCGTTGATTACCACATCTTGTCCTGTCCGCTCAGCCCGGACGAACATCTCTTCCAGGTAATCTGGGTCGATCCAGTCGTCTGAATCCATGAAATAGAGATATTTCCCTGTCGCCTGATCAATAGCGAGGTTTCTCGCATAAGGGACACCATGATTCTCCGTCAAAGTCACAACCCGGATCCTGGAATCCTGAGAAGCGTGCTTACGCAATATCGCAGGTGTGTCATCCACAGACCCGTCATCGACGCAGATGATCTCCAGGTCTTGGAAAGACTGGCTTCTTACAGAATCCAAGCAGCGGTCCAGCCACTTGTCCGTATTGTAAACCGGTACTACAACAGAGATCGATGGCATAAGAATCTACTCTGGTTTCCAACCTTCATCCACGTCAACCTCATGAATAGGATCCGCGAACAAAAGCTCCTGAACGTCCTGATATTCAGTACAGAGCGGGATGAAATCATCTTCCTTGGCCACAGCGGGATCTAACACCGCCGGCCTGGAAGAGGTCCCCTCGCCGGGTACCATGATCTCATATTCAACCAAAGACGCGATGAATGCCTCAAAGCTTGTCTCAAAGTTTTCGGGGACTCCCGGCAACTGAAGAGCGGCGGAAAGGACATCAGCGGTAGATGATCCCTCCTGGAGATTCTCGTATATCGATGTCCCGAAACTGTTCATACCATAGTAAATACCGGTAGCGGAATTTATGACTATAGCTGTCCCGTCCGTCACATCAGCGAACATCTTAGCGTCATTTAGTTGGTAATTACGTGATTCCATATCGTAAGTCTATTTTTCTCTATCGTTTCAACGAAAGCGTCAAAGCCTTCAAACAATCAACATTTCCCAGTATGTCCGGACACAGCGATATCTTGTAGCAATCGAGCCCGGACAACATCTTAATGGTCTTAAGGATAAAATCCTTGTCCTTCTGTCCTCCTCTAAACCCATTAAAGCCCATCTGGGAGACTGTCGAATGCGCGATCTGGACGACTGTCTTCCCCTTCTCAGCCTGCGAGCACTTGGTAACTTCCGGAACGGTGGCATCGGGGTTTATCTCCGGGAAAAGGAGGGCCTTTACCGGATAGTTCCTATTGAAGCGATCCGCAAAGGCGGATATATCAAAAATATATTTTCCTTTCCACGGGCTGACACCAAGGAATCTTGCCCGATCAAGATCATCATACATCCTTTCATACATCTCCGGAGACAATGTGATGAAAGAATATATCGGGGATGCGCTTAATCCATCGCCTTCTTCCCGCAAGATAAGATAGTCATCGGAGACATAATCGAAGCCTTTCAGCATCGCTTGGACAGAAAGGGTTGATTTGCCACCACCACCTCTGGCGCACATCAGGACACCAGTCCCCTCAAGACCGACACAAGCGCCATGGACAAAAGAATATGAAGGCTGGTTGAGAATATGGAAGAATGACTGGAACATCGCGTGGCCTTCTTTGAACCAATTTGAAGGGCCAAGTCCGTCCAATCCGTAAAAATATTCATTCCCGAAAGAGTAATGGACGCCGCAATCACCCTCCGTGTCTATTGAAGCCATGCATCGCATATCCCCATCTGACCCGCGGTAATATATTTCATGCCATTTGGTGCCGTCACTCTCAAACTCAGATCTGTTGATTCCAAGCACTCTGGGTATGAAATCGGCCATGCCGGTCTCTCTCCAAATCCAAATCGTGGCGTCAGGACATGATATCGGGGAAGTAAGGCTCAATGACAACTCTCTTTTGACGATGCTCGCATACCCGGGATAAAAAGACAGTACCCGGACTGTCTTGATGTCACCGAGATTGACGAACAACTCTTCGACCGAAGGATTGTTCTTCACTATATATTTTTTCAAGGCCTCCGTGACGCGATTAGCCACAGATTCCTTCAGACTAATGAGCATCTGATTTACCAGCTAACAATACTTACGCGAAGTTAATAATTTTGGTTATAAATCTGAACTTTCCTTTGGCCTTCTTTCTTATAACTGAAAGCAGGTGTTTCACCAATAGAATTGTCCAACGCGTTTCCGTGCTGACGTGGTCAAAAAGATTCTCCAAGGGCTCGGCCAGACGGCACATCAAACCACCACCGAGATACCACTCCCTACGCCCTTTCCACGTCAACAGAAGATCCGACACCCTCTTAACTTCAAGAGCATCTTCTATAACCTGACAATCAACATTTTCCGCCACCTGCCCGGATCCTGAGCAAAAGACAAACCTGACCCTTGTCCGGCCTTTCTTATTCACCGGTCCTGGAGAGAGTCTCCCCCTGAGTTTCGAATATGAGGCAGGCCCGAGGTTGAATTCGCGGGAATACAGGATGCCATATCCAGAATAATGATCATCAGACTTTCCGCGGGACCAGAAACAAATGATTTTAGGGTTCTTGATCCATTCAATGCCTTCCCTGGCTGATAGATCCTGGACAAGGCTGGACATTCCATTGACATAGCATCTGGAGTAATCATTCTGGGCTTTATCCGCTGACGCCAACTTGAATACGGAGACTTCCCTGCCGTAGTATGACGCGGCGGCGACAATATGGGAGCCGTCCAAAGGAACTGGCCATTCGCCCACAGGAATGCGGTAGTCTTTTGGGGAAGTTGTTCCCCTCATATTCTCCAATAAATTCTCAAACTCAGCGGCATCCCTGTCCAACGCCCTCTTTCCGCGTCTCAAGCCATGCCTGGCGCTCTTATTCACATAAGATCTGTCAATCTCCCGGAAAAGACGCTTGCCAAATCGCGGCATGCTCTCCTTGTTTTTGATATACAGGAGAAGAGAGAAGATGTCGAAACGAAGCGGAGACAACAACTCCCTCGCGGAAAGTCTTTTGAGTTTGGACGACGGTATCCTGTCCATGATCCCGGTCATCCTGCCCGTTTCCCACACCACGGTGCTTCTGTGTGCGAATCCGGATGGATAACGGGATTGGAACGCGCTGTGGTCCGGGCAATCAAGGACGATCTCCAACGAACGGAAATCCAGATACATATACAGTCCGAGCGCCTCAAACATGTCGGATTCCGCCTCGGAGAAATAGGATCGCATAGCGTTAAAAGCGACCTCGTCTATTTCAGTCAGCTGCGGAATCACGTAAAAACGTTTGGCCGCGCCAGGAGCGATGTTCCTTTCCCTGAGTTCCTTCAGAAGAGCCTCGAAGGCGCGGGTGTAGTTCAAAGCCAGATTCTTTTGCCTGGAAAGCGACCCGGGTCTTTGATAATAATGGTAATAAGGGCCGGCGAAAACATACCTTTCAGGTTGAAGGACCTCGGCAAGTGAAGTGAAGCAATTGTCGTCAACTCCTCCTTTCACTTGAGGAGAGCGGATATTATTCTCCCGCAAATAACTCAACCTGTACAGCCTCGCCCACACGACAGGAAAGAAGGAAGTCTGTATCAAGACCGTAGAGAAATATGTCGGCTCCTTGACATCAAACTGTGGATAAATGTCCGCGCTTTTTTTCACACTATTCCCGTAGTCAAACAGCCAATTGCTGTTAATCACGATGTCCTGCCCTGACGCGACAGCGTGGTGGTACATTTTCTCAAGGTAATCCAGGTCCAGCCAGTCATCCGAGTCCATATAATAGAGATACTCCCCCTTGGCCTCGTCGATCGCGAGATTCCTCGCGTATGGCACCCCATGATTCTCGGGAAGCGTGATAATTCTTATACGGTCGTCCTCCTCCGCATGATGACGGAGAATATCCGGAGTCCCGTCCGTCGAGCCGTCATCAATACACAGGATTTCCAGATCCTTGAACGTCTGCTTTTGTACAGAATCCAGGCATCGCCCTATATATTGTTCAGTATTATAAACTGGAATTACAACCGAAACCGCGATCATAGAAGGATAAGTTACACAGTGTCCATGAAATGACGTTCAACACGGTTGAAAATGATTATGGAAACGAAGAGCATCACAACCATGAATATGAAACTGTACAGGAGGCCGCCCCAGGAAAGTGAACCGCTTCCCAAAACCCCGTACTTGAAAGCCTCAAAGATCGGGGTCAACGGATTGAGTTTCAGGGCCCAACCGTACTTCTCGCCAGCGACGCTAAGTGGATAGATGACCGGGGTAGCGTACATAAGGAGCTGAAGTCCAAAGCTTACCAGATGTCTCAGGTCGCGATACTTTGAGGTGAGGGAAGACACGATCAGACCCCATGACATCGCATGGAAAGCGAGCATGAAAACCAGCACCGGGAAAAGCAAGGCCGCTGAATTAATGGAAACCGCCCCGCCGATAGAGACATAATAAATGTAAACCGTAATGAACAGCAGGAGCTGGATCAGCATCTTTATCAGGTTGGATGTCAGCGCCGCGAGCGGCACTACAAGCCGAGGGAAATATACCTTCCCGAATATTCCGGCATTGGCGGTGAAAGTGTCAGAAGATCCGTTGAAACAAGAGCTGAAGTAATTCCAAAGCGTGATACCTGAAAGGTAGAAAAGCGGCTGCGGAATCCCGTCGGTCGAGATCCCGGCAAGCCCGCCGAACACGAACATGTACATTATGGTCGTGAAGATCGGCTGAATGAAAAACCAAAGCGGTCCGAGGATCGTCTGCTTGTAAACCGTGACAATGTCACGCTTGATATACATGTACCACAGGTCACGATACCGCCAGATGCCTTTCAGGTCAACATCCAGAAGCCGTTTCTCCGGTTTAATGACAAGAGTCCAATCCTTTTCCATAACTAAATGATATCCCTCAAAGCAAGCACATTCTCTTCCTTCGTCGCCCAGCTTGTGACGAAACGGACAGCGATCCTATCCTCATCCACAGGGCACCAGTCCTCAAACCTCACTTTGTCGTGCAGCTCCGCCGCCCGGGAACGGGTCATGATGAAAAACTGCTGGTTGGTCGGAGAGTCAATAAAGGTCACATAGCCTTTTTCCAGGAATATACTTTTCAGAAGTGAGGCCAACTCATCGGCTCTCCGGGCGATTTTGAAATACAACCCGTCGGTGAACAAGGTGTCGAACTGAAGTCCCAGCATCCTTCCCTTGGCCATCAAAGCCCCATGCTGCTTGACAGTCGTGAAAAAATGGGCCGGAGCTCCATGGGTGAAAACCACAGCCTCGCCGAACAATGCCCCGACTTTCGTGCCTCCGACGTAAAAAACATCGCACAGTGATGCGAATTCCTTGATATCCACATCGTTCCGGTCACTCAT
>Ga0256407_10004511_pt1 | contig 23180 bp, 14 predicted proteins | sample RumenRJG_04DNA_FD_193489 | JGI IMG/M metagenome (GOLD analysis project Ga0256407, IMG submission 193489) | Bovine rumen microbial communities from Lethbridge, Alberta, Canada - RJG_04 | ecosystem: Host-associated > Mammals > Digestive system > Stomach > Rumen | place: Canada: Alberta... | reverse complement strand
CAAAATAAATAAATATTCTATTTTTTTTTGAAATTTATTTTTGTTCTTTAAAAATAATTATTTGATATTTTAATAAAAATATAAATAATTTTTAATAGAATTAAAAAGTGAAATTATTTAATTTTTAATTCTAATTCAATTATATGTTATTTAATAGAAAATAATGAATAAGAAACAATTAATTTGAATTTTTTTTTTCTTTAAAAATGAAAAAAAAATATCAAATCATTTTAAATAAATATTATATATAATTATTTATTTTTATTGCAATATAATGTTAAAAAGTTAAAAATAAAATATATATACAAATTAAAATAATAATGAATATATAAAATGTAAATAAAATAATAAAAAATAAAAAATTATAATTTCAAGACAATTAATAATTAACTTTTTGTGAATAAGGAGTAATATACTTTTATTTCAAAATATGTATTTTTTCATCATACTTTATTAAAAAAATTCAAATATAAAAAAATATTTTTATAAAAAATTTATAATAAAAACAATTTACATATAAAATAAAACAAAAAAAAACTCAAATTCAAATTAACAATATTGACATCCATAACTTTGATTATCATCATTATTATTATTTTCCTTATCCTCAATTTGAACTTTTTTCATTTCTCTTGCATAAGACGATATAACAGAATTTGAATCAATAATTCCATTATTAATTTTATTTAAAACATCTTGAGAAATATTAAAAAAAATTTGTTCAATATTATTTCCAGTACAAGCAGAACTTTCAATAAACAACAAATTATTTTCATCACAAAATTTTTGTCCTTCACTAAATTTAACTTGTCTTAAATTTTCTAAATCATTTTTATTACCAACAATTAAAACAGAACTTTCATTTCTAGTATAATTTTTAGCGTCATTTAACCAAATAATAATATGATTAAAACTTTCAATTTTTGTAATATCATATACTATAATAATACCTATTGCTCCTCTATAATAATTTCTTGCTATACTTCTAAATTTTTCTTGTCCTGCTGTATCCCATATTTGTAATTTTATACTTTGATTATTTATTTTTATTGTCCTTGCTGTAAAGTCAACTCCGATTGTTTGAGTTTTGTTTTTTTCAAATTTTTTATATATGAAATTATGCATTATACAAGATTTTCCTACTCCAGAATCACCTAAAATTATTAATTTAAATTCGAGATTTTCATATTTTTCTGTTTCTGACATTTTTTTATTTTTAAATGTTAGGTTTTTAAATAATTTTTTTTTATTTTTAAATTTTTTTTTTTTTTTTTTTTTTTTTAATTTTAATTTTATTTAATTTAATATTTATTTATTTTAAGCATTTTATTATTTCTTCACTTCCTTTTTTAATTCCTTCATAAATATATTTCAAAGCTTCATAATATTTTTTATTTTCAATTAATTCAATAATTTTTTTAATATTCTCATCTTCAGGTTTAACTTTAATTAAACATTCTTTTAATTTTTCCCAATCAATATCAAAAGGTAGATTAAAACTAAAAAATTTATTTTTCTTTTTTTTATTTTTTTCATTATTAGCATAATTATAATTATTATTAAAACTATTAATATTATTATTTGAAATACAACCTCCTCTTTCATTACAAGAAAATCCATTTGGACAACAATGTCTTAAATCTGGACAGCATACTCCATTTTCATAAGGGCAACATGCAGTTCCGAATTCGAATATACAACATGTTTTATTATTTGGACATTTACTTCCATCTAAACATTCTGTTTGTAATGTTATTGTATATAGTGTTATTAATGTTATTAATATTATTTTTTTCATTTTTTTATATTAAAAATTAATTAGTTTTAAAATTTTATGATTTATTTGTTTTTTTTTTTATTTATTTTTAATTTATTTTTTTTGCTTTAGAAATTTTTAGATTTTGTTGTTAATGAATATAATATATTTAAAGAATGTTTGGCTTTGTTTATTTGAGATATGAATTTTTTTGAAATGTTTGTTCCTAAAATTTTATAATTTAATGGAATTTTATAAAATAAATCAACTTTATTACTATAAGCTTTTATTTCTATTCTTCTTAAAATATTTGTTTTTTTAATAAAATCTATTAAATTTTCTTCAAGTTTCTTATATTTTTTTCTTAAACAACATTTTAATATTAATTCATTATTATTTCCTTTTTCTATAATATAATAATAAAAAAGATATATTAATTCAAATATTTTATTTTTAATTACCGAAAAATCTTTTTCTTTAAAAGAAATAAATATTATTTTTATATTTGTATAATTCTGACTAATTTTATCCTTTAAATCTGGATAAATAAAATGTTCTATTTTACCAAAATATTTAGTTAAAGTTTCTTCATATAAAACTTTCTTATTTATCATATCCCAAAAATTTTCAATATAATATTCTTCAATTTCATCTTTTGAAATTAATTTTAATATAGAATCAAGATTTTTTTGAATTTCTTTATCAGAAATTTCATTTTCAAAAAATTTTTTTTGATGAAATTTTTTTCTAAAATAATAAGATTTAATTACAATATTTTCAGGAATATTATTCATAAATTCTTGATTATTATATGTATAATTATTATCTTCTATTATTGTTTCATAATTTTCATATTTATTTAATCTTTCATATCTACTTTTTACTTTATTTAAATGATTATCTAATTCTATTAAAATTTCTTCTTCTGATATTCTTTTTTTTTGTAGAAAAGGAATATTGTCTTCTTCAAATAAACGATGAAATAAATTATGTGATTTATTTAATCTTTTTAATATTTGAATATTTTTTTTATCTATATAATTTTTTGAATTATCAAATTCTTTTAAATTATTCTTTATTTCATCTTCTTTAGATATGATTTCATTTGCAATTTGCATTAAAGTTTCTTTTTTTTTTTGTAAATCAGTTAAAAATATATTTAAATTTTTTGAGAATAAATTACCAATATAAGTAAATATTAATTTTTCATCTTTAATAAGATATTCTTTTAATATATCAATATTTGAAATTAAATCCAATTTTAAAATATTATCATTACTATTATCAACAATAGTATTCATTGAAAAAAAATTTGTATTTTTTATTAAAACAGGACAATATATAGAAAACAAAATAAAAAAATTAAAAAAAAAAATAAAAATAAAATCAAAACATAAAAGAAATAAAATAATAAAATGGAAAAAACAGAAAATCCAGAAAAACTAATTCAAAAAGCTGAAAAATTATTAAAACCAGGATTTTTCAAAGCAATATTTTCAAATACTGAAGATAGAGTAGAAAAAGCAATAGAATTATATAATACAGCAGGTCAAATATATATAATAGAAAAACAATATAAAAAAGCAGGAGAATGTTTTGAAGAATCATCAAAATTAAAAAAAAATATTAAAGAAAGTCCTGAAGAAGATTATAAAGAAGCAATAAATTGTTATAAAAAAATAAATGATATTGAAAATTATAATAGAATAATGAATTTATTAATAAATTATTATATTAAAGAAAATGAATTTTCAGAAGCTGCAAATTTACAATTTGAAATATCAAAAGAATTATCAAAAGATAAAAATAAAGTTAATGAAGCCTTAGAATCTTTTGATAAATGTTTAGATTTTTATAATATGGATAAAGATTCAAGTAAAATATCAATTTCAAAAACAAAAATAGAAAAAGCAAATTTAATTACTTTTTATGAAATTAAAGATGAAATTTTATATGCTCATAATATTTATGATGAAGTAGGAAAAGAAAAAATGGAAAGTTCAACTGGTAAATTTTTAGCTCAGGAATTTTTTGCTAAAAATGTTATTACTTATTTAGTTTATGATGATGTTATAACTGCAAAAGCATATTTACATAAATATTATGATATTGATTCTAATTTTGAAAATAGTGAAATTGGAAATTTAATTGAAGATTTAATTACTATTTTTGAAAATGAAGAAAGTAATAATTTAACAAATGATAATCAAGAAATTTTAACTGTTGATAAAGTAGTTTTAAATTTTAGTATTCATAATAAAAATAATAAATTTTATGATTATTGGATGGAAGAAATGATTAATAAAATTAAAAAAAAAATTGAAATTATGAGAAAAGAACAAGTTAATTTTGCTGAAGAAATGGATTTTAAATAATTATATTATATAAATTAATATATTTTATTTTTATATTTTAAAGTAAAATATTATGTTATTATTTATTTTAAATATTTATTGTTTTAATTTTTTTATATACATAAATTAAAACATAAAAAAATAATAGATTAAATAAATAATTTCATATTGTTTTTTTCTTAACAATTACCACAAGGATTTCTTGAATAAGTTGTATTATAAGTTTTATAAAAAGAATATTTTTCTTCACATTTATTTAAAGGATTATTATTTTCATTACAAAAATTATCTAAACAACTTTTCTTTTTATTACATTGAATTTGATTTTGTAAATTTTTACAATTTTGTTGTAAATCATTAATCATTGCTTCTTTTTCTAATAATTGACAATTAAAATATTCATTTAAATTCTTTAATTCATTTTTTAAATATGCAATTTGTTCTTCCATTTCTAAATTTTTCTTATTTTCATTTTCTTTTTTTTCATTTTTATATTTCATTAATTTACTTTTAATTAAATTAACTTCATCTGATAATTTTTTATTTTGATTTATTAAAGTATTCATTTTTTCTTGTGCTTCAATTGAAACTTTTTGAAAACTTTCTATAATTTTATTTTTTTCTTCCAGAGTTTGTTTTAAAAAAATATTTTCATTTCTTAAAGCATTTAAATTTGAACCATATTCTTCTGCTAATTTATTATGTAATTGAAATTGATTATCATCTTCTTCTTGATTAAAATTTGTTCCTTTTACTTCTTTTTCTAATTCTAATATTTTTTCTTTTTCTTGTTGAATTCTTTCTTCTAAATCATACATATTATTTGATTCTAAATCATACATTATTATTTTTTATGAAATAAAAAATAAAATTTTTTTTTATTTTATTTTATTTTTTTGTATTGAAATTTATAATCTTTTTATATTTAATTAAATATATTATATTTTTTAATAATTATTTTGTATTAAGTCTTTTAATTGTTGATTTTGAATACTTAATTCATTATTTTCTTCTATTAAATTATTAATAATATTTTTTAAGTCATTTAATTTTAATTCACTTTCACAAAGTTTAACTCTATATAATTCAATATTAGATAATAATTCTACTATTTCACAATTTTTTTTTCTAGCCTCATCACTTAAGTTATTATTGATATTTATATCTTCATTATTTTTTTTATTTTCTTTTTTATTATTTCTATCTTTTAATTTTAATAAATAAACTAAAATTTCAAAAGAACGTTCATAAGATAAATTAGTTAATAATTGAAAATTATATTTTTTCCAAAGTTCATAACATTCATTAAATAATTTATTAGAAAATAATTGATTTATTTGTTCTGATACTTCATCATTTATTTTTTCAACTTTATTTGGTTTAATTATTAAATCATTTTCTTCTTCTGATAAATGAGAAAATGATGCATAATTTAATTGAAATTGATTCATTAATTTTTTTAATTCTAAAATTTGATTTTCTAATTGAATTTTTTCATTATTTATTTTTGATATTTGTTTTTCTAAAAAAAATATTTTTTCTTCATATTTCATATCTATTTTATGCTGATTATTATTTTGATTAAATTGTTTGGTTTGATTTATAATCCCTTTATCTAAAATGCAATTTTCAATCTCTTTTGCATTCATAATTAACAAATTTATATCTCCTATTAATTCTTGGGAATATGTTTTATTATTATTTATATTTTCATCTTTTTTAATTATTGAATTAATCACTTTTTGATTTAGTAATATATCATTATTTTTTATATTTGAATCATCTAATGTAATAGATTCTATTTTAATTGGTTTATCATCTTTTTTTTTAAATAATCTATTTTCTGATATTATAGACATATTATTTATTTCATTATTATTATTATTTATAATTCTTTTATTATTTTGAATTGGTTTATTTATACAATGTTCAATTGTATAATTTATTAATCTATTTAATAAATCATCATAATTTTTTACTCCATCAAGATAAATATTATTATTTTTAAAATGAATATCAGTAATATAAAAATCAAGTGGTTTTATAAAATTTGGATTATAACTATTAATATATTCCATTTATTTATTTAAATTAAAATAATTTTAAACCAAAAAAAAAAGAAAATATTTAGATAAAATAATAATAATAAGCAAATATATTTAAAAGTTAAAAAATTGTATTATATAATAATAAAAATAAAAAAACCAAAAATATAATAACTTAATTCAAAATATTAAAAATTACTTTTTCTTTTCTTCAAATCTATATTTCCCAATTAATTCATAAATTTCATCATCAGTTAAAGACAATTGTCTTAAAATAGAAGCTAAAGTTAATTTAATATTTTGAGTAACATTAATTTGAGCCATTAAACCATCAATAGAAGTTTTTAACTTTTTTTTAAAATTAAACTCTTTCTTATCACCAATATAAGAAAAAATTCCAGCATCACTTAAATTATCAATTAATTCATCAAAATTTAATTCATCAATAAATTGAGGTCCATCTAAATCATCTTCAATAAATGAAATTCCAATAATATTTTCTTCTTCTTTAAATTTAATAATTTTTTTATTTAAACTCTTATTTTCTTTTTTTAATTGTTCAATTGTTTCTATTAATTTATCTGGATCTCTATCATCATTTTTTTTTCTATTAAATAATTTAGCAAAATTAACACTTAATCTATTATAATCACCTTCTTTTTTTTGTAATTTATCATTTAATTCTTTATTTTCTATTTCAAGTTGCTCAATTTCTTTTTGTAATTCAAAAGAAGAATTTTTTGGTAAATCATTAAATAAATTATAATCTTTTCTATTTTTTATTGGTTTCCATATAAAATTATCATAATTTTCTTCATTTTCTCCTTTATATTTAAATAAATACCATTTTAATTTTTTACCATATTGATATACTTTTATTATTTCATATTCTTCTGGGGTTATTTCAATATCATTATCATCATTTTTAACTTCTTTTTGACTTAATTTTGGTGTTGGTTTTAATTTTAAAAATTTTGACATTGAATTTGAATTATTTAAACTTTGTTCTTTGTTAAATTTTTTTAATTGATTTTCTAATTCATTTATTTTCTTTTCTTTATCATTTATTGTCTTTTCATAATTATCTACTTTTTTACTTAATCTTGCTATTGTTCTTTTATTTTTTTGATTCATATCATCATCTAAAATTTTTGAAATATTTTCAATTTGAGTTTTTTCATTTTCTAAATTTGTTATTTTTTCATTTAATGTACTATTTATTTTTTTTTCTTCCTTAATATCATCTTCATATTGAGATATTAATTTTTCATTTTCATCAATATATTTATTTAATTTTCCTATTTCTCTATCTTTTTTTCTTAAATTTTCATTTAAATCTCTCATTTTATCTAATAATTCATTATTTTTTTGTTTACTTTCTTTTAATTTATCATTTATATCAGAAACTGTTTTATTTGCTTGTTTTAATTGTTCTTCTTTTGTCTTTAATGCTTTTTCTAAATCATTTTTTTTATTTTGTCTTTTAAATTCAGTTATTTCATTTTTTAATTTTTTTATTTCTTCATTTGAATCTTTATATAATGTATTATAATCATCTTTTAATGTATTGTATTTTTCATTTAATTTTGTATATTTTAAATTAAGAGATTCATTTTTTGATTTTAATTTTTGATTTTCTTCATCTAATAAATCACATTCATTATTTAATTCCTGAATTTCTTTATTATTTTCTTTTATTTTTTCTGTTTGTTCTTTTAATTTTTTTTTTAAATCTGTTATTTCTTTATTTGAATTTTGAGTGAATGAAATATTTTGATTATCTTGTTCATTTTTAATTTTATTTTCTTCTATTAATTGTTTATTTTTAGATTCTAGTTTATTAATTTTATCTTTTAAGCTATTATTTTCTTTTAAATTTTTTTTATTTATTTCATCTATTTCATCATTTAATTCATTTATTATATTATTTTTTTCTTCTATTTCTTTATCTTTTTCCAATACTTCTTTATCAAATTCATCATTTAAATCATCTATCTCTTTATTATGATTACTTATTAATTCATCATTTTTTTTATTCAATAAATCATTTTCTTCTTTCAAACTATTTATTTCTTTATTTAATTGTGCATTTTCTTTTTCTAATATATCAATGTCATTTAATAAATTGTTTATATTTTCATTATCTTCTTTATTATTATTATTTTCTTTTTGAAGATTTAAATTTTCATTTTTTATATTATTTAAATTAGTATTTAATTCTTTATTTTCTTTTTTTAAATTTTTTATTTCATTGTTTAAAATATTTATATCATTATTTAATAAATTGTTTTCATTTTTTAATTTTTCTTTTTCTTCATTTAATTTAATTATTATTGTATTAAATTCCTCATTTTCATTATTTTTTTTTTCAATACTATTTTTTAGATTATTTAATATTGAATTTGATTGTTCTATTTCTTTATTTAAATTTTCATTTGCTTTTTTTATATCTTCATTTTCATTTTTTAATTGATTATTTTCTTCAATTAATTGATTTAATTTTAAGTTTAATTCATTATTTCCTTCTAAATTTTTTTCATTTTCAGTTTTTAAATTATTTAAATTTATATTTAACTTTTCTTTTTCATATAAAGTTTTATTATATTCAAGTTTTAAATTATTTAAATCAATATCTAATTTATTTTTTTCTTTTAAAATTTTTTCATTATCTTTTTTTAAAAGATTAAATTGATTGTTCAATTCATTTTTTTCTTTTGTAATATTATCAATATTTTTTTTTAATTTATTATTTTCATTTTTATAATTTTGAGAATCTTGAATTAATTCTTTATTTTTCATAATCATTTGATTCTCATTATTTAATTTACTTTCTTCCTTAACATTATATTTATTTTTTAAATTATCAATTTCTATATTTAACTCTTTATTTAAATTTTTTAAATTATTTATTTCGGAAATTAATTCTTCTTTTTCATTATACAAATTTCCTTTTTCTTTTTCAATTTCATTTTTGTCATTATACACTTTTTCAAATTCTTTCATTAAATTCACTTTTTCATTAAATAAATTATCTTTTTCTTTAATTAAATTTTCATTATTTTCATTCAAATTTACATTTTGATTTTCTAAATTTTTTTTTTCTTGAATAATTTTTTCATTAGTTTTTATTAGTTCATCTCTTTCTTTTGTTATTTTTAAATTATTTTCAATAAATAGATTTTTTTCTTTTTTTAATTTTTCATTTGATTTATTCACAAATTCACTTACTTTTATTAAATTAGTTTTTTCTTTTTTTAATGCATCATTTTCCAATTTTAATGAATTATTTAATTTAATATAATTTTCTTTTATAGAATTCATTTTAGTTAATTCAGAATCAAGAAAATAATTTTGAGTTTCTAAATTTTTTATTTCTTCTTTATATTCATTTAATCCTTTTTGTAATTGAGAATTTTCATTTTCATAATTTTTTTTTTCTGAAATTAAAATATTATTTCCATTTTTTAATTCTTTATTTTCTTTTATTATTTTTTCTTTTTCATCATTTAAGAAATCTAATTTTTTTTTTAATTTATAATCAGAATTAAAAATTAAAGAATAAGATTGTTTTGAATAAGTTAAATAATTATTTTTAGATTTTTCTATTATTTGCTCTTTTTTTGATATTTCACTTAATAAATTATTATTTTTTGAATTTAAATCATTAAATTGTATTTCTAATTCTTTTTTTTCATTTAATAAAATTTTATTTGCTTCTTTATATTCATCATTTTCTTTTGTTAAAGAATTAATTAATTTAGTAGAACTTTCTTGAATTACTTTATAATTTTTTATTTCTTGAATTAAAACATTATTAGTTTTATTATATTTTTCTTTTTCAATATTTGATTTTTGATTTAACTGTTCAATATTTTCTTCTAAATTTTTTATTTTATTACTATTTTCTGTATTTGATAATATTAAATTTTGTTTTTCTTTTTTAATTGTTAATAATTCTTTATTTAAAATTTGATTTTCACTTTCATATTTTTTAATTAATGGTTCTATTTCTGAAATATTTTTTATAAATTTATCATTTAATGATTTTAATTTTTCATTTGCTTGATTTACTTTTTGATTACTTAAATCTAATTTTTTAATATCATTTTTTAATTTTTCATTTTCTAATGATAATTCATTATTCTCATTTTTTATTTTTATATTTCCATTTTCTAATATTTGTTTTTCATTTTCTATTTTTTTTATATCATCTAAAAGTTTTATTATTTGTGTATTTAAATTTGTAATTTGAATTTCAGAACTTTTATTTTTATTTTCTGAATTTGTCATAATTATCTTCATCTTTTCAATTAATTCTTTATCAAAGTTAGAAATATTTTCAAGGCTTTGATAATTATTTTTTAATTTTTCGTATTCTTTATTCAATTTAGTTATTTCTGTTTTATGATTTGAATTATTATTTTCAATATCAATTTCCAAATTTTTAATTTGTTCTTCTTTTTCTTTTTTTATTATTTCATTATTTTTTATAAATGTTTCTAAATCATTTTTAAGTTTATTATTTTCAGTAACTAAATTATCTTCTAATTGTTTTTTTTCATTATTTATTTTTTCATTATATATATTTAAATTTCCAATTATATTGTTTAAATCTTTTAATTTATTTTCATATTCTAATTTTATTGTTTCTTCATTATTTTTAATAATAGCTTTTTCAAGTTTTAATTGTGAAATTGTTTGATTTAATTTTTCATTTTCTTCATTTCTTTTTTTAATATCATTATTCAATAATAAATTATTCTTTTCTAAATTTTCTTTAGTTTGATTAATTTCTTTTATATTTTTATTCAATTGTTCAATTTGTTTTAATAATTTTTTATTTTCTTTATATGTTTCATCTTTTTCTTTTTGTAGATTTTCAAATTGATTTTGTAAATTTTTAAATTTGTCATTCTTTAATTTTAGTTCATTTAATTCTTTTAATAATTTTGACTTTTCATTTTTTATATTTGAAAATTCAATTTTTAATTCATTAATTACTTTCTGATTTTTATTCATTATTTCTACAACTTTAATATCTGGATTAGGTTTTATTGTATCTGTTTCTTCAATGTTTTTATTTAATTCATTATTTATATTTTCAATATCTTTTATTAATAAAGAATTTTTTTCATTCATAATTTTATTCCCTTCATTATTTTTTTTATTTAAATTTTCAATCTCTTCTTTTAATTTATTTATCTGATTTTTATCAATTATTTGTATATCAATATATTTTTTTATTTCTTGATTTAATTTTTCTATTATTTCATCTTTTTCTATATTAGTAATTTTTACTTTATCTAAATTATTTTTTGTTGAATTTTTACTTTTTTGTTCTAATAATTTATCATATTTGTTTGTCAATTTTTTATTTTCTTCAATTAAATCTTTATTTAAACTTAATAATTCTGAATTATTTTTTTTTATTAATTCTAAATTCTCTTTATTTGATTTAATTTCTTTATTTAATTTATTTATTTCAGTGTTATTTTGATTTATTTTTTCATTTTTTAAATTAATATCATTTTCATATAATATAATACATTCTTCCCTATTTTTAATTTCATTTTTCAAATTATCAATTTCATTTTTCAGATTTTGAATTATTATTTTTAAGTTTTTAATTTCTTCATTATTAACATTATCTAAACCATTTTTATCATTCTTTATAATTTGATTCCTTAATAAATGAATTATATTATCTTTATCTTTATTTTCATATTCACTTTTTTCAAAATTTTGTTTATATTCTTTAATTATCTTTTCTTTTTCTTCAATTAATTTTGTATAACCATCAATTTTTTTATTTAAATCCCCATTTTCTTTTTTTAATCTTTCAATTTCATTTTGAAAAATATTAATTTCTTTTGATAAATTATTAATTAATAAATCTTTTTCATTTTCTTTATCTTTAATAAAAGAAGCACCATTTTCAATTGGAATTGAATTTATTTTAGCATTTAATTTTGATATTAATATATCTTTTTCAATTATTATTTCATCATATTCTTTTTTAATTTTATCAATTTCAAAATTGATTTTTTCATTTTGTTTATTTTGAAGAAGTTGAATTTGTTCTTTTAAAATAGAAATATCTTTATCTTTTGATTCAAGAATAATTGAATAATTTTCTTTTTGTTCATCTGATTTTTTAATTGAATCAAAAAGTGCTTTTTTTAATTTATCATTTTTAATATTTAATTCTTTAATTCTTTCATCATGTGTTTCTTTTATATTAGTATTATTTCCATTTTGCATTTTTAATACTTTCTCTTTTAAAGATAATAATTCTTGTTTTAAAGAAGCATTTTCAATTTCAATATTATCTTTTATTTTAGAATAATTATTATTAATTAAATTTTGATTTAATTCTTTTAATCTTTTAATTTCATCTTCAAGTTTGTTTTTCATTAATTTTTCTTTATTTGAATTTTTTTTAATTCTATTTTCTAATTGATTAATAATATTTAAGTAATTTTCTTTTTGATTATTATCTTTTGAACTATTTATTTCATTTGACTTTTTACTTACAAAAGAATTTAATTTATTTTCAAATAATCTTGATTTATTTGATGATGTATTTCCTTTTGAAAATGTTGTATTTATTAAATCTAATTCATTAATTTCTATTATTTCATTTTTTAAATTTTCATTTTCTTTTTTTAAATTCATTATTATATTTGATAATATACTTTTTTCATTTATTAATTTTTCTTTATCATCTTTTAATTCTTCTATTATATTATTTAAATTTATTATTTCATTATTAGTATTATTATTTATTTCTTTATCATCATTTATATTATTCATTTTTAATGTTATCATTTTACCTATTTGATTTTTTTTTAAAGTATCAATTTCTGTTTTTAATTTTGTATTTTCCATTTTGGTTAAAGTTAATTCAGTTGAAATTTTTTCTTTTTCTATAAATAATTGATTATAATCATTAGTATTTTCTTCATCATTAATAAAAATATTATTCATAGAAGCACATTTATTTCCAATATTATTTTTATTATTATTTTCATTATGATAATTTAAAATTGAAATTGTATTAGAATTACTCATTTCATTTTGAATATTAGAAATATAATTCAAACAAATATTATTTAATTCATTTTTTTCATTTTCAAATTTATTTCTTAAATTTTCAGGAATATTTATAATATATTTATTTTGAAATTGATTTAAATTAATTAAAAATTTATTTACTTCATTAGAAAAATCAAATAAATTTTTTTTATATTTTTCACATTCTTTTTCTAAAAATAAAATCCTTTCTTCAAATTGAAAAAGATTAGGAATAGAAGGACTTGCTCCAACAGAAAAATTTATTTTATTATAATTTGAAACAGATAAATTAGTAACTGTATTATTATTAATATTATTTTCAATCTTTTTAAATTTATAATTATTTGATTTATCATAAACAGTATTATTAATATAATTTTCATAAGAAGTTTTATTTGGAGTTGAAATTTTATTTTTTTTAACTTCTCTTTTATTTGAAAAAGTTTTATTATTTTCTTTATGAGTATTATTATTATATTTATTATTAATATTAATATTTTCTTCAGTTATTACCATAGCTTTTGGTATTTTTTTTATTATATTTTTTTTAGGAGGAGTTGTTGGTATTTTTATATTAGGATTTTTTTTATTTGTATCTAATGAACCAATTCTTTCATTTTTTTTTAAATTTTCATTTTTTCTTGATGTTGTATTTAAAGAATTTTGTGTAAATTGATTATGATAATTTTTCATATTTTTAAATATATTTTTTGCTTTTGTATAAAAATCACTGAAAAAATTTTCTAATTCATGAAATGAAAATATTAAATTATTATTATTTTGATTATCTTTTATTTCTTTTTCTTTATTACTTGAATCTGAATGATTAATTATTGCTTTTATTTGATTAAAATTTTGTGAACTTGATTTATAAAATTTTTTAATTGAGGAAGAAAGTTCATTTATATATGAAATAAATTCAAGGTCGAATGCAATATTTGAATTTAATTGTGAATTATCTAAAATATTTTTTGGAATATTTGATCTTGTTGTTTGCATATTTTTTAAAGAACCTTTACCTTCATTCTTCCTCATTTTATTAAATTTATAAAATTAGAAAAATAATTTTTTTTTAAATATTTAAATTTATATTTTCAAAAAAATTCAAATTAAAAATAATGATAAATAAGATTAATAAATTATCAAAGGTAAATAATATAAATAATAATGTATTTAATCCAATAATGAGAAAAACTATTAATATGAATAAATTAATAATTAATCAGTATAATAATGGGAATTTTGAAGTTAGGAAATTAAAAGTTGTAGATGAAAATGTAAATAAATATATTATTAATAATAATAAAAGTAATATTAATAATAATATTAATATTCAAAATAATAATTTTAATTCAACATTAATTCATGAAAATAAATCATTAATTAAATATAATAATAAAATTAATAATTGTATTTTAAAAAAAGCTTTAATTCAAAATATTAATATGAATCAATTTATTCTAGATCCACAAAAAAATCTTTTATAAAAATTCAAGAAAATATATTAATTGTCATAATATAAAATATATAAAAAACAAATTATTTGTGGTTTTGATGATAATAATATAAAATCTCAAATAAACATTTTAAATTCTTTAAAATAATTATTAATGAAAAAATTAATATTTTAAATAATAAATAAATAAAGAGAAAATGAAAAAAAATTGTTATTATATTAAAAATTAAATGACTTATATATAATTATAAAAGACTTTATATAATATGAAAAATATTTAAAATTTCAAAAAAAAAACTATATTTAAATTTTATATTTTTTTTCAAAATCATCAACAGAAAGTCCTTTAGTAATCATTAACTTCCCTTTTTTTTTTTTTAAATTAGAATTTTTATATTTACTTTTTTTTCTATTAACATGACAAATATTTAAAACTTTACTAGCAATAATATCAAATTGTGAATCTTTAAATAAAATTTTCCCATCAATTAAAACACTATTTTCATCAACTAATTTTCTTTTATGATAATATTTATTTTTTTTTCCAGTAGGAATATATTGTTCAACAACTTTAGTATCTCCTCTTATAATAGAATCTTTACTAAAAGCTAAATTAGATAAAACTTTTAAAGAATCTGGATCAATTTTTTCATCATATTTTTCATTATATGGATTTTTATTTTTATTATAATCATCATATTCAATTTCATAATCTTTATCATTAAAATCTTCACTTTTAATATTTAATAACTTTTTTTTATTTTCATTATTTAAAATTTCTTTTATTGGACTTAACATTGATTTACTTTTTTTATGAAATTTTAAATTAGAATTTATTTTATTTTCTGCGACTTCTGCACAAGCTTTAAAATGAGTTTTAATATGATATTCACTTAAAATTCCTTCTGCTTCAGAATTTAAATCTAAATTTTTTTGCCAAGGTTTAAAAAATAATTTTTTAGGATTATAATATAATTTTCCTTCACCATATATTATATCACTTGAATTTTTTTCTCTTTCTTTTTTTTTTGCTTCTTCATATAAAGGATTTGGCTTTATTTTATATTTTCTTTCTTCTTCTTCTAATTTGTTTTCATCATTTGGTGATATTATTGTTAATTTTTTTTTTATTAATTCTGGTGTTTGATAAGAATTTAAATTTAAATTTTTTAATTGACGTTCTATTATTTGTTTCTCATTTAAACGGAAATTTTTTTCTATTAAAGCATCGTATATTCTTTCTAAATCTGTTCTTGCTTTAAATCTCATTTCTGGTTGGATTAAAATATTATTTTTTAATATATCTTTTATTTTTTCTTCTTCAATTATTGAAGAACGTTTTTTAATTTGATTTGGATTTTGATTTGGTATATCAAAATTATATATATCTTCTTCTTCATTTATTTCTGTTTTTAAATTTGGACTTTTTATATTTTGATCATTTGATATTCCATATAATGATTTATATGATTTTATTGTTTCTTTTATTCTTTCTTCTTCAGTTTTATAACCTTTGAAAATAAAAGGTTTTTTTAATTTTGTATTATCATTTCTAAAAGGATATTTTTTTTCAGAATTATCATTTATTAATATTTGATGCCCTGGTATTGTCATCTAGAATTTTATATTATTTTATATAATTGTATTTTTACATCTGATATGAAATTTTTCACTCTTTTTTCATAATTTTTATATATTAATGGGATATTTTCTATTAAAATTGTTTTGAATTTATTATATTATGTATTTACTTTCAAATTTTTTTTTATATTTTTCTTCTTCTTTTATTTCCTTTTCTTTTTCTTTTTTTTCTCTTAATTTTTTTTCTTCTATATAAAGGTTATACATTTTTAGTTATTTAAAAACATATTATTTTATAAATATATTAATTTTGTTTTTTTTATCTTTAAAATTAATAATTTTTTTCTTGATTTTATTTGAAAAAAAAAATTAATTAAAATTTAATTATTAATTAAACAGTTTCTAATTTTTCTCCTTGATTAATATTCTTTTTCATATTTTCTTTCTTTTGTTTAACATAAATTTTATAAATCCAATAAAAAACTAGAACATAACCAAAAAAGCAAGAAATAGATATTATAATTTTATTCCTTATTAAAATATCTTTTTCTTTTTTTTTATCAATAAATTTTTGTAAATACTGATCAACTACGTTTGGAGATATATTATTAGTATTAGTATTAGTATTATTATTTATATTATTTGTATTAATATTATTTTCTGATTGAATTTCTTGATCATCATCATTTTTTCCTTTAATCATATTTCCAATTTCAGTAATATTTTCAATTTTTTGAATATTATTTAATTTATTATTACTAATATAAATCCCATATTCATTTAATTTATATTTTGCAGAATAAACATTATCAAATTTTAATAATATAAAATTAAATAATCTGTTTTTATATTTGCTACTTAATTCATCTAATTCATTAATTTTAGTTAAAAAATCTTGTTTTTCACTTTCTGATTTATATGAAAAAATTAAGATATCTCTATCTTGATATTCTAATAAATACATTTTTGATTGTTCATATATATCAATAAATATATTTCTAACTTTATTCATTATAAATGATATATAATTATTATTAATAGTGTTATTTATAATTCCAGATTTATATTCATTAAAATAATTTTTTCCTCTTTGTTTATTTTCTGTAATTATTATATTATTTTCTTCATTATTTTGATTATTTAAACAATAATAGCATTTATCAATAAATTTTAAATATTCAACTGTTATTTTAATATAATTATCTTTGATTTCATTATTATCAAAAAAACCAATTACATAATTATTAATATTATTGGAATTTTGATATGAATTTTTAAATTCTAAAAATTTTTTATAATCAATTTCTTCACATTCAAGATTAATATAATTTTTTTTTAAAACATTATAAACAATATCATAAGAATTTCCTCCTTTATGTTGTTTATATTCCCCATTATAATAAATAAAAAGAGTTGGAACTCCATAAATAGGAAATTTTTTTCTATAATTGTTATTATTCATAACATTAATTGAATAAAAATCAGCATAATCTTTAAATTCTTTTGATAAATTTTCATATTGAGGAGCAAATTTATGACAATGAGGACAATAGGGTGAATATAATAATATTAAAGCTAATTTATTTTTTTGTTTAATCTTTTCATCTAATTTTTCTGTATCATTTGATTCAGTTATATATGGTGATTCTTCAAATAAACATGACACCAACACTATAGAAAAAAAAAATATAAATATAGAAGTTTTTTTCATTTTATTATTTTAAAAATATATTTTTTTTTCACTATTTTTTTAAAATTTTTTTTAAAAATATTTATTAATTTGATAATATAATAATCAGGTTTTATTGGTTGATATATTTTATATTTTAAAAAAAATAAAAAAATAAAAATTAAAATGGAAAATAAAGAAGAAATAAATAAAGAAGAAAAAGTACAAAAAATACAAGATAAATTATGTGAAAATATGTTAAATCTTCGTAAATCAATATATTCATTTTCGTTTAAAAATTCAAATAAATTAAAAAGACCAGTTGATAATTTAATAATAGGATTTTTAATAGGATATTTTTCTTCAAGAACTGAAGAAGAATTATCAGAAACTGATATAAATAATTTAATTAATTCATATATTTTTTCATGTAAATCAGAAAAAGAATTAGACCCTTTTTTAAAAAATATAATAAATAACTTTGTAGATTTTTTTTATAATGATAAATACATAGATATAAATTCAATAGATTCATATCAAAAAAATATATTACAACAATATCAAAATAATCTTCAAAGAGAAAAATTAAAAATAGAAGAAAAATTAAAAAAATGTAATATTTGTAATCAAGATTTCAATTTATTAGATGAATATAATTATGACTTTGATTGTAATTGTATAATTCATGGTGATTGTTTTGATTCATATGTGATTAATTTATTAGAAAAAAATATATTACCTATTAAATGTCCAGATTGTAAAAAAGAAGTAAGAGATAAATACATTTATGAATCATTAAAATCTACTAATAGAGAAGATTTATTAAATAATTATGAAGATTATTATTTTAATAAATTATCAAATAAAAAAGATTTAATTATTTGTCCTACTATTGGTTGTAGATATAAATTTTTTTTAGATGAAAATTTAATTCAATTTAAATGTCCAGTTTGTTCAAGAAGTTATTGTATGAAATGTAAATCAAATTGGCATGATGGAATTGATTGTAAAGAATTTATGAAAAAAAAATGTTGTGGTTTTGAATTTAGAGATAATTATGATTGGTATAATATATATAAAAACAATCAATTTTATAAACAATGTCCTTTTTGTAATCATTGGAATTTAATTTATGGAAATAATAATAATTATTATTGTAATTGTGAAAGATGTGAACATGAATTTTGTTTAAAATGTGGTAAAGTTTTTTATGGAGGAAGAGGAAATAAAATTTGTAAATGTTATAATTTATATAAAGAATATCCTAAATTAGAAAAAGGAAATGTTGAAATAAAAAAATTATCAAAAAAACAAAGGAGAAGATTAAAAAAAAGATTTGGATATAATTAATAATATTAGTAATTAATATTAGAAAAAAAATTTTTTTTATTTTTCATTTTTAAAAGGATGACTTGTTATATGATAACCATTATTTTCAGGACATTTAAAAATATATAAATCAATATTATCTTTTTCTTTTTTAAATTTTATCATTTTTTCAGCATCAAATTTTGTTGAATAAGAATCTTTTTTATAACCAAAATGATCAACACAAGAACATTTAAATAAATCATTTTTATTAAAAAATACTTCTTCTGGTTTAATATGAAATTTATTACATTTTTCACATTTGTATGGTTTCATTTTTTTATTTATTTTTTCTGATAAAAAATTTGCTCCTTTAATAGCATCTTCTATTGTTTCATAATATGATAATGGTTTATTATCTTTTGAAAAACAAGTTTCACTTTTTAAAGAATGTGATTTATTTTTTTTTTCCATTTTTTACTTTTTTTTATATTATTATATTATTGTTATAAAATTATTATAAAAAGATTAATAATATATATATCTTTATATAATTTTTTTTTAACTGAAATAAAACATAAAGTTTAATTTTAATTTGAAAATAATTATTTATAAATAATGTCAATTAAAATTTTTGTTTCAAATGGAGAAATGAATGATATTTATGATTATGAAGAACTTTTAAATTATTTTTATGTACAAAAAATAATATGCTTATTTTTTATTCCAATTATTTTAATGTATATTTTACTTTTATGTTATATATTACATGTATCATCAAATAATTCTCCAATGAAAGGATTTATAAATTATCATATTTCAGAAAGAAAAAAACATTTAATTATTTTTTTAATATTTACTTATTTTTATCAAATTTTATTTCAATTATATTATGCTCAATTATCAAATACAGAAACAAGTATGTTTCCTATTATTTTTAGTGGATTATCAATTGTTTCTTTAGTTTTAACAATTTATTTAATTGATGAAAGGAATAAGAAAAAAATTTTATTATCCTTTAAAAATCCAATTTTTAAATATTTAATTTTTAATGATTTATATTATTTCATTGATATACTTAATGAAATAATTAATGGTATATTTTTTGATATTTATACTTTTCTCCCATTAAGTTTTTTAATGGGAGTTTATTTAACTTATTTATATTTTCGTTATCCTCATAATAAATATATAAGTTTATTAAGTTCAAATATTTCATTTCCTGAAATTGATACTTTAAGAGAAAAATTAAGAAATAATCCAATACAAGATAAAAAAAAAGTATATATAGAAATGAATTATTTTTCAGAATCAATTAGAAGAAAAACTTCAAAGTATTCATTAAGTTCTTTTAATGAAAATGATATTCCTAAAATAAATATTAAATTTAAAAATTCATTTTATATTCAATTTAAAGAAGATAAAATTGAAGGTAATCAAATGAAAAATGTTGCTGATTGTTATGAAAATATATTTTTTGATATTGATGTAATGATAAGTACTTCAAATAATTTTTTAAAAAGTGTAATAAAAAAAAATTTATTAGATTTTGTTAAATTAGATGAAGAAATTCATAAAGAATTTGTTCCAAATTTATATAGTAATGTTATAATTGATAAATTACCTATTTTTCATATTGAATTTGATCCTTCATATAATCAAATGATAATAATAAAAAAATTAAAAAATTCTGCTGAAGTTTATTTAAATGAATTATTAAAAGAACCTGCTTTTATAAATTATGATGTATTGTTATTTTTAAAAATTAATAATAAAGAATTTGAAAATATATTTGGTAAAATTAGAGAAAAATATATTATAACTGAAGATACTAAAATTAATATTGTTAATTTATTAACTTCAAAAATTAAAAGAAGTATTTCTTTTTCTAAAAAAAGAATAATTGTTCAAATTTTAATTGGGTCATATCATGATAAAGATATTTTATTTGAATTAGATTCTAATTATAATAAAATATATTATTTAACTATTAGATTAATTTGTGATAATTCATATAAAATTGTTCAAAAAAAAATGTATGATACTATTTTTTTATTATATGAATATTCAAAATTATATCAAAAAGAATTAAAGAATAAAATGAAAAAAGATTTTAAAAATAATTCAATTGAATATTATTTATTATCATTTCTAGAAATGAAAAAAAAATATGGTGAAAAGCCAAAATATCCTTCTTATTATTTATTTAAAAATAAGAATAATGAAAAAAATATATATGAATATATTCAAATAATTGAAAATATATTACAATATATAATTGATAATTATTATACATTACAAAATTTAAATAATTTTATTTTAAGTGAATATTTTGATGATTTTAAAGATGATTTTTGGAATGGAAGAATAAGGAAAAATATAAATTCCTATTATTCTTTATCATCAAAAAGTTTAGGATTAGTATTTGATTCAAATACAAAATTAGAAATATTAATACAAGAAAATATGGTTTCTAATATTTTTGCAGTATCAAAAAATTATATTATAATTACTGTTAATTATAAAACAAATGTTTTTTATGAAATTTGTTTTAAAATAACATCAACTTTACAAGATTTTATTGAAGTTTCAAAAAAATATAAATTTAAAGAAATAAGAAAATATATAGATTTAATGAGTAATAAATTAAAAATAGAACAATATTGGCCTGATGAATGTTTTTTTGGTAATCCAGAATCAAAATATTTAAAATATAAAAATAGAATGTTTTATATTGGTAAATATTTAAATGTTATTTTAGCTTGTAAAAAATTTTTTACTATACCACAATGGAAAGAATTATTTAAATATGATATTGCTTTTTCTTCAATTCAAAATTCAAAAGATGGAAATAGTGATGATAGTAATAGTTCAAATACTAAAAATTCAAATTGTAAAGAAGATTCTGCATATCAAAATTTGATATCTTGAAAAATTGAAATTATGTAAATTTTATTATGATTAATAATTTAAATAGATATTTTATTTTTATATATTTTACTTATTGATATTAATTTCAAATAAAATAAAGATATAAAACATGATATTCAATTTAGATAAATAAATATATATTTTGTAAATAAAAATTATTATATCTAAATTTTATTAATAATAGATATGAAATAATAAATCTTTGCTCCTCTGAGCCTATATTGTTTTTGTTAAAAAATCTCATTCATGAACTCTCTCCAATCTTATATCCTAATAGATAATACAAAAAAATTATCTAAAAACCAAAAATAAATCCAAAAACAAATATTGAAATTTAACATGAAAATAATTCTCAGTCAAAACTCCATAATCTGAGTATTGATTATCAAAATTATCATTAGAATTAAAAAAAAATAAAAATACTTCAAAATATAAATTCACAATTAATAAGTAATTTTAATGGATTTAATTATCCAATTATTACACAAAATCCTTATCCTCAATTATTTTCAATTAATATTCCTCAATTACAATCTATATATCAAACTGAGAAATATTCACCTGAAAATATTTTATATAAATTTATTTTTAATTCTCAAAAAACATTAAATTCTGATTTTTCTTTTTTTAGTTCAATTTCTAAATTATTTTATGAAACATATGAATCAAATCCTTCAACTGATATTGGAAATGAATTATATGAATATGATTTTATCAATTACAAAATTATTCTAAAACAAATATATAAAGTATAAATAATATATAAAAAAAAATTTAACTAAATTTGAAAAAAAATCAAATTTAATACTTTAAAAAATTCAAAAATAAAAAAATTAAAATAATACTAAAAAGCAAAAGATGTTAATTTTTTTAAGAAAAAATTTAATTATATATTTTATTATTTTTTTTATAATAAATTAATAATTTATTTTTATAATTAAAAATTAAAATAAATATCAAAATTCATTATAAATTCAAATAATGGGGATTGGGGATTGGAGATTGG
>Ga0256407_10004509_pt1 | contig 23187 bp, 21 predicted proteins | sample RumenRJG_04DNA_FD_193489 | JGI IMG/M metagenome (GOLD analysis project Ga0256407, IMG submission 193489) | Bovine rumen microbial communities from Lethbridge, Alberta, Canada - RJG_04 | ecosystem: Host-associated > Mammals > Digestive system > Stomach > Rumen | place: Canada: Alberta... | reverse complement strand
CTATTACCCCGACGGGGTTTAATAACATAGCGTAGGGTCGTGACCCTATGGTTGATGACAATCCATCAGCCCATGTCGCCCCTGTAGGGGGCTAATATCCTAGCATAGGGCCTCAGCCCTATGTGAATGAATAAGCTCCACACCATTACCACCATCAATCTATATAAAAACGGAGCATGTCCCCTCACTAAAACGGTCCTGTGATTCATCCACTTGGTTCTCGCGCTCGGCGACGAAGGAGACACTTTCACAGAGAGAAACGACTGAAAGAACCCAAGACCCCAAAATTAAAAGGTAACCACTAACTAAGTAGAAGCACTTGGTTAGCGGTTCGTTTTTTTTGAGATGTTTGGTAATAATTCGATTTTTTCTTGTTTTTGTTTGGAAGTATAAAGATAATTTCATAAATTTGCCAGCATAATCATGTTGGGATTGGTTTGTAAATAGGAAGTGATCTATGTTTGACAAATGTATATTATAGCGTGAAAAATATAAATAAAAGGAGTATATAAGTGATGATAAATTATGAGAATTCATCTTTGTGGAAGAAATCATTAGGGATTCAAGGTGACCAATCTGTTGATCGCCTAAGGACTTCCTATCTTTCATTCAGAGATCATATGATAGGCTTGTTGGATGAGGTGCGTATAGATTTTCCAAATTTGACAGACCATAGCATTGAGCATGTGGATAATTTGTGGAGGATTGCGAGCCTCCTCACTGGAGGTAATTATCCTATCAATCCTTTGGAAGGCTTTGTCTTAGGATGTGCTTTCCTTATTCATGACTCTGTCTTGAGCTATAAAGCTTTTGGTGGAAAAGAGGGACTTAGAGATACAATTGATTGGAAAGATTACTATCAGGACATAATAGGAACAGAATACGATACAGAGGAAGGTAAGCAACAGCTAGATTTTACAGTAATCAGACTGCTTCACGCCAGGAAGTGTAGTGATGTTCTTTTCCGTCAGTTTGAAGGTATGGATGGGAATAATTTTTATCTGCTTTCTGATGACGAATTAAGGATACACTACGGACAGTTAATAGGAGAAATTGCATCAAGTCACCATTGGGAAACTGAGATGATTGCTTCATTGCCCTCCCAAGTAAATGGTCTAACATCACTTTCTACAGATTGGCCAATTTGCCCACGAAAGCTGGCTTGTATATTACGCTGTGCGGATGCCGCATCAATTGACTCTGGGCGCGCACCAGATTATCTGTTCCGCTTACTACGCCTGAATGGCGTGTCACGAGATCATTGGGTTGCACAAAACCGTTTAGAAATAGCCCCGGACGTTAATGATAGTTCGAGACTGGTCTATACATCTACGCATGACTTTGAAGAGAAGGATTTTGCTGCTTGGAATGTAGCCTATGATGCAGTCAAGGTGGTGGAAGATGAGTTGAATAAATGCCAGGGGTTATTGTCAGAACATGAACAATTCCAAGTAAAAGGTGTAACAGGAGCAAAGTCAAGAAAGGAGTTAGCTCAGTATATCAAAACTAAAGATTGGATGCCAAGCGATGCGAATGTCCACATTAGTGATGTGGAACATCTGATTATGACACTGGGCGGTAAGGAATTGTACGGACAAAATGACGTACAATTGTTGGTGTTAAGAGAATTAATACAGAATGCCAGAGATGCCATCCATGCCAGAAGATTGATGGAGCAGGATGACAGTATAGGCAAGATCAGTATTAGGGTATGTAAAAGTGGAGTTAACACTGTCGTATCTGTTACCGACAATGGTGTTGGTATGTCATTAAGCACTATATCTAATTCTCTGCTGAATTTTGGGAATAGTTTCTGGCATGGTGATGCGGTTCATAATGAGTTCCCTGGATTGAAAATGGCAGGATTTAAGTCTGTAGGTCAGTTCGGTATAGGATTCTTTTCGGTATTTATGATAGCCAAAACTGTAGTTATAGAGACTAGAAAGTTTAGTGATGGTCTTGATAATGCTCACTTGGTGAAATTCCCTTCTGGTTTTACTTTGACTCCCATTTTTGCAAATTGTACAAGTACATCTACTTTATATTCAACTAAGATTAGTTATATTTTGGGGGAAATGTATAAAGACTGGCCTGAAGAATATGAAGTTAGGCGGAGCAAAATGAATTCAAAAAATTTTAGAGTTCCTTTTCATGCAATGCTCAGTACCTTAGTTGCCGGTTTAGATGTGGATGTGTATTATCAAGAATTTGAAAAGGAGAATGTAAGGATTCATCATAGAATAGATGCCGCTGATTTAGATAAAAAGGCGTGGCTTAGATCATTGTCGTTAGCAGATTACCAGCAGGATAAGAATCTGGATGCTTATATAGAAGGAAATTACAACAGATTGTGTAATGTATATGATGACAACAATAGAATTGTGGGGTTAGCAGCCATTGGTACACGTTTCTTACCCTATGAGGATTTCTTAGGCGGTTCTACGGTAGGTGGTCTGTTGACTGAATTCCATTCCAGGACAGGCGAGTATTGGATAGGAATTTTGGATAAAACACCTGGAGGGGCAAAGCGTAGTGGTGATGTTTTTAAAGCGTCTGAAACAATATTGAGGACATGGGCGCAGAAACAGGTATCTAGTCTTGGCAATAAGGCATTAAATGATATACAGATGAGATTCCGGTTGCAACTGGCCATGCATTTCTTTAAGACAGACCCCAAGGGTATTGCTGTGGCTTTTTGCGTACTTGACAACAAAATGACCCAGCAAATGATGGTGTCACTAGATGTTCTTGTTAATCATATGTCACAGGGTAAAAAATTAATATTTGTTGATTCAGACTTTATGTCACATAAGGATAATCAAGGGTATGGTGATGCATATTTAGATGTTAGTCAAGTGGCTACTTTGTTGAATTCCGATGAAATACTATATGTTCCATTAATGAACTATGGGTTTCTGAATTACAAGTTGGTTAATGGATTTCCTGTAAATGACAATGGTTTTATAGATTGTCTTTATAGAATAGCTGTGGATATGGGACATAACTTGGTTTTCTCATATCGTGAAAATTATACGAAAAATAGATTTGGCATGAACGAGCGTGCATTGGTGATAGAGAAAAAAATTGATGACACAGGAGGAGAAGTGGTTGAAAAACTATAATGAGGTGAAGACCTTCATAGAAACGAATCATAGAAATCTTTCCAAATATGATTTAGAGGAAAGACGGTTGTATACGTGGATGAAGCATAACCGGAAGCTGATGAATGCAGGAGTGCTGAAAGAAGATAGGATTGAACAGTTCAAGAAACTGTTGAAAATGTGCGAGCAGTATAGGAGGAAGAATCAATACGAATAAAATAAAGGAAAAGTCAGCCGGGTGCTGGCTTTTCTTGGTTTATTTTTCAATAGTTTTGAAGAAAAAAGTGAAAAAAGTAGGGGCGTAGTCAGTTATATTGGAGAAGATTTTGTATATTTGCGGTGTGGAATTATCAAATTATAGGTAGGAATTAAACAGAATAATGTATGTCAAAATTGTCTATTAATGATATTGATTTAGGAGATGTCGAGACTCCAAAGATTCCATATGAAAAGAGAAATCATGTAGCTTTTCTTATTGGATCTGGGTTCTCTGTGCCATGCGGTATGCCAACTGGCAGGCAATTGAATGACTATGTCTTGAATATAGATAAGGCTCCTATTACATTTGATTATTCTGGGAAGTTGGCTGTGTCATGCGATGGTAAAAAACATACCATTGAAAGTCCTTATGAGCAATGCCTGCAGTTTTGCACAGCCGTGATGAAAGAGTATAGTAAGAGTCATGAGTTTGATTATGAACAGTTTTACGATTTTATAAGTAGCGATGCTGTTTATGAAACTAAATATCAGAACCTTGCTGAGCAATACATGTATATGTTTGCAGACTACCACCAGTTGGTGGTCAATATGAGGACTGTATACAATCAGGTAATAGAGTACAGACTGAGAGATGATCGAAAGACTGAAATAAAGGAGAACGAACTCGCTAGCGATAAGTTTTGGAAATACGAGAAGTTTGTGAGGTTCCTCGATAAACTCTCAAACGATTATATATTGGATATCTTCTCATTGAATCACGATTTGCTAATAGAGAATCTGCCTAAGACAAATTGGTTGCACGAGGGCATATCCGACGGATTTCATAGTTATAGGTCGCCTTATTATGGAGAATTGGAGTATAATGGCCTGAAATATGATTGCAGACTTGCGGAGTATAAGGCTTACTACAATACGGCTATTAGATTGTATAAACTACATGGTAGTCTGGATTATTTGATGTTTAAAAGATGTGATAATAATGGATTCTTTGTAAATGACAAGATGATAAAGATACCATACGGAATAGCTGTTGAAAAAACTAAAAAACAAAATAAAAGAAGACTTGGCTATATAGAGAATTGGATTGAATATTCGCATGATTTTCTGTCTGGTACCTTATCAAAACAAAAACATTATAATGGCGCATTCTATAAAAAATTGTTCAAAAAGTTTAGGCTTAATTTGGATAAAGCGGAATGCTTGATAGTGATAGGATATGGTGGTCGTGATACTGGTATCAATAAATATATAATGGACTACTACGATTACGAAAATAAACCTTCTTTTATAGTAGATCCGTACTATAGTACTAACGAAGATTTGAAACAATTCGGCGATTTGATAGGAGCTAAATCAATAGAGAAATCAATAGAATTCTTTGAAGAGATTAATTGGAAGAAATAAACATATAGGAGGATATTTGTTATGGTGAATAGTCATATAATTAATTCGTTGAAATCGTATATTGAGAATCCAGACCCTCGTTATGCCTTAATGTTGAAAGGAAAGTGGGGATGTGGAAAGACGTATCTTGTTAATCAATGGATAGAGGATACATTCAAGAATCCAGAAAAGAAGGATGATGTGGTTCTTGAACCTATACGTGTAACTCTTTACGGAATGACTGATACGGAACAGATAACAAAGGCCATTGACCGCCAGTTACATCCGTACCTGTATACGAAAGCTGCAAAGATAGGAGCTGGTATATTAAAAATTGCAGGAAGGGTGGTGCTGCGTACTGATTTGGATTTTAATGGTGACAATAAAAGCGACGCATCGCTTACCACTTCGCTGGACTCCCTTCCGTTTTTAGCATCAAAGGATGAGAAGATAATAAAGCCGGGCTCGCTGAAGTTGCTTATTTTTGATGACCTGGAGCGTTCTCATATTCAGATGAAACGGCTTCTGGGCTATATCAACTACTTTGTGGAATATTGTGGTTGCCATGTAGTGATTGTGGGCGATGAGACAAAAGTAACAGACGTAGAGGATAAGAAGATATTGGATGACTTTAAGGAAAAAACGGTAGGAAAGGAGTTTGAAGTGGCACCCGATATGGATGCTGCTATTACTCAGTTTGTGGAAGAATTACCTCAAGTTGGTTGGCTTGAAGAACAGAAGGAGTTGATTAAGAAAGTGTTTGTGGCCAGTCAATGCGATAACCTACGCATCCTGCGCCAATGCTTGTATGATTTTAAACAGCAATATAACGAAGCAGACACGAAGCTTGTCAAGAAAGATGAGAGCGTGATGAAGACTCTTCTGGGTAGTTTCATTGCAGTGTATTGTGAGTTTAAAGGCAAGAATAGGGAGGTCTTAAAAGCGTGGAATAGTGGGAAGTGGGCGTTCATATATGGAAAGGAGGATTGCCCTGAGAAAAAGGCTATCCATGAAATCGCCTCTCGTTACAATGCAGAGCAATTTAATGGGATGAACGTCTTAAATGACGGACATATTTATCACATAGTTACGCATATAGAGCGTGGTGCTACGATGAAACCATATATTGATGGCTTACTCGCGGAGAGTCAGAAAGTTGTCGGAGTCCTAACTCGTCTGGAGGGATTCCGGTATATGGATGATGATGAGTTTGAGCACGACTGCAATGAATTGTCGCAAGATATACTGAATGGAAAGTACCGCCAGTTCTATACAATAGGTAAAGCGTTGGCATTCTTCTCATTGTTTGAGAAGGAAAATCTTTTCAAAGTGGAAAGAAAGGTAATAGAAAAAGCAAAGGAAACACTAAAAGATATCTTTGAAAAAGACGTTCACGATGCAGAACTTCTTTATCGCTGTAGGAATGCATTCTGGCAAGGAATGGATACAGTTGAGAACAGGGATGACGAGTATCGCATTCATAAAGAGATGATAGCTTTCTTCAATGAGGTTTTTAAAGAGCGTGAGAAGGAACTGCCTAATAAGATGCAGGAAACTCTTAATAACTTGAACAATGATAATGCTCAAGATTTGATTAGGTTGGATGATGAGACGACTCCTGACCATCATTCTCCGTATAGTCTAACTCCTGTATTGAAAGATCAGGATGGTGCGGCACTGATGGAAAGGATAAAAGGCCTGAAGAATTGTAATGTGAGGGCTTTTGCACAATTTCTTGCCGGACATTTTCTGCTTAGTCATAATTTGGGAAGTGATTTTACGGAAAGATTTAAAGATGACAGCGAGACACTTAAATCGCTGAAAGAACTGACTGATAAGGAAGTGGAAAGTGTAAGTGGTATCAGAAAGAGGGCTTTCCAGTATTTACAGAAGGTGCTTGATGGATGTATTCAGCGATGTGAGGGAAAACGTGGCGCGTTGATGGATTATATGTAGATATTAGTCTATGGAACAGATTGATTTAGACCATAAGTTGGAGTATAAGGGGTATTGGTGGTTGCCCTCAGATCCGGACAACAGAGTGGCTGGGGTGCTGACGTATTATCCCAATGAGAAGATAGTGCTGGAGTTATTAGGATGCTTTGGCGAGTATTCGCTGGCCATATTGACGGGTAAAGACGAAGAGGATATTATCTATGGTAAAACGGCCGAAAGCAAGGAGATAACGCTGATTAATAACATCAGGTCGCTGAGTCTTAACTTCAGCGCGGACTTCCCCATCGTGCGTTACACCTGCAACTACATGGTGATAGGAAAACATGTGGAAGGACTGGATGAGAAATGTAGTTATTGGGCAACAGCTAGAATCCCTGAATTGTCGAATTGGTGTCAGCCTGAGGCTATTACTACTACCATGTTCTTTGACAAGAACCATAATTCAACAATGACAAACTTGTCGTTCAGTACAAAATTCAGGAGTAGGAAGGATATTATCAACAACGTTGAGGTTAACGAGAATACGACTGTAAAGATAAAGAAGGGTGTGCGATACAATGGGGACCACTTTGCTCCAGAGGTTGAACAGTATTCTTATCTTGAGATACGCAAAAAGGGGAAGACATCGATTAAGGAGATTGTATCGGATATATTTAAGTTTGAGCAGTTTCTTTCGTTGGCGACGCTTAGTATTGTAAAGAGTTCGAAGATTACACTGCATGATAAGAGTACATACCAGCAGGAAGGGGGGACGAGGTTTTATAGGGAGATTCACTTTATACATGCCTTCAGAGAGAGGAACAATCTGCAAAGCGCGGAATCGAAGATGTTCAGGAACCTGTTTGATTATTCGACGATTAAGGATGTTTATCCAGAGATAATATCAAAGTGGTATAATGAGCCTATAGAACTGGCTCCCATACGGTATCACTTGATTAGCAGTCTGGAGAAGAAACAACTGTATGGCAGCGTGGATTCCCTAATCGTGATACAGGCGCTGGAGGGTTTCTGCAGGAGGTTCAGAAGCAAGAAGTATAGGAAGACGCATGGGGTGCCGGAAAGAGATTATTCGGACCTATTAGCGATGATGGGTAGTCTGCTGGATGAATTTGGTAATATTGAGTTGATACAGAAATGTGAGATAGATAAAGAGGCGGTTGTAGACTCGAGAAACTATTACTCGCATTTTATGCCTAAGGATAAGAATTCGAAGGCGCTTGATGGGTATGAGCTATATAAACTGACGATGAGGCTGAGGATATTGTTGGTATGCTGTGTGCTGTCGTTGTATGGGTTTGATAATGGTAGGATTAATGAGATTATGAAGGAGAGCCATTCGAAGGTGCTGGAGTTATGAGGAAGGGCCCTGCGGAGATGCGCAGGGACATCGGATTGAGTCATAGGGGCGAGCCCCTACGCTGGGTTATTTGCCCCAGACAGGGGCGGCGGGTGATGGAGTTGAGACATGAAATGCGAAAATGTGGGCAGCACACCCTCATTTTCGCATTTCTTTCTGATACCACTCTTCTTCAGGAGCCCAACCATAGAAGCACTTTCCATCACCACCAAGATCCCATTGGCATGTAATCTCGTATTGGCGCCTAGGAAGTTACTCAAAACGTTGATTGTGCATCAACACATACTCTCTTCGGCGGAATTTGCGATGGCTAATCTGCTTTCCGCGCTTCTGCGACTTACAGCAGCAACATGTGCCTGCTGGAAATCTTTTTCTACTTTTACTCATATTACCTGTAATGTTGTGAGCGGTCGCAAACTCTCGTTGCGCCACTCGGTTAAACATTACGAGGCAATATCGCTTAACTGTTGTTTCATCTCGGGTGCAAAGATAGAAATTTTCTTGTATTATAGCAACGTTTGTGGCGAAATCTTAGTATTTTCAAAGAAAATTTGGAAATATGGACCCGCTACCGGATGTGGAAATGATTCCGCATGAGGTGGAAGGGCACCACATTTTGCAAGTGAAAGTGAATGCAGGTAAATCATTCACAGGGACTATACCGTGATGGGCGGTGAGGTGCATCTGGACATCTATGATGACAGGATTGCTGTGACCTCGCCAGGCGGTATGTATAGCGGACAGCAGGTTCAGGATGTTCCACTGGAGGATATTTCGTCGTTGAGGCGAAACCCTGTGCTGGCAGACGTGATGGCGCAACTGGACTATATGGAGAAGCGCGGTAGCGGTCTGAAGCGCATCTGCAACGAAACAAAGGCGTTGGAGGCGTATAAAGATGACAGACGGCCTGTGTTCAAGTCTTCGCCTAGTCAGTTTATGACGATTATTTACTCTGTTGATTATAAAGATGCAGGTCAAGTAGCAGGTCAAGATACAAATAATGTTACTAAGCAGTCGCTAAGTTGGGACCAAGTAGGGACTAAGTTGGGACTAAGTAGGGACCAAGTTGAAAAGTTGCTTTTGAGCGCAATTCAGGCAACTTCTGCTGCTGAGATTAGGCAGGTCATGAATATGACGAATGCTACAAAATTCAAGAGAAATTATATAGACCCTCTCTTGGAACTGAGAATACTTGCCATGACACAACCAGACTCGCCTAAGAGTCCTACCCAGAAGTATTATCTTACAGAGTTGGGTAAGCAATTAATTAAGAAATGAAACCGTTACGTCTATAGGATGGGGGTGGTGAGCAAGAAAGTAATTGCATGAAGTAAGATGTATGACGCAGGAAGAACGGTGGAATACAGATGGTTTACGGTTCTTTGCAGAGCAAAGCGGCAAAGCCGAGCGCATGATTAAAGGTTAACGATTATGGATCTAGCGCTACAGCGGTACCGATTGGTGCGCTACGATGGTACCGTTTCGCCGATATTATCAGTTAACCCCTACGCTAGGTTATGAGCCCCCTACAGGGGCATTTTTTTTATGCACGTTAGTGTACACAGGGCCGTGGCCCTGTGCTAGGTTGTTTTGCCCCGATGGGGCATTCGGGTGGGTGGGAAGCGGAGGTCGATGGATGAGGACGAAGGTCTGGCATCGACAGGACGTAGGTCTTATCCATCGGACGGAGCGGGGGATGAATCGTAAGGTGCACAAAATGAGGGAAAAGGGCTGATTTCTGAGCGGAATCGGCCTTTTTTAGTAAGAAAAACGTTAAAAAGGTTGTAACGTTACAACCATTTAGGGATTTTTTTGTATCTTAGCGGCCGAAATTACAATGATTCGCACCGTATGAAGCATCTGAATATTAAAAAGGCACTGGCGGCATGGCAGGAGTTACAACCTCTATCGGAGAAAGATAGGGAGAGGCTAAGTCGTAGATTCACCGTAGACTTTAACTACAACAGCAACCATATTGAGGGTAATACGCTGACGTATGGGCAGACGGAGATCCTGTTGCTGTTTGGAAAGGTGATAGGTGAGGCTGATGTGCATGCCGTCCAGGAAATGACTGCAAGCAACGTGGGCCTGAAAATGATGACCGAGGAGGCCCGGGTGAAGGAGATGCCGCTGACGCAGAACTTTATCCGAACACTACACAAGACACTGTTGAGGGAGGATTATACGGTGTATCGTAATCTGCCTGGAGGACAGCAGACGAGCTATGTTATCCATGCAGGGCAGTATAAAACTCGACCGAACAGTGTTATAACAAGGTATGGCGATAGATTCGAGTATGCTTCGCCTGAGGAGACTCCGGGGCTGATGACAGATTTGGTGGATTGGTATAATCAGGCAGAGACGGAGGGAAAACTGTCGCCTATCGAACTGGCGGCTCTGTTTCATTACCGCTACATCCGCATTCACCCGTTTGAGGATGGTAATGGACGTATTGCCCGTCTGATGGTGAACTTTATATTGATGCGTCATGATTATCCGATGATAGTGGTGAGAAGCCGCAAGAAGAGCGAATATCTGGAGGCCCTGCATCAGGCTGATATGGAAGTAGGGCCTGTGCCTGCAGACGGTGCTCATGCTGAGATAAAGGACATCAGGCCTTTCATGAAGTACTTCAACGAGTTGGTGGCTACGGAGGTGTACAACGATGTGCTGTTTGTGAGCGAGAAGGATGAGAACGTTTGGTGGTATGACGGGGAGAGGATAGCTTTCCGTACGCCGAACTACACGAAGATTCTGAACGCCATGCGCACGCTGCCTATGCTGACGCTGGCAGACATGATGGAAGAAACGGGCATCAGCATGGCTGCCATACAGAAACTGCTGGACAGGCTGATTGAGAAGAAGTATGTGGAGCGGGGCGAGAAGGATGGCAGCTGGCGGGTGTTTGTGACACAGTGATTGATTTTAGAAACAATAAATAATAATCTGTTTAAAGTGTAGCGCATATGAACTTAACAGACATTTTTTTAAACAAGTTGAAAATTGATACCAAGCAGGTTCCAATTGATAGTCTATTCAACGATGAGGGCAAAGTGAAGAAAACTTTATATGATCCTCCTTATCAGCGTAACTATGTCTGGGACGGTGAGAAGGCTACCTACTTCTTAGAGAGTATAATGATTGGCACAGAGATTCCGCCACTCATCTTCTTCAAGTCTGGCCTGAAATTAGAAATAATCGATGGTCGCCAACGCTATGAGACCATCTTGAAATTTTTGCGTGGTGAGATTAGATTAAAGAAGTCTGGCCTGAAAAAGCTGGATGTATTGGATATAGAAAAGAAATCGTTCTTTGATTTATCCCTCGATATGCAGAATGATTTCCTTGAAACCAAACTGCGCGTGATAGAGTTCAGTTTTGCTTCGCGTGACGGTTTGACACAAGCAGACGAGGATTCCGTAAAACAGGAGATATTTAAGCGCTACAACTCCGGCATTACTCCACTGAAAGAGTTTGAGATAGACAAGGCTATCTATTTTGAGGATGACTTGAACGCTTTTTTCAAGGATAAACTCAAGGAAGGAAAGTTCCACGATTTGTTTACGACCTTGTTCCGTTATGAGGACAAGCGAGTTGAGATCTCCCTAAAGAAAATACGCCAACTGTTGGTTCTTCATAGGATACCTATCAAGTATTACTCTATAGCCAAACAGAAAGTAACGGATAAGTACTATGATCTGTTGTCTTCGCAGATGAAGGTAGATGACATAGATGAGTTTTATGATTCATTCTATAAGAAATTGGTACTGATAGACTGTATCAGAGCGATGTTGGAGAGTATTGAACTTCCGTATAACAGACTTATATCGGAAGTGTTGTTCTGGGCTTTCTCTATCATGGAAGAGAACGAAGTTGTATTGCCAAAGGAAAGTGCTGAGGCAGTTGCCGGTTTTGCTGATGTCATTCAGCGGCATATCCATGCCTTTAAGATGGATCGAAGTTCATTCGCTAACGAGATAGTGACCCGTTACCAGATAATCGCTGACTATCTGACAGAAGCATACGGGATAAGCACAAAGCCCTACATCGTTACCAGTGCTGACTTTATACAGCAGAACAGAGAAATGAGCCAGCAAAAGGAATCGGAGACTGTTAATTATCAGGAACTCCGAATTCATAAACCTGAGCCAACTACGGATACGATAGATGATATATGCCGACAGATGAAACGTAACCGTTTTCTGGTGAGACCGGCTTATCAGCGTGAGGAAGTTATTAATAAGCGTAAGAGCTCGGAAATAATAGAGAGCCTGCTGCTTGGTATCAAACTGCCTCCTATTTTCGTATTCAAGAACGAGGATGGCGTTTGCGAAGTGATAGACGGACAGCAGCGTATTCTGAGTATATTGGCGTTTCTTGGCAGAGAGTATATGAATGAGAATGGACAAATGGTGAAAACTAAAAAGGATAAGTTCTCATTGCAGTTAAAGGACAGTATCTTAACTGATTTGAACGGCAAACGGTTTGACCAGTTGACCGAAGAACAGCAAGATACCATAACCAGCTTTGGCCTTTGGGTTATTGAAATCAACCATAAATATAATCCGAGTTTTGAGTCACTGGATTTGTTTATCCGTTTGAATTACAAACCATGCCCCATCAAGGACGATACATTTGAGATGTGGAACTCTTACATTGACCGTGGCTTGATTAATACTATCAAGGTATCTTATGCCAACAATGCCAACTGGTTCTTCCTGCGCAAGAATGGTACCCGCATGGAGAATGAGAACAACTATACGGTTCTGTCATACTTCAAGTATTTGGAACTTCATCCTGAGGAAGGCTCAGATAAAGGGCCGCTCGACATATATAAGGTTGGAGGACGCATAGCATTCCGACTTCGTTCAAAGGGTGATATCAGTAAGATATTGGAGAATGTAGATAAGAAGGATGCTTTTGCTGAGGCTGTGAACACCTTTGAATTTACCTTTGTTGCAAAACTAAAGATGTTGCTGTCTGATGATAAGGATGACAGTGAAAAATCGTTAAGCAAGTCACTTGATGAATTGTTGGGCGTGGAAAACGGTAAGAGAACCCAGCAGAGTTTCTATGTGCTATGGTATTTCCTGAGAGGATTAGACTCAAAGAGCCTGAGTTATTACAGGAAACAGATACGACGCGAAGTACGTCAACTCTTTTCTGCCATGACGCTAGATATCACTGTAGAGGAATTTAACGAAAGAGTAAATAAGTTTAGAGAACAATATGTGCTGAGCGAAGAGCCGACCTTGCTATTTGCTCGCGTGGGTGATGTGACTGATATTGTTTCGTTCGATAGCGAATCGCCAAGGGAAAATGAAGGTTTCGACTACTATGTTTTGCGTGACAACAAAAAGTTGAATCGGGTTCAGTTGATAGAAATACCGCCCATGTATTTGGATGAATACTACGGCATTCGTGTCAATAGGGTGGGATTTATAAGAGGGTACATAGCCTCAGTACTCCAGAGCTCTCTTGTATTCAATGAATATGACTTCTCGAACCGAAATGTAACCGCTAGCAGTTTAAAGGGCGTCAGAATTCCCGTGTTACCGCTGGCAGAACAACAGGTGTTTGACAAAATGCTGGAATATACTTACACCACGGATAAGATTCAGCGCAGTTTTTTTGAGAATGTACTTGACAGAATGGTGGAAGAGGTATTCCATCAAGACTTGTTCAGGTATCATAATGTGTCGCTCTTTGAGAAGGTGCGGAGACTGGATGACTTAAGGGGGATAGATGTCCGGCAGCGCTACGAGCAAATCGAAAAAGCCTATCATGCTATTATTATGGATAAGGAAGGTTTGTTTGCAGAACTTTCTGAGGCCACTGGTATAACTAGCTCACTCAATTATGAAAAGGATAAGTAAGATTGAAATAGAAAACTCACGTGCGTATTATGACCGCTTGACGCTTTCACTTGATAAAGGAGAAAATCTACTTCTTTACGGAGAAAATGGCAGTGGTAAGACATCACTATATAAGGCTTTAAACGACTTTATTCAGAGTTTCTATGCCCCAGTAAGCTATGCAAGTAACCGCTATAAGCCAGCAGGATCCTTTGGCGAGGTGAAGCTGAGTATCGGTGACTTCAATCCTGCCACCAATGAGGTTGAGAATGTAGTGGACTATACTCTCTCTCTCCTGGGGTAGATAATACCAAAGTGGGTAATACTGCTTTTTTGAAAGCTTTGGCACTCTCAAAAGGGTTCTTGAACTACCGTGATCTGCTGAAAGTGTATCTCTACGAAGAGAATAATCCCAATCTGTTTGACTTCTTTGTGACGCATTTGTTGGGAAACCATGTGCCGCTTGCTCAGGGATTAAATAATAGTCTGGCCAAAGAATGGCATGAACTTAACCTTGATATAAAGAATGTTTACCACCGACAGGAACGTAGGCACCACAAAGGACTGGGGCGACTAAAATACTACGATGTGGTGTTGCGGTCGGTACTCGATAACCTTTTTGCGGAGGTTAACAAGTATTTGGGGCTTTACTTCAAGGCATTCGGTCTGAAGATTGGCTATGAGTTGAAACCCATGTTATTTAGCTATGGCAGATGGAAAGGGGAGTGGAAGATACAGCATGACTTACGATTGAAAATAGAATTGGGCGCTGCACTGATAGACCATTATACGGACGGCTTGAATGAGGCTAGGCTTAGTGCCATTGCTATTTGCCTGTATCTTGCTGCTTTGAAAGCTAATCCGGGAAGTGGAATGCGTATGATGTTTCTAGATGATATCTTTATTGGTATTGACTCTTCTAATAGAACGCCAATTCTGAAAATTTTGAATCAGGAATTTAGTGATTTCCAAATTATAATAGCCACTTACGACCGTTCCTGGTATCTCCTTGCAAAGAAGTTCCTGAATAATCTAAACCCTGGAGCGTGGAAGTGTGTAAGCCTTTATACAAAACCAAGACATGACCATGGAATGGATTTTATTGAACCGGTAATGGTGCAAAGCGAATCTCTCTTTGATCGTGGAAAACAGTATTTACACGGTGGAAGGGGATTTGATTTGCCTGCGGCAGCCAACTATTTCAGGAAAGCTATTGAAGAGTTGTTAAGTGATGACCATCTGCCGCATGAATTGTTCTTTAAGGATGATTTTTCACTTATACCTGGTCATAGATTGACAGATCATGTGAAAGCGGTTTCACGTCTGTTTGGAATGATCGGTATGGATATGCAATACATCAACGTGATTGATTCTTATTTGTCGCCGCTGATTCACCCGCTTTCACACTATGAAGATGAAATACCCGTTTACCGTAGTGAATTACTGGAGGTTGAAGATGCTATAAATGGTCTGATAAGACAAATAGATGCTTTCCCTCACAAATGCCGTTTGTTGGTTGGCAAAGGCGATGTTCTCTGTATTCAATACAACAAGGCTGACGGTAGTTACCAATCAAAATATTTTGTTAATTTGGAAGATAACTTATGGCTATACAAGGATGCTGCTGGGAATGCTAAGTTGTCTGACTGCAAATGCAGAATGGTTTATATGGAAGGAGAGGAGAATGGTGTTCCGTTACCTGTATTTGCAGCGAGCAAGAACACGCATTTTAAGTATGCCTCGTTGGATGAGGCTATGAGGCAAATTTACGACCATGAGGTGAATAATAAGCATCACGCTGTGAAACCTAATAATGACTATGACATTGTTTTCATTTGTGAGGATATGAAAGTAAAGAAATGTATTCAGGTGAGGCGTAACGCACTGTTGATGCAGATGTAATAAAGGAAATTGTTTACAAGAAAGAGTAGAAAATATTTTGCGGGTTGAAGAAAATGTTGTACTTTTGCAGCCGCAATAATCGCAATAGTGCGATAGAACATAATTTGTGACATATTCAATGATTGTTGTTTACACATAACGAATAAAGATCCACCGAGACGAAAATCAGAAATGATGTTTGCCTCGGAATGGTTGTACCCCAATATTAAAGGCGGACATCGGAAATGATGCCCGCTTTTTTGTGTCATTTTACGGCACAGGGCAACAAATTGGATAATATATAGTGAGAGGCGGACACACAGAGCCGCCGAGAACAGAGGTTGAACTTAAAACATAATGCCTATGAGAAAGAAATTAAAAGAAAAAATCAAGACCTGGGCAGATGCAACGCCCGAAGAGAGACGCGGGGCCATCAGAATGGCCGGTCTCTGGACCAGTACCGAAGTGGAAGGCCTGACCGAATATGGTGCCTTCAGTGAACAGAAGCTTGGGGTTCCTGCCGTGGAATACTTCCCACGGGAAGCGTACAAGAAACTGAAAGACCCGAACTCCAATTGGAAATGGAAAGAGGGCGTAAAACTCTCGACATTGATGATAAACATCATCCGTAGTGATATGGCTCACGTGCTGCGTGACTATATGTTGGACGGCCAACCTCTGGTGAAAGCCAGCAGTGAGTTTGAACGCGAGTACACTGACGAGGGCGGATTTGAAGACGCCAACGATCCTGCAGAGATTAGTGCCGAAGATAGGCAGAGCGCTTTTATGGTGAAGAGCGAGATGGAACTGATGGAAGACTTGCAGCAGCAAGAGAACCGCAGAGACAAGGGGTATAAGATTGCCCTGGCTGCCGCCAAGGAAAGTGGAGACCCTGTTTTGCTGAAATACGTTGAGGTGATGTTCAGCGGTGTATCAACCGACAGGGAGGTGAGCAAGAAGATGAAGAAGACACTGGTGGAGTTGCAGGAACTGCAAGAGAGGCTACTAAACATCATCAGAATGCAACTGAGTGTTGAATAGTAAAAAAAGGTAATGTCTTTAAATTAATAGAATTATGAACTTAATAGAAAAAATAGACGAACTTAGAGCCCAAAGTTTCAACCCTGAGAAATTTGAAAAAATGTGGGGTTATAGCATAGATGAGTATGTGGACAAGATGATGGCTATGTTCGAGCAGTTGGACGCCGAAGACGCGGCTGCAAAGTGAAATTAATGAGGTGCATCAGTCCCCATCAAAAGGGATGGTGTGAGTAAATAACCTGAGAGGGACTCTGTGATAACGTGGAGGCCCTCAACTATGAGTGGAAATAGGGTATTAATTTAAAGTATAGGAGGAAAGAAAATGATTGGAGGTATCGATTTGACGAGCGTGATTCTGGGGTTGATCACTTTACTGGGCGGATGCGGGTGGGTGATCGACCGAAAGAAACACCGCCAAGAGGTGGAGAGTCTGCGGGCAGACAACTGCCAGAAAGAGATGAACCTGAGTAAGGACTACGTGCAGGAATGGAGAACCTACATTGCTGAACCCTTGCAGCGAGAGGTAGGCCAACTGCGCACAGAAGTAGCTGAATTGCGCAATGCAATACAGAGGATTGACCGCTGCCCTCATAGGGACAAGTGCCCTGTGTATGATGGCATGCGGCGCGATGCGCAATAGCGTGGTGCGTGAATCTACGGATTTACGGACTACGGAACTGCGTAGCACGGAGGCAAGGGACAGCGTAAGGCTGGAACTCCGTGACACATTGAGGGAGGTGACAACGATAACCATAACGAAGAACGCTGAGGGCGACACTATCATGCAGAGTATCGTCACAGAACGTGACCGCATTAGGAATAGAGACCGTGCGCGGGATAATCACGAGAGAACAGTGATTAGGACCGACACGGTCTTTATAGAACGCAGGGACAGTATTTATGCCCGTAACTACGGACCCACGGAGTCACGGAGCAGAGCATCTCCAGTGGTGACGGGGCTTAAGTGGATCTTTTGGATAATAATCGCGCTGATTGCGCTGAAGATATGTCCTTTCTTTCGGCGCGAATGAAAGAACTAAAGAAAGCATCCACCTAACCAAGCCTTCCCTATATGGAAGGATGTAATTTGTTACGGCCAGAGACCGGCCTTCGCAAAAGTTTTGGTAAGGTTCACGAGCCTTTGCCCTTACGGGTGAACCTTGAGTGTTTAATTATAGAAAGGAGGTAAGTTAAGAAGATGAGGTTTTTTAGGAAGGAGGAGTTGGCCCGTTGCTTTAGGGATGCAGGACGATGTGGGGAATGCAGACTGAGGCAGCGGGCTGAGAAACTGCCTGATGGGGTGGAGGAGAGCTTGGAAACGTTGGCGACCAATGTTCTGGAACCGGCCAGGCAGCGACTGGGACGACCGATTGTGGTGAACAGCGGATACAGATGCTGTATCCATAATGCTACTGTGGGCGGCGCGGCTAGCTCGCAGCACATGCGAGGGGAGGCTGCTGATTTGCACTGTGAGGACAATCGGAAATTGGCAAGGATAATCGTTGAGGCTGGTCGGTTCGATCAGCTTATTATTTATCCTACATTTGTGCATGTGTCGTATAAACGACAAGGCACGAACCGTAGGCAGATTCTGAAGAAAACGCCTACGGGTTATCAGAAAATAAGTAATGTTTAACGTTTTAAAGAAAGGAGATTTTAGATTATGGCAAAGTTTCAAAGTACACTGATTGAGCAGGCGAGTGGTAAGCTGGGTGATAACATCGTGATGCGACAGACGGCAACAGGTAAGATCCTGTGTAAGGCACCGAAGAAGGCTTCAACACCTCGCCGCTCGGAGAAGCAGGCGTACACGCGTCTGCAGATGGCGAACCTGCTGGCAAACTACCGTCTGTACAGCGGCAAGCTGGCGGAGGCGTTCGAGAGTAAGCGCGCGGGGCTGAGCGACGTGAACATGTTTGTGAGTGCGAACTGGGGGCACGGGCCGGTGTATCTGACCAGACCGATGAGGATTCAGGGTGCGTGCGTGCTGGCGGACGACCTGTTCAGCATCGGCAGCATTGAGCCTATCGGCTATGGCCTGAACGGTGCGGGCAAGCTGGTGACGAACCTGAACCTGGGCATCGAGATAGGTGCGGGGACGACGGTGGCGCAGTTTAGCGGGGCGCTGATGACGGCGACGGAGAACTGGCGCGAGGGCGACCAGCTGACATTCTTTGTGGGCCAGCAGTATGCGGGCGTGGACGGAATGCCGCGTGCGAACATGCGGGCACAGAAGGTGGTGCTGAGCCTGGACGACCAGACGAAGCTGTGGGACGTGGTGACGAGCGAGGGCTTCAGCACGGTGGACGGCTATCTGGCGACGGGCATGGTGCTGAGCGAGATGGGCTGCGCATGGGTGCACAGTCGCGAGAACAGCGGCCAGACGAAGGTGAGCACGCAGCGACTGGTGGTGGTGAGCGAGGTGCTGGGGCAGTACCAGACTTATGAGGCGATGAAGTCGGCGGCCGACAGCTACGGTGGTATTAATAAGAGTGCGGTTTACCTGAATCCGCAGAGCAGGCTGAATGAGATTGTTGGAGGTTCTGCTTCCGGCGGTTACAACGGTAGCGGCGGTTCGCAGAACACCGGTGGTGGCACCAACACTGGTGGTAATGGTGGTGGCACCAACACTGGTGGTAATACTGGAGGCAATACAGGTGGCGGTGACAATGCCGGTGGGAACACTGGTGGCGGCACGGGCAGCGTAACACCGGGTGTGCCTAAGCTGACCATTAGCCGCACGGGTACGGGTACCTCGACCGTGACTGTTAACGGCGAGGGCGTAAGTAGCGGTGCTGAGATTGCTGGTGGTACTGAGGTTACCGTGAGTGTGACACCGGCTGAGGGCACCGTGCCGACCGCTTCGCTGAATGGTAATAGCGTGACACTCACTGAGAGTGAGGGTGTGTATAGCGGTAGCTTTAGCATGCCTTCGGCTAATGCGACACTGGTGATTAACAGCGGTGGTGCCACTGGGGGTGGTTCTGGAGACATGAACTAAGCCGAGAGGCTTGGTTCCATGTTCCAAGAACCAGGTTTCAAGATGGGGCTGATGCCTGCAGAAATGCGGGTATCGGCCTTTTTTTGTTTCTGGACGTTAGGGGTATACCCCCTAAAACCCCAATATCTCCTTTTCTTCGGCGCGAAGAAAAGAAGTAAAAGAAGCATTCCCCCAACCAAGGCCTTCCCCCGAGGAAAGGATGCAATTGACTACGCGGGAAGACCCGCTACGTCAAGGTTTTGGTAAGGTTCACAAAGCTTTCGCCCTTCGGGTGAACCTTATATTTCTTATAATCTATACCATTGGAAACACTCGGGGTTTAAGGGGCAGAGAGCCCCTTTTTCGGGCGGGTGGGAGTCGGAGGCGGAGAGACAAGGACGCAGGTCTGTGATGCAATCGCAGGACGAAGGTCTGGGTTATCCGACGGAGCGGGGAAAGATAAATACGCCAGCCGGATGAATATCGGGCTGACACCACTTTTCGGTTATCGATATGTGCATGCAGTGCTCTTATCGATAAGGGTATGAGGGTGGGGAATATCAAGCAATCCCATCGGATGAACATCGGATGGACACCGATTTCGTGCCATCGGCATGTGTTCGCAGAACTCGTGCAGATGGGGGTGTGGGGTGGGGACCTTCCACATCGTAGGGGCAATCGGATCGATTCCCAGGGGCAAGCCCCCGGGCTAGGTTATTAAACCCCTTCGGGGTTATCCAATGCCCTGTAGGGGCAATATATATTAGCGTAGGGCCGAGGCCCTACGAATTGGAACGTAACCTCCACCATCCATCGCCCCTGTAGGGGGCTCATATCCCAGCATAGGGCCTCGGCCCTATGTAACGTGTAACACCATACCAACACCATCCATCCCAACCACCACCACATCAACCATTCCATCATCCATTCCATCCCTTCCTTCGACAACAACACCAACTCCCTTGGGGGATACCCCCAAACCCCAGTCCTGTTCATTTGATCACAATCGAATTCCCTCACGACTCGGGAAAGTCGAAGCTAGCTTCACTCTCCTCTCACTGCTCGTTCATTTCTTTGGCGCAAAGAAAAGGAACCAAAGAAACATCCCCCAACCAAGGCCTTCCCCCGAGGGAAGGATGCAATTTGCTACGGGCAGAGACCGCCCTCCGCAAAAGTTTTGGTAAGTTTTACGAAGCTTCCGCCCTAAAGGGTAAAACTTGTATTGATTACTTGATAGTGTCGGAATGAAATGTGCCACCTGTATTGGAATGAAATGTACATAATTACTGTCCGAATTGGAGAAAATGGAGGAGTGTAGAAGGAAGAATCAGTATGAATAGGATATGGGGAAATCAGCCGAGAGGCTGTATTTGAAAGATTTAGGTGTTATATTATGTTAAATCTATTGTGTATTTCTTTCCAATTCTTTCCAATTCTTGAAAGATTGGAAAGTTTTTTTTATCTTTGTGGCAAATTTGTTTTATATGAGTACAATAGAAACGCCTCCACAAATTGGCCATCAGGAGATGTTGGACTGTTTGGTCACTCCTCCACATGAAGATGTTACAGCATTGGTGGATAAGATAAATGAAGAATATGAGTATTGGGATACTGTTAAGTACAAAAAGAGTACAAAAAAGTGTTCTTCTAAGAAGTTATGGGCTTATGTAAAGGTCTCTAGAATGAGGAATATGATTAGTGCATGGCCTCAATTCAATATGTTTCTTGGCATTACTAACCAAATGCAACGAATATGTCATGAGCTCGACATGAACTTTGGAGGCTCGTGGGGTACGAGTTCCATTATTCCAGGAGATAGTAAGGAGAGATATTTGGTAAGTTCGCTGATGGAAGAGGCCATTTTCTCTAGTCAAATGGAAGGTGCTGCTACCACTAGACAGGTGGCCAAGGAGATGCTTCGCAAGAAAATGACACCAAAGGACAAGTCACAGCAAATGATAGCTAACAACTATCAGACAATCCAATTCGTAGTTCAGAATCAAGATACACCTTTGACCGTAGAACTGTTACAGCGCATTCATCGTCTGATGACGGAGAATACATTAGATAATCCTGAGGATGCGGGAAGATTTCGTACAAACGACGATGTGGTGGTAGAAAATGGTATTACCCATGAAATAGTACATCGTCCACCTTCATACACAGAGTTGCCTTCTTTTGTAAAAGACCTGTGTAGATTTTTTAATGATGAGAAGCCTAAGGTTTTTATTCATCCAATTATCCGAGGGATTATTATTCATTTTATGATTGCATATATGCATCCATTTGTTGATGGTAATGGAAGAACAGCGCGAGCTCTTTTCTACTGGTATATGCTGAAGCAAAAGTATTGGCTGACGGAATATCTTTCTATATCAAGGGTTATTGCCAATTCGAAGAAATCGTATGAGAAGGCTTTCTTGTATACTGAAGCTGATGGTAATGATATGGGGTATTTTGTGGCATATAATCTGCGAGTGTTAGATATTTCGTTTAAACAATTGCAACGTTATATTAAACGTAAACAAGATGAAAAGAAAGCTGCAAATACGTTCTTGCAGTTAGGAGGTATTAATGACCGACAGGCTCAGATAATCAAGATGTTTGTTGATAATCCAAAGGAGGTTATCACAGTTAAGGATATTCAAAGCAAATTCTTAATTAGTGCTACGACTGCAAAGTGTGATATTATGGGGCTTGCGCATCGTGGTCTTATTGATGAGTTTGCCTTTAACAAGGTTAAGAGAGGCTATGTGAGAAGTGATAAATTCGAAGAAGCAGTCAAACCGTTTTTAAAGTAATTCTTTCCAATGTTTAAAGAATTGGAAAGAATTGGAAAGGAGTACGCCATATTATATTAAACCCATCCCAACGCTTATGAAAATCGGAGAGATACACAGTTGTCCGGAGTTGATGGACCTGATCCAGGAGGTGGGGTTCCTGCCGTTGCTGGATAGTGGTATTAGGGGCTATTCGGCCGAGGAACTGGTGGATGAGGACAATCGCTATGTCGTCTTCGACGATGGCGGATGGGACTGGCCGCTACTCACCACGCCGGAGTCATTGCTGGGTCGCGAGATGTGCCGGTTCGAGCGCTCGCCTCAGGAGTCGTTCGACCGGATGTACGAGCATCTGCGCAGACTGTTACCCGAGGCTACAGAAAAGCAGGTTACGAAGTTGATAAAGTGAGGGCTGATGGAACGGGGGGACGGGTCAGTGACATCACCAAAATCCTGTTAAGGCTGGGATCGTGAATAAAGTAAATGATTACGAGTTTAGCAGTTTGCATGTCGGTAAGTCACTGAGATATTGGTTTTATTGTCAGATGTCGCTCGTAGCGGGCGGGCTTGACCTGATAGCCGGGCAGCACATAGCAGGCCGTACAGCCTACGCCTGTGGTGTTGTAGTCCAGGT
>Ga0256407_10004508_pt1 | contig 23189 bp, 20 predicted proteins | sample RumenRJG_04DNA_FD_193489 | JGI IMG/M metagenome (GOLD analysis project Ga0256407, IMG submission 193489) | Bovine rumen microbial communities from Lethbridge, Alberta, Canada - RJG_04 | ecosystem: Host-associated > Mammals > Digestive system > Stomach > Rumen | place: Canada: Alberta... | reverse complement strand
AGGGTGCACCTGAGGGAAACGACAATCCAGAGCGGGAAAACCCGGAGGCGGCGCTTATCGAGACCGCGGCAAATACCTTCTCCAATCAAGTGGGACTTCTTTCCAATCTTGCGCTACGCTATGCCGCGCTGGAATATGGCGGCGCGACAGGGTACGAAAATAAGTGCGTGGAATGCACCATTGCGACGGGCTTGGAGATTGATGCGGCAAAGACCGGAAAGCATCCGAACATTCGGGAGCTTCAGGCCTTGATTCCCAAAAGGGGAGAGGCGACGGGGGATTTCGGAGAGCTAAAAGCATCGGTGAAGCATATTGCGGATGGTGTTTTGGACAGGCCTTGGCTTTCCGAAGAACGGAAAGGAAAAAGACAGGTTTTGCACCTGTATCAGTCCAAAATCGCGAGGGAGGAAGAAAGGGCAGACGGCGTTCTGCTATCCTCCGAGGTGTATACATGGGAGGAGCCGGTTCCCGTGCTGAACCGGCTTGCGTCAAGACTGCTGCTTTACCTAGATGAAAAGGAGAAAATGGGCGAGATAACGGGAGCTGCCCCAAAAACATCCGACGCCTTCTTTACCTTTCAGGAGGATCCGGATTGGAAATCCGCTCTGGATCCTGTTCTCAGGGATGAAACAGGAAAAATGATCAAGGCTTATGCCGAAGTGCGGTCTGTCATCAACGGCATTACCCGCCAAAGGGAAACCGTACGTGCGAGCTCCTGGATGGGACGAATCAACATCTTGCTCCAAAATGCCTACGACAGTCTGCACCAGCCGTTGACAGAAACCGAGGAGGCAGTAGAGTACGCGCTTTACCGCACATTCAGTACGCTGTATGATGCGCTTCCTGACAGGAAAGCTGCAGAGGACGCACTGCGAAGCTTATCGCTCAAACAATGGCACTTGACCGAACCGGACCAACGAGTGACGAATCTTTCTGAAATTCTTAAAACAGAGGACGATCGACTACCTGCGCCGGTTTGCGAGCTCCTTGGAGACTTTAGAAGCAGAGGATTTTATCTGCTTTACTATGCGCTTCGAGAGGCAGAGCAAACGATTCGGAGGACGGAGACAACGGAAGAACGTCTGATTGCGGTGGAGCAGAGACAGAGAGAGCGCAACCCATCATTGGAGAAGAATCGGTATTACAATGCGTTTCTTGCTGTGTTTTCCAAGGACGATTCCATCAACCTAAGCAAACAGGGGTGCATTGAGAACCTGAACAGGAAATGCCGCGGCGAGCTAAAAGAGCTGTTTAAGGGGCAAATGGACGTTGCGCTTCGCTATACATGCGCCGCGGGTCAAAAGGCGCAAAGAAGCAGATTTATCTGGAATATGTTTGAATTGCGCGAATTGTTTGATTGGATCCCCGAGGGAGAGGAGAATCAATATGCTTGACGAATTGCGGGAGTACCGCGAATATACAAACGAAGGCGGATGCGAACGGTTGCGCAGCAAGGAATTTGGTTCCGAGAACAAGGAAAAGAAGGGCGCACCCGGCGGCTTCAAGTTCGGTGGCCTAGGGCGACCGATGACAATCATTGCGCGGCGGTTCCTTTTCTCAACTGACAATTTGTCTGCAGGAGCGGAACAGGCAAAAAAAGCACTGGAAATCTGGCTTGGCTATTCAGACGACGCGGGCGACCGTCGCTTCGCGGGACTGGCAGGAAGCCTGCACAGCTTTATGGATAGGGTCTATCCGGAAAAGTATGAAAGAATGCGGGAGTCGCTGGCGCAAAAGAAAGATAAGTTTCTAATCCCTATATTCTCCAAAAATGAACAGAACGCAGGAAATGACTACTACAGCCTTACTTACGACCGGGCAATCGCGATCGGTTGCGCTGACGGTCCACTGAAACGGTATTACCTAGTGTGCGAGGGAGTACCGTTTGATGACTGGCGCTTGATGAAGGATGGAGGCGAACTTAAAAAAGCCAGAGACAGATTTGAAGATAAGGTCTTGAAGTTGACGGCGTTCTACCTGCTGAACCGTCCGGGATTGGAATGGCGCTATGTGACTTTCCCGCAAAGAGACTTTGTGAACTGGCTTGGTCAATCGGGGGACGCGAGCGGCGCAATAAGAGAACTAACCATGCTGAGCATATGCCCACCCAATGAGAAACCGCTGGCATTATTTGAGAAAATAGATCGAAAGGGTGTGCCGCCTAAATTGCGCGTTTGTCCTGAATGGGCGGATCGATTCACCGTCGTTCCAGAGGAAGAACTAAACGAGGTTTTGAAGGAAATGGAGGAACCGTGTTTCTTCAGCGACTGGGGGAGTGGGGAACGTCTGAAAAGAGACGAAAGATATCCATCTGCAGAGGATAATCGGGTCTAAAAAATAGCAAGAACAAAAATGGGAGCGCTGCGATAAGCGGCGCTCCCCCAAATCAATAGGTTTTGCTTGAAACATCGTAAGAACATGAACTTTCGGCTTCATTTTTCTTTGGTACTCCGGGAGTACAGAATCATGCGGTACTTACTCATCACATGAGGTCGATCAATCGTCCTCGGCATATTCTCAGCCCGTCTCAAGCCCCCATATTGCTTTATTATACTATCATAGACGGGTCTGTTTGTCAATCAAAAGAGCGCGAGGGCAGTGGGGGGATCAGATCCCCCCAGCAGCCACCTCGGCTGCGCCGCCCAGGACCGCTGCGTTGGCTGCGGTAGTGGCGGTGCCACTGGCTATGGCACCGACGGTTGCCGCCTCGGCGAGTCCGACGGCAGCAGCGGCACCGCCCAAGCCCGTACCAACGGCCGTGCCTATGGCAGCGGTACCGCCAGCGATGGCCGTGCCGACTACGGGTAGAGCAGCGACGGCAGCGCTTGAGGCAGCGGCAGCAGTAGACGCGACGGTGGCGAGAACAGTGAGAAGAGTAGCGAACATGGGGCGCTCCTTTCCGGCACAATGGCCTGTACAAAATGGATGGTTGAATGTAATCTCTTGGGAAAATGCAGATGAATCGGCGCCACCCGCCGGCAGACCACACTATGCGGCCTGCCGCGCAAAGTTGGTGGCAAGGGCCCAACCAATGGCCTCGGTGATGGCGGCGGCGGTGCCGGCGTTGACAGCGTTGCCAACACCGGGAATCCAGCCAACCAGCACCTGGACGACGCTGCGGCCAATAGTTGAACCGGCGGCAGAGGCCAGCGCGGCGCGGGAGGTGCTGTCGCTGAGCTCTATGCCGAAGACCTGACCGAGGGAAAGGATCATGCCCAACTGAAGTGGGGTGAGTAGCGCGTTGTCGCTGCAGGGGACTTGGGCAAGGCCAGCGCCGATGGCGGCAGCCGCGGTACTGGCACTATGGATGATGCCGTGGCACGCAAGGGACTGTTCAGTGGTCATGTAGCTCATGGGTCATTCCTTTCCGGCTGTTTCAGCCTGCACGAAAAACAGTAAATGTGATCACCGGCAAACCCGGCTGTGGGATGGAGGCCCAGCAGCCTAATGTTACGGCTGCTGCTGTTGCTGTTGAGCCTGCTGCACGGCCTCGCTGAGAGTGAGAATGGTCTTGCCGATAATGGCAAGTACGATGCCTATCGTCTTAGTGTCCATAGGTGCTCCTTTCCGGCATGAAAGCCTCCGAACGGTGTGTTGATGTGAATAAAAGTTGGAGCGGACAATGAGCCCCAAAATGCACTCTGCGTGGATGCGGGTCACAGGCGGACGATACGGACCGCTGTTTTGATGACGATGATAATGATAGGAATTATGTTCATGAGGATTCTCCTTTCCAATCTGTCGTATGTGAATGGTTGAAATGTGACTGGAACCTTCGCTCAAAAACCGGGTGCTATAATCTCATAAAGGGTTGCCTGCGAAAACCGAGTGCTATAATCTCATAAAGGGTTGTCTGCGAAAACCGGGTGCTATAATCTCATAAAGGGATGCCTGCGAAAACCGGGTGCTATAATCTCATAAAGGGTTGTCTGCGAAAACCGGGTGCTATAATCTCATAAAGGGTTGTCTGCGAAAACCGGGTACTATAAATTCAAAAAGGGAAGCGACCAAATCGCTTCCCTTCATTATTATATGGATTTGATGATCTAATCCCGGAATGCTCCGACCATTTTGGCGAGGACCCGCTCTACCTCGACGACATATTCCAGACATTCCATCGCGCTTTGTCGGCTGACCATTTCGCCGTGAATACCGCGATTCCGGTACTTATTCTTTACACGCTTCACAGCGCTGCGGTATTGATCCAACCGTCCCAAAACGCTCATGTCGTTTGAAAAGTCTACGCCGCAGGAATCGGAGAAAAGACGTTCCCTTGCGTAGGAGAGAAGGAGCTCCCTATATTCACGATACTCTCCGGACTTCTTGTCGAAGTCCGGGAGGATATACTGCACGCTACCTAGTGTGAAGAAGCGCCCTTGTGCCAGCATGCCCAGGGCTTCCTGCTGTTCCGGGGGAATCGAACACTGTGGATGTTCTTTGGCATACAGTCGGAACCGTTCAAAGAAATACTTCCGGCATTCGATTTCAAACGCTTTCGACACTAGCGCGCAGACACCAGTATAATCTAATGTGTTGCTGTCGTCCATCCTTATATATGTATCATAAGTCGTCTTTGCAGTAATCAGAGACTTTTGCGTTTCTTTTTCGAGCCTGTTCCATATCGCGTCGGAAAACAGACTCTTGAGCTGCACTCTGCTTTCCCGGCTGCTGTCGGTGCTTTGCGGTTCCTCTTGCGCTAGACGCCTCATGACAGTGTTCGCACACACGTTGGAAAAAGAAGCGTAGATTCTCTCGGCAACAGGGGAATCCTCGTTTCCGTCGCCCAATGAGTCCAGTAAAGAACCGGCCAGCTCCTGGCAGGGGGTCATTTGCTGGGAAAGCGAGGCGATTTGATCGAATAAATGTGCCATTCCACGATTTGTTTCCTTTTGTCCCCTTTTCAGCTCTTTGATGTCTCTGAGCATTTCCTCGAGGAGTTCCAAATCGGATTTTGAAGAATTGGATTTCATGGTGGAATTCGCCGGCACAGTGCCCATTGCCCTGAGATAAGCAATTTTTCGCTCTGGAGTGTTAATTACATTCTTTACAACCTTATCTGCGCCGTATTTTTCGACGGCCTTTGCTACGGAATCAGGGATGGTGTTTCCAATTTTCTCCCTCTGTCCTTTCCTCTCCTTCTTTTTAACAACCACCTTGCCAATCGCGCCGATCGCGCCTATTGGTGCGGTAAGAAACGCCAGTGGAGCAGCTATGAGTGCGGCGCCTGCAATTGATCCTCCCATCGCCGCGAGTGACGCAGCCGTTGTGGAAGCCCGGGCGGAGCTTGAGATCAGTGCAAGAAAAGCGTCCTCGTCATCCGGGTGCTCCTGATAATACTTCTGAATGGTCTCTTTCTTTTTGAGGTCGTTGGCAAGTTGCTCTTCCTGTGCTTTCCTCTCATTTTTCGTCATACGCAGTCCGCCCCCTTTGCTTTTTGTGCCCGTTGTCAGTGATAGGTATAGGTCAATTCCCGGTTCGGTGAATAGTCCAGGCCTTCTCTCAGACAGTTGAATTCCTCAAGACCGTCGCGGGCGATCCTGCCGACCAAGCCGTTTTCAGACGTGCACTTTCGCAGAATGCCACTCCAAAACTCCGCTGAGTCTGAGAGACGCTTGTCCTCCGCAATCAACGCGCAATACTTCGAAATCAACTCCCAGGGATGCCGGAGGACGCTGCGCCTTTGCCGTGTCTGGATCACTTTGAGCAGGCGTTCCGTGTTGGAACGGGAGGTTTCATACAGATAAAACCGGCGCCATGCCTTAACATAGACATAGATGGCAAATTCGGCAGCGGTATTGTCATCTCTGCAAACAGCTTCGATTTGACGAAGGCGGTCCTCCGCGCCAAAGTAGAGCGCCGCCTCCCGCTCATAGCACTCCTGATTTCCAGCCTCGATCAAGCTGTGAAGAAGATAAGAGCGCGTCTGCTGCTTTTCCTTTTCATCGTCACCGAAAAGGGCGAAGGCCTTTTCAAACCGCGCCGCCGCTTCCTCGTACCGGCCGAGAAACGCAAGGCATTGGCCGAGCTGGCTTTTGGTGCGGCCACAGCGGATGGAAATGTCCTCGTAGGCACCGCCGGAGAGCCCCTTGCGGATTTCCTCAATCAGCTCCTCATACTGGTCGGTCTCCTCCGCGAAGGCGAGTGCTTCGGTGTACCGGAGCTGATCCGACAGGGAGACAGAATAGGCATTACGAAGTTCCATGTAGTCGCCGATGGGCGCACTGCGGGCGCTTTGCATCGCTTTTTCGAAGCACTCCTGCGCTTTTTCGGAGAGGCCCCTGTGGTTAAACAACTTGGCCAGACAGTGGTAAAGGTCGAAAGCATACCGGCTGTCGTTTGACGTGCCGCCCGCAGCGCTCAGAAGCTGATTGGCAATGTATTCCGCCCGGTCCTGATCCGAAGCCGTTCTGTTTTGATCCATGTACTCCGCCAACCGCTGCGCAGCATGGGTGAGATCGAGGGCTGAGCAGTCCCGCCTCATTCGCGCTAGTGCCTTTTCCACCCAGAATTCGCGGTACAGCACCGCCGCATTGGAGTTGGAGAGTGTGACGTCATAGAGCAGAGAGAGACAGGTGAACAGGTCACCGTCGGCAAGATTGAGCAGCGCGGTGCGGTAGGTGAAGTCAATGTCTCCGTAGCTCCAGATCATATTGTCGCGGTGACCGGTCAGGCGACAAGCCTCCTCGTACAGGCGGGATGCGAGAGGGACGGACTGACGCGAGCCGTCGCGAGACTTTATCACATCTTCAAAAAAGGAGCAAACGACGTCCGCCAGATACAGATAGCCCTGGAGCTTCTCCACACCACTGTCTGGTGAATAATTGATGGATTGGGTACGCATTTTGTAGTTCACACCGGAAATGCCACGATCCATAGTGATAGCTGACAAAGCGGACACATAGCTGAGATCGGTGGTCACGAAAAAAATGAGGTCATCGTCGTCGGTGGGGACGGTGGCACCTTGTGCCAAAACCTTCTTTTGCGCCTTTTTCCGTATGGTGCTTAGCCCGAAGGATTTTAATTCCTTTTTCTTATCGACATCCGCTTCATACATTCGCGTTGCTAGCTCCAACTGATAGGAGTCACCGCTGACCACGGGATTGTCGATCAACAGATTGCGAAGAACCTGCGCGGACATATGGAGGTAGCGGTTGATTCCGAAGTTATCCGCGAGCATATTCCCCTCATCAGATGAGAACTGTGTTACACCCCGTCCCTCAGACAGGATGGCGTAAAAGTAATACCTCCCCTTGGCACCGGGGAGAAACTCTTGGCGGAATGTGCTTTTGATCCGATCCTTGACCCGCTTGACCACTTCGTTATGGGCCGGATTCCCCTTTTCAAAGTGCAGATCTTGGGGAAAAAGAGCACCGCAGTCTAGGCAGCAACGCTCCAAATAGTCGGCAATCCGATACTTTTCGGCGTTTTGTTCTGCTGCTTGCTCTTCCACGCTTCCGCGTGGATTGCAGACATAAACGGCACCTCCAATCAGACGCGGAGCATTGCCCTCATTTTCAAATTGACCGTATTCATCTAAACTGATGGTGAGCATCATGTGACGGCTCCCTCCCTTGATTAATCATCCACTATTCAATAGTATAACATGCAAAGCGGCCTGTGGCTACTATTTCTTTTTCGGGGCGCTTTTCGTGGGCGATGCACTTCAGACTTGCAATTGGAGAATTATATGTTATAATAAATATATAGTTGAAAATATGCTTTGCGAGGTTGAATTATCTGAATTCCTGCTTACCTGCAGTAATCTAGTTTTCGTCCTCTACACCCGCAGGTCAAATTGTCTATGGTTCAACCAAGTCACAGACAGCCCGCTGCTCCGGCGCTCACACATAACAAATGCCACTCGCTGCCGTTTGTGACAACGAGTGCTTTTTTTGCGTTGTAATCAATTATGGAATGGGATTATCACGCACTATAAAGTGATAATTGAATTAATAATCTGGAGGGGAGAAAATGAAAGAGAATAGTACATATGTGCAGCAGGGATTCCGGTTGCTTCACCCCATTATACTGGATTATCTGTACAAACGCCATACAGAGTCTCCTCAGAAACGACTGCGGGAAAACGCAAATAAGATAGTAAAGGAGAATGTAAAGGATGGTTCTCCAGCTTTGGAAAAGCTATCTGAGCTATCTGATAAAGAGTTTTTTGACGCGCTTGAAATATCCGATTGCCTGCGTATCATTGAAAGACGATATAAGGATATTTTCGGAGAATATGAGCAGCAGTGCAGTGCGTGGGCAAGGACTTTGATAACGAAGAGAAATGAGATGTCGCATTTGGACAGGCGCGACATGAGCCAAGAGAATTCGGAGTATGCCCTCTCCACTATGGAACAGCTCTGCAGGAAAATGGATGACGACGTCGCAAAAGAGATCCACGGCCTTTATGAGTTAGTGCGTGCAAAAGAGACCTCACGGCTAATCGTTCCGCGGTCTGACACGATTACTCCGCTTGGAAATTTTAAGGGTAGAGCGGATGACCTTGACAAAATCGATTCACTTTTACGGAATGAACGTACTGCAGCACTCAGTGGTATGGCTGGGATCGGGAAAACATATCTTTCCCGTGAATACGCATATAAGCACAGAGATGACTATAACTATATTCAGACGGTCACCTTCGGAGGTACTATCCAATCCTTTCAGGATTTGATTGCCTCTGTGCGGTTTGATGGCGTAGATGACAAAGAGTGGAGTGATGCAGAGCGGTACGAACGGAAACATCGCTACTTTGAAGCATTGGATGAAACAACATTGCTAATCCTAGATAATGTCGATACTCCCTTCCCGGATATGGAATCCTTCCGGGAATTCAGAAGTAAGACGAGAATCCATATTCTGATAACAACACGACTTGTTGATACGTTTGATCCGGCTGTCACAATATCTGTAAAGGCAATGGAGGAGGATGAATCGCTGGATCTCTTGAGCTATTATCTTTGCCGTCCTTTTGATGACGGAGAAGAAAAGGATGCACGCGCATTGGTCCATTATGTTGAAGGTCATACGCTAATTATCGAGATACTCGCAAAGTACATAGACCGGGGTGCGCTTACCTGTGGAGAGATGCTGGAATATCTCTATGCTGGACAGGATCCTGATATCTCTGTTGTTGTGAGGAAGGACAGCCAGAGTATCCAGGGAAAGAGCAGCAGAATACTTCAAATGATGCTCTTTGAGGGAGGAACGAAGCTTTCTGACAATGAGCGGAACGCGCTACTGCTTTTAACCCTGCTGCCGACAGAAGGTGTCTCTCGGCGGCTGATTTTCAAGCTCCTTCCCGATGAGCGTGACAATATCAATATGCTTACTCGTAAAAGCTGGGCACAGGAAATGCAGAATAATCAGACCATACGGCTGCACCCATACATCCGCGAGGTAATTCAACAGGAGTTGAATCCAACACTTTCAAAATGTAGAAAACTCCTTAATAATCTGGCTGCACTTTCCGCAGACAATGCGGCAGTAACCAGAGCATATGAGAAGGATATCTGCAAACTTACGCGAGAATGTGCAACCAACTTGTCGTCGTGGGATGGCTTTTGTGACACGGACCTAGATAACTTTCTCACACTTGTCCACTATTGCTGGAATAGTTATGAATACAGATCAGCGCTTGATGTGTGCAAAGTCATTACTGGGGTTGCCGAGGACTCCGAAAAACAATTGCTATGTCGGCGCAGCATGGCAGAATTACACACGATCACGGGAGATTTGCATCGAAGGCTTGCTGTAAAATCATATGACAAGGCAATTGCAGAGTTTAAACGGGCACTGGATTACCAAGCCGGCGACAGGATTGCGACTGGTAAGGGGTATCGCAAGCTAGGAGAGGTTTACCGGAAAGATTCCAGATATGAGGATGCACTAAAGTATGATAAGCTTGCTCTGAACTATCTGACCGACGACGTAGATATTGCGGAAGCAAAAAACGCAATCGGCGTTGTCTATTTGAATATTGGTAAATCGGTTGATGACGCCAAAGAGAAAGAAGAATACTACAAAAAGGCAATGGAGTATTATCAAATGGCGTTAGCGATAAGGGAAAACATCCCCGAAAGATCTGGCGATCTTGCCTATTCCTATCATAATATAGGGACGGTTTACAGAGACATGGGAAATCCTCAGAAAGCCCTTGAGTATCATGAGAAGGCACTTAACATACGCAAGAAGAACTCGCTTCCCGAAACGGATATCGCTGCGTCGTGTGTGTGGATTGGAAATGACTATGTCGGACTGGGAGATTATTCTAAAGCGGAGGAGATGATAAAAGAGTCGCTTGAGATTCGTGAGCGTCTCCTTGGAAAAGATCATCCGGATTATGCATGGTCACTTGACAGCCTTGCTTCCTTGTACGCGGACACAAACCGGCCGCAGGAGGCATATAAGCTAATGCAACAAGTGGTCGACATTAGGAACAGCGCACTGGGTGGCAGCCATGAATATACTAGACAGGCAGTGAAAAAGCTAGAAAAGTTAAAAAATATGTGTAATGCCAGAAAAATCGGCACATAAATGTCGCGTAGCTTCTGGGAAAAGGCGTGCGCTGCGACCAAGGCAGCAGCTCTCAAGAGAAAACCGGATGGGGACCCAGGCAGAAATACCTGTGTTCTCATCCGGTTCTTTGTTCGGCTAAGAAATGACTGAGCACTGTACAGTTGCTAATAATCAGCAGATTCAAGCAGGGACCCATACCAGATTGGAATCGAGCTCTGCTTGAATCCGGCGGAACCAGATCGTTTCAGCTTCGCTTGCCGGACGGATGGCCGGAACAGTGCTTCCCACAGCGTAGCTTCCGTTGTTTGTGATGCGCTTTGCAACGCGTTTGCCACAATCAGGGCAGGATTCTGGCGCTGAGTGCATCGAAAACGTGTAGTTGCAGTTGTTACAGGTGAAATAAGCCATACTATCTCCTCTCTATGCTTAACCTTTTCTGACGCAAAGGGGCTCGACTTTGCTGAGATGCCGTGTGTAGGCGGCAATTTTTTGTACTGTAGCGATTATATCAGCTATAGTGTCCATTAATCCGGTCTAAAACTGCCCGTGGGAGGATTGTCTTGAGTGACCGCTTGCAATTCTTCACAGGTGTGCTACAATGGTAGAGCAATCAGATCATATGGGAGGCGCAGTTTTGGACGAGACAAGGACTTATTTTGCGGCAGGAACCGTATTCGAAGGCACGATAACGGCACCCGGCGACATATGGATAGACGGCGAAGTCAAAGGCGAAATCGTTTCTGACGGTAAGGTTTCCATTCACAAGATGGGAGATTCCTCAATAGCTGCCCGGGATCTGGAACTGCTCGGCGCGGTAATCAAAGGCGATATTATCGTGAAAGGCGAAGTCACCGTGGATGAGGATTCTGCTGTCCAAGGTAATATCCGATCTTCCAGCATCATTTGCGCGGGAGCGGTTCAAGGCAATTTGACCGCTGTGGACTATGTCAGCCTCAAAGAGCACTCGAAGGTGCTAGGGAATATCAATGCTCCAAGTATGATGGTCGATAATGGCGCTATGATCTGTGGGCAGGTGCTGATCGGCAATGAGGGAGCATCTAGTCCTGTCTATTGAATAGGAACCGTTAGGCGGGTGCAGTCGAGCCAGACTGCACCCGCTATATTTTGCCAAGCAGGGAATGCAAGATGTAGCGAGAAAGCACCGCTTTTGACACCACAATATATGTTTAGAGGGAAGAAGCGAACGATTGCGCTGAAAACCGTACTCAGGAATCACTCTCATCTGCTTGTTCCTTTTCCCGTACCAATCTGGTACACCATGCGACAAACTCCTCCGGAGAGGGGGCTCGATCGGCAAACGGAGATTGTGCCCACTGCGCCATCACGCTGGGGTCAGTGTTTGCCCGCATCTCGGCAATTGCCTCGTTGATTTCGTCCATTATCGCCTTTAACGGTTTCCGTTCTCGTCTGGCAACCTCCTGAAGGCTGCGTCTTGCCACAAGAATCTCCCTGAGCGTTAAGTCGTGAACCATGTAAGTCACCCATTCCTTTCAATTGAAGTGATTCAAATAGAAGTATAAACTTCCGTTTGAATTACTTATACCACACCCTTCTTGGCGAATTATGTCGAAAACTGGGGGGAAATAAAAAATCCTGTGCGGTCAATCGATTCAACCGCACAGGGTAATACAATATTCACTGTTTCGCGTCTTCGATAAGCGTTTCGACCAGTTTGATGATCCTTCTCTGGTCCTTTGGAGGCAGTTCTGAAAGTCCTTTTGCAATCATGCTGCTTTCCCGTGACGTTGTCGTGTCTACAACGTCGGCCAAAATCGTATTTGCATCGCACTGAAGCGCGTTAATGATGTCAATGAGCGTTTCGAGCTTGGGCGTTTTAAATCCGGTTTCGACATTGCTTAGATAATTTGTAGACAAATTGACCATCTGCGAGAGCTGCTCTTGTGTGAGCCCCCTCTCTTTTCGGACTGCTTGAATGCGCTTTCCTATCAGCTTGGCATCCACAAAACCCCTCCTATTAGACAATACTTGTGCTAATAGAAGTATATAGAATAATTACCCCATGAGGAATATTCTAGTGGAAGTAGATACTTCTAATAGAAGTTATTCAAATGGATTTGCTTGATTTGAATAGCTTCGTATTGGAAAGAGCGCTGAATATCTTGCTTGATAGCTGTAATGTGTTAAAAAACGGCATATAACTTCCCAGCCGGGAAAGTTGGTAGAAAACGAGTTAAGGAGGTAAAGGATGGGTAAGGTACACTATCCGATTGAACAGCAAGTAGACGACTGTTACAAGTATTTGGGCATGGAGCGAAAGAGCGCTTACGACATGACAGAGGACGAAATTTCAGCTGCCGAGAGGGAACGGGAGCAGTACTTCAAGTGGGTTGAGCACCCCAAATGCGCCCAGATGGTACCGCAGCATATTGAAAGCGGGAAAATCTTGTTTTGAGGGCGACGAGCTAGGACTCAGCAGCTTCAGAAGATGCTCCGGTAAGAGGCGGCTGCGGATAGCAAAAGGGGGAATAAGGAAAGGAGCGCTGTCTTCTTTGGATGGACGGCGGCAAAGAGAGGAGTTGATGCTATGAATAAGATCACCTCGTTCTATATAGGTTCCGACAACAGCAGTGGTATGCGCTTTAACGAGGAAGATGCTTTCCTGGAAGCTATCAAAGAGGAAATCCGAGCTGCTGAGGAGAACGGACACAAGTATTTCGATGTTAAAATTGAACGGTCAGAGTAGAATCTGAAGGGCTATTGAGGAAAGCGGTAGTGCATGCGCACTGCCGCTTTTATCCTCAGAGGCCTTTCTCGATTATTTAGGAAGTGTGAGCATACAATGGTATCAGGCAGGTGGGAAAGGAGGGAAAGCTATGGCTTCAAGACTTGCGTTACTGTCACAAAATCTGCTGGTATACGCTTATTCGCCATCGAATGAAGTGAGGACTGTTATTCTGAAAGACATTCTCACGAGTGCCCGTTTTTTTGCTGTTGCAAAGGAAGGCACAACACGTGAAGATTGGGAGCGTCGGCATTTTGCCGCGTATATCAACGACACAAAAGAACTGATTCTCTTTCTCTCTGCTGATGAGGCTATTCTGTTTGCGCGACGAAAGGGCATTGAGGTGGATGGGCAGCCGATGATCATGAAAGCGGCTCGGCAGACCATCTCGACGCTCATGATGGAGTACTACGAAAGCGGTCTGATCAGCAGAGTCCGCATTTACGCTATTTCGCCCCTATACCTGCGTTGTACGGTACAGGAGTTTATTGGCGTTGCCCAGAAAGGGGCAACTGGGCAATCGCCAGACAAGGAAGGGATGCCTGAACAGGGCCAGCGTTTTTTGGAGGTGGATCGCATCCGCACGGTCCTGAACACCTATGACAACGGTGCCCGGCGGAAGCTTGACCCCGCCGGCAGATGTGAAAACGTGCATCAGCTGATAGAAACGCTTCTGATGCGTAATTCGATAGAGCCATCTGTTTTGGATGAAAAATACAATTTCGCTCCGGGGTTCACGCGGAACTTCTGCCAAAGTATTGTTGACAGCAACAGCAGTAAGGAAACGCTTCGGAAAATGCTTGAATTCTTTGACTTGGCTGAATATCTTTACCTATTCAAGGGCTATAGCAGGGAACTCATGGAAGAGCTGAAAAATAACCCCAGTGTAGACGTCTATTCGTTGCGGCCCTCACGCCCATCGACAAAAGAGACATTTACGCTTAAGAAGATCCAGCGGGGGAAAGACGACAAAAACGGGGCATTCGTCTATGGTATGACTCTGGAAGGCAAGCACCGGCAGATGCGCATTGTATTAAGTAGCCCTCTCGGATATACCATTGGCAAATCCTATGAGATCGTAGGCCTTGAACCGCTTGTCGAGGAGAACGACCCCAAGGGCGTGACGAGGGCGCATGAGGTCCGTCATGATGAGGAGGGTACGCAGCCTCAGCCTGAACCGGCTGAGGACGCTATCGTACGTCCAACGAAACCGGGGAAGCAGCTTGGAGGGACACCGGGAGAGCAGAAGCAGCGGCAGGACTTTGTGATTGGCTTCTTCCGGGAAACGGATGGCATTAACTATCCTGCCGCCCTTGAGAAATACAAGGTCTTGGTTGAGGATCCGGATGTGTTGGATGCCTTCTACCACTATATTAAGGATAGGGAGTTTGGATTTCTTGCTAGACGCGGCTATAGCCCGAAGCAGCTCATAAGAGAGTATCACTATCCTCCGTTTGAAGCATTCTGTATCATGATAAAGCTGCAGGATGATCCTGACAGGACCATTACCATGCTCAAACACCGAAAAAATGAGCCGCAATACCAGAAACGGGGCGTAAAAACCTCCGAATAGCGAGAAAAACCCGCTATGGCACAGAGTTATGTACCATAGCGGGGATCTGGGTATGTTGTATGTAATGTCAACGCACCAATTGCCCGTAGAATAGCAGCTCCCGTGCGTCACCCGTCCCTGTAAAAAGGTAGAAACTGAATGGCCGGTCAGCAATGAACTCTTTCGGTGTCGGCGGATCCTCAATAAGCGCTGATGTTGCCGCCATCATAACCGCAGTTACTGCTGCGGCTTCGATGCCGTCCTCGTCGACCTTGATCTTGGATTTTTGGATGATGTCGCTGATATACCATTCAGCGTCTTTGCTCATGATGGAGAAATCCGGTACTCCGGGGACGGAGCTGAATGGGAACTCTGCGCCCTGTGAAATCAGAAAGTTTACCAGCTCCCGCTTATCAAGGGATGTTTCCACCTCAAATTTCGGCAGTTTTACGATGACATCCTCGTAAGTGCCACGTTCCAGCTTCTCTTGCAGCGAATCGGCGCTGCCAAGCACGAACACAGCAGAGATGCCGCCCTCCATAGGCATGGCAATGAGCTTGCCGTCTGCATCCTCGTAGAAGAGGAACGTATCCTTTTGATTCATGAAGTCCTTCTGAACGCGTTCGCCGTCAATTGTGGTGAAATCGTCGGCGGCTGTTGCCCATTCGGAAAACTCATTCACCCAACTGGTGCGCAGATACAGGGCATTTACAAGCACCGAGTCGGTATTGGAGAGATCGTCTACAATGCTGGGGATCAGGCCGTTCGTCTGGTCCTTGACCCAGCCGTTTACGCAGTCAGTGAGCTTAGCAGCTGCGATATCGGCGGCTTCCGCGTCATAGTGTTCTTCCACATACCTGATGTATTCCGGATCCATTGTCCCGGCCCGATCCGCATTGTGCCAGACAGAATTAGCAATACTGAATGCACGGTCAGGGGCTTTGGCATCACCCGGCATATACTGTTTCTCTCGTTCAAAGCGCGCTTTCGCCTCATCTAAGTCCTTTGCGAACCCATCGATGTAGGTCCGCACCGTTTCGTACCATTCATTTACATCGTCCATGCTTTTGAAACCCATCGCATGGATGAGCTGTGTTTTGGTCTCGTTATCTGCTCCTGCTACAGCGAGTGTAAGTGCTGCGCGGAATGAGGTGGGGGAAACCATGTAATTCTGTTTGCTATAGCCCTGATCGTCGAGAAAATCCAACAATGCGGCATCAAATGCTGTAAAACCCCTGCTGCCCGCTGACATATGACCAGCTCCTTTCGTATATGTGACATAGCGCATCAGAACAAGCGCAAGCTGCGCCCTCGTCGCGCTCTCTTTCGGCGCAAACCGTTGGTTCCCCACGCTGCCCATAATTCCTGCGCTTGATACCCAGCGCACGGCATCAACAGCATATGGAGAAACATCAGCAAAGTCGTCAAAGTCGGCTTCATCAGAGGACGAAGGGCAGCCTGTATAACGCCAAAGCATCGTTGCGAGTTGTTCTCTTGTAAGCGGGTCTGAGACCCCGAAGAGCCCTGAGTAGCCGGTTACAATTCCCTTGGAAGCGGCCCAAGACACTGCTGCTTCATACCATGTCCCTTGTTGTACGTCGCGAAAGACATCCGCTGCATCCTCGGCTGGCGAACCATCCAGCCGCCAGAGCGTTGTTGCCGCCATTGCGCGGTCGACAATGTTGTTTGGCGAGAACCGGCTGTCTCCGGTGCCGTCCATGATCCCACGCTCACGGCAGAACATAACGGCATCTGAAAACCAGTCGTTATCTGCTACATCGGCATATCCGCTCGATGCGTATGCGGGTATGGCTAGAAGCACTGTAAGCACGAGACATAGAAGCAAAGACCTGTAGCTTCTCATAAAACCCCTCCTTTGAACGATGGCTTCACTTGAGAAAGTATAGCATAGCGCAAGGGAGAGCGCAATGTCGAACGGGAAAAGTATCTTTGGCCATTGATCAACCGAGAGGAGCGATTTTGCTGACAGCCGCGGGTTAAAACCGCTGGTCAGAAATAGAACAATAGAATAGAGGAAATCCTCGCATTGGCAAGTGATCCGGCGGGGCAGCGTTGAGAGGACAATCGCTGGAATAAAAGAACCTTTGACGTTTCGGACGGGAAGTCATTACCCATAAGGACGCCAGGAATTGCCGTTAGATGGTGACGGTAGAGCTATAGCCTTCTAAAGAGGTGAGGAACTCCTTAATTGAAACCGCTATCATGCGTTTGTGGTAAAGAACGGAAACCACGAAGCTGGAGTTCAGGCAGCCTATGCAAGAGTGCGTAGGCTGCCTGAAATCCAATATCCCGTCCTGTCGCGGCGAAAGCCGCAGGGAGGGCGTCTGGCGGATGATAACCGAGCGCATTTGACGGCAGACCTTAGCGCAGTATTGACTGTCTTGTAAATGGCGGCTAATACAACAGATGTTTGTCGGTAACGACAAATCGAGCGAAAGCCCGACCCTCTGCTCAATCATTGGCAGAAGTTGTATTACTTGCAAACCCTCCAGAAACGAGACAACTGGCTTGGCAGCGGCGGGCGCCGCTCTGCCGTGATTGAGCAGGGGAGAGTCGCAGCATGCGTTCACACGATAATGTTGTCAGCTATCAACACATCTCTCGGGTCAACGTAACATGAAAGACCCATGTGTCAGGTGCTTTATAAGGAATGAGAATGCGTTGCATACAGTCAGCAGGTTACAAAAAGCATCAACGGTAAGGTTAGAACACCTGAGTCTCATAGGGGAAGGAAACAAGAAAGTAGCCTATTAGTTATGTTGTAAGCTACTGTCACCTATATTAACCCAAGCTCAAAAAATTTTGGGTCAGTCACTTTTTCTATGGGACGTGATTGCATAGCTGCCGTTCCCTGTCAAGGTATCGGCTTTCGCCTCGCCAAAGGCGACCTTGACAGGAACCGTCATCTATGCTTTGTGTGTTGAAAGGGATGCAGGCATCCCTCTCCATAGAGAATGGCACCGCAATTTGAGTGCGTGCGGTCTATCCCATAGATTTTGTGACTGATCCAAAATTTTTAGGCCCTTCTCACAAGCATTAGAAGGTTGCTTTTTCGCTCTGTGTGACTTATTCTGATAGAGAGATGCTTGAAAGGATAGAATGATATGGAAATCAGAAATTCCACACTGGCGGACTTACCGACAATGCTCGATATCTATGCTCGGGCTAGGCGCTTCATGGCTGAAAACGGCAACCCGAACCAATGGGGACAGACAAATTGGCCGCCGGAAGCTCTGCTGCGAGCTGATATAGCCAGCGGCGACAGCTACGTTTGTGTAGAGGACGGTAGAGTCGTTGGTACATTCTTCTTTCGGCGGGGTTTAGATGTTGAACCCACCTACCGTGAGATCACAGACGGCGCATGGCTGAGTGACAGCGCCTATGGCGTGGTACATCGCATTGCCAGCGATGGCTCGATCAGGGGGGTTGGCAAGTTCTGTATTGACTGGGCGTTTGCCAGGTGCGGACACCTGCGCATTGACACCCATGGCGACAACACCGTGATGCAGAACCTGCTCAATAAGAACGGTTTTGTTCACTGCGGAACCATTTATGTGGAAGAGGACAATGACCCGCGGCTTGCCTATGAGAAAGTGTGATGGTTAAGGAGTACGGCAATGACACCGGAAGAATTTGAAAAGAAGTACATGACCCGCTTCAACGCACAGCAGCGAGAAGCGGTAAAAGCGGTCGACGGAGCAGTGTTGCTGCTCGCTGTACCCGGCAGCGGGAAAACAACCGTTTTAGTCACAAGGCTTGGCTATATGGTGCTTTGCCGGGGCATCGACCCGAAGAACATTCTTACTATGACCTATACAGTGGCTGCAACTCGTGAGATGAAACAACGGTTTGCCGATCTTTTTGGAGAAGACTATGCGCGGAATATGGAGTTTCGGACGATCAACGGCGTATCTGCCAAGATCATCGACTATTACAGCCGAAACTTTGGCAAAGGCCAGTCATTTGAGCTGCTTGAGGATGAGGGTGAGCTTTCAAGACTGTTGCGGCGCATCTATCAGGAGGTCAACGGGGAATTTCCGGACGAGAGCACGATCAAGGACATTCGCACGGCCATTACCTATGCCAAAAACATGATGCTGAAGCAGGAGGCGCTTGAGGACTTGGATATTGGCGTGAAGAATCTGCCAACTATCTACGAACGCTACTGTACAACTCTCACCCGTTCAAAGCAGATGGACTATGACGACCAGATGGTGTATGCGCGGAAGATCCTTCTGGCGTATCCGACAGTCCTCGATTACCTCCAGTCACAGTATCGGTTCATCTGTGTTGACGAGTCACAGGATACTTCTAAGATCCAGCATGACATCATCCGCATGATTGCAGGAAAAACCGGGAACATCTTTATGGTTGGTGACGAGGACCAGAGCATCTACGGCTTCCGGGCTGCTTATCCGGATGCGTTGATGGAGTTCGAGACGACTTATCCGAACGCAAGGGTCCTGCTGATGGAAGAGAATTATCGCTCAACGGAGGAGATCGTTCAAGCAGCCAATCTGTTTGTTGCGCGAAATCGGTTTCGCCGTGAAAAGACCATACGGGCAACGCGCGGAAGCGGAGATCAGGTGCAGAGGATATTCGCTCGAAACCGCGCAGCGCAATATAAGTATCTGTTCGAAGCGGCAAGAGACTGCCGTGGGGAAACTGCGGTGCTGTTTCGAAACAACGACAGCGCACTGCCGCTGATCGATATGCTTGAGCGAGGTGGGGTGTCCTACAACTGCCGCAAGTTTGACGAGGTCTTTTTCTCCCATCGCGTAATAAGTGATTTGAAAGATATCATTCGCTTTGCTCAGAACCCGGCTGACTGCGAGATATTTCTCCGTATCTACTATAAGTTGGGGCTCTATCTCACAAAAGCGAATGCCGCTAATGCCTGCGAGGCAAGCAAAAAGAGCGGGAAGGCGGTCTTGGAAGAAGTACTTGAGCTCAAGGGACTGCCGAAAAGTACCAGAGAATCTGTTTGCGATACCATAGACCTTCTGGATTCGATCCCAAAAGACAGCGCAGTTGTCGCCTTAAACCGCATCTGGCATACAATGCGCTACGAGCAATATGTCCTCAAGAACCACCTGGACGCCGGTAAGTTTGACATTTTGCTGATGCTTGCACGGAGTGAACAGAATGCAGATTCACTGCTTATGCGTCTGGAGGAACTCAGGACAATCATTCAGGAGCATCAGAATAGGCGCGAAAACAACTTCATCCTGTCAACAATCCATTCGAGCAAAGGACTCGAATATGACAGTGTTTACCTGCTGGATGTATTCGACGGGATCTTTCCTTCTAAGACCGTACAGGATCTGGAAACGGCGGAGGATGAGAAAGCCTACGAGGAAGAACGCAGGCTCTACTATGTCGGCATGACGCGGGCAAAGAAAAAGCTATATCTGTTCGCTTGTGACAAGGAGTCCTCTTTCACCAGCGAAGTGCTGGGAGCGTTACCTCGGGAAATTGTCAATCCGGATGACGTGTTCGCATCTCTTGCACCGAATCTCTTGGGGAAAAGCTATACGGATCAGAACCGCGGCAAAGGATTCATCATCGCCCAATGTGGTGAGCAGATACTGCTGGAGTACCAGAATGGGGAGACTCAGCTCTGTACCTTAGTAGATTTGTGGAAGAACCGAAGCGTACGGTATGCAAAACCTGACCCTAAAGCGCCGATTAGGGATCGTACAAAGCCCGAAATGGTTATGACCGAACGCGAAGCTGCGCAAATGAGCGCCCGGATAGAGGCCGGAACAAAGGTAGCGCATAGCGTTTTTGGCGAGGGCGTAGTGACAGCTGTCAATGGTGACATAGTCACCGTTCGCTTTGATGCAGACGGCGAAACGCGGAGACTGATGCTAAGTACTGCAATGAAGAACAGGCTGCTGTACTGCGTCTAGTGGACAGGTTCAGAATAGCGTCAAAGAAAAATAAAGGTAAATAGAGGGAAATTTGATGGATTTTCAATACTGCAAAGCTGGAAGTATTCATACCAGAAACTCACCTTGGGGCGCTCCAGAGTGCTTTGCAGAAGGTGGATGCAGGACACATCGGCAACTACGATTGCTGCCTGTCCTACAGCCCGGTAACCGGATGCTGGCGGCCGCTGGATGGGACGTCGCCGTACCTTGGCAGTGTGGGTGAAATCAGCGCGGAGCCTGAGCTGAAAGTTGAGGTGACGATTCGCGCTGAACGCGTGGATGAGACGATAGCGGCAATCAAGGCGGTGCATCCCTACGAAGAACCGGTCATTAACGCGATCCCGCTTTGGCGGACGAGTTTTTGAAAAAAAGGAGCATTCCTGTAATCCGTAAAAGCCGCCAATTGAAAAAAGAAGAACCTCGCGGTAAGCTTGAGGTGCATCGTAGCGGATGTAACAACCCAAACAAACCGGAGGTTCAAGATGGATTATACACAGAATGCGAAGATTGCGCAAGTCACAGAGAAAACTTTAATCATTGGCGTGGATGTCGGCAGCGAAACCCACTACGCCCGAGCCTTCAACTGGCGCGGTCAGGAGTTCAGCAAGAAGGCGTTCTCGTTTGGGAACGACCTGGGAGGCTACCTCGCTTTCGTCAAGTGGCTCGACGCATACCGGCAGAGCATGGACGCCGAGAAGATCATGGTCGGCTGTGAGCCGACGGGACACTACTGGTTCAACTTTGCGCGGTATGTCAAGCAGAGCGGTATGACGCTGGTGCTGGTGAATCCGTACCATGTGAAGCAGACGAAGGAGTTGGACGACAACAGTCCAACGAAGAATGACCGCAAAGACCCGAAGACCATCGCCAAGCTGGTGTCGGAGGGACGCTATACCTTTCCGTACATGCCGGAGGGTATCTACGCGGATTTGCGGCAGGCGGTCTCAAGCCGGGATCGGATCGTCAAGGAACTGAATGCCTTGACGAACCGGATACAACGCTGGCTTCAGATATATTTTCCCGAGTTCCTCAAGGTCTACGGCAAGTTCTCCGCGGAGAGCGCGCTGCTGGTGCTGGAAACGGCACCGTATCCGGCAGATATCCTCGCGCTCGGTGCGGACGGCGTCAACCAAATCTGGCGTGAGCACAAGCTCCGCGCGGTCGGTATGAAGAGGGCAACGACCCTGGTAGAGGCTGCGCGAAAGAGCGTCGGAATGGATGGCGGCGTCAGCGCAAGGATAGATTTGCAGTTTCTCCTGGAGGATTTTCGGCGAAAGCAGGAGCAATTGGAACAAATCACGGAGGTGCTGGAAGCGGAAACGCGGAAGGTGCCGCACATCGAGAAGCTGCTCGCCATCAAGGGAGTGGGTCTCATCACGGTAGCAGGTTTCCTCGCGGAGGCAGGCGACGTCGGACGTTTTGACTCGCCGAAGCAGATCCAGAAGCTGGCCGGGCTGGAACTCAAGGAGAACAGCTCCGGCAAGCACAGGGGACAATCCTCCATCAGCAAGCGCGGAAGGAAGAACTTGAGGAAGATTCTGTTCCAGGCTGTCTTGCCGCTAATACGGAGCAACGACGAGTTCCGGGAGGTGTACCACTACTACACGACCCGGCAGAAGAATCCGCTCAAGGGCAAGCAAGCCGTCATAGCGGTAGGCTGCAAGCTGATCCGCGTCTTCTACGCCATTCTCACGCACGGCGTGGACTACGACGCGAACAGGCTGCGCACGGACATTATCCGTCCGCAGGAGCAGCAGGCCGCGTAAGCAATTATAGCAGCCATATTTCCCGGTTGCCGCTTTGGCGGCGAGGGAAATGGCGATTCAAAAACTGCATCTGGGAAAACGTCCGCCATTCATTGGTGCCGGATTGCAGGAATGCAAATCAACAACAAAAGCAGAGCCGGTTAGCCGCGTTTGAATTTGTCCTGAGGGCATTGACCCTGTATTGGAGCAGCAGCGGCACCCATCTGCGGGCAGGCAGAACGAAGGAATTGAGGACTCCGCCGGAGTGTGGATGATCCTGTTGGACATGGGAGGTTTGCTGCCGCGGGATGAGTGGGGAAACGTATTGGCCGTCATAGCGAGAGCAAGACGTTGCCTTTGGCATACCCATCTTTACCTGCGGAGGGCAAGAAAACCGCAAATCCAAGGTTGAATCATGTCCGCCGCCTGTTGCTATTGTTGATTATCCGAAGTGAAAAGTCCTGAAGCACATCCAATTAGATACGATTTTAGGCAAAATAACCCAAAATATTTGGGGAGGTCTCAATATGTACGGAGCAATATTAGGTGATATGATTGGCGCTCCTTATGAGTTTGACCGGGGCAACAAAACAAAGGACTTTCCGCTATTCGTTGAAGATAGTCGGTTTACCGATGACACTGTGATGACAATCGCG
>Ga0256407_10004507_pt1 | contig 23190 bp, 21 predicted proteins | sample RumenRJG_04DNA_FD_193489 | JGI IMG/M metagenome (GOLD analysis project Ga0256407, IMG submission 193489) | Bovine rumen microbial communities from Lethbridge, Alberta, Canada - RJG_04 | ecosystem: Host-associated > Mammals > Digestive system > Stomach > Rumen | place: Canada: Alberta... | reverse complement strand
TGGATATAATTGAATTTGATAATATGTCATTTAATAGGTCACCAGAGGAAATTGACAATAATTACAAGACTCTTTGGAAGAATTTTATTAAGGAAGTCCCCTTGCTGCCGGATGGTAATATTGAGGCGTTTACCGAAAGTCTGTTACATTTGTTAAAGAAATACCTTTGGTGTGTTCCTATAAGTAATGTAAACGGCAAGAATGATTTCATTGATCTTTATAACCACGCCAAAACCAAAGCGTGCATTACAGATTGCCTTTACAAAACGGAGGACATCTCCAATAAACTAATTATTGTTGGAGGCGATGTCTCAGGCATACAAACATATATCTACAACATTGCCTCGCGAAAGGCTGCGGTGAGTCTTAAAGGTCGGTCATTTTTTATTCAGTTGCTTGTGGATTCCATTATTCAACGAATAATACAGCACAGTGAAATTGACGCATCATTTGGACACATATTGTATTCATCGGGTGGCAAATTCTATATGCTACTTCCAAATACCAATGGAGTACGGCAAGCACTTGATGATGAAATCAAAGTAGAGTTGGAAAAATATCTTTGGGACAAATTGGACGGTCAGATTTCAGTAAATCTATCATACATACCTTTCAATTTGTCTGATAACGACCTTTCAAGCTGTTATGGTTCTAAAATTTCTGACCTTTGGAAAAAATTGAACGATAACTTTTCTGAACTCAAACATCAAAAGTTTAGGTCGGTTGTATCCAAACCTAAGTATTTTGGTGAATTGTTTACACCACAACCAATTGATGTCAATTCAAAGGTTTGTGCAGTTACAGGCATCGAAGGCAATTGCGTAGCGTTAAATGACGACGACGATGAACCAACATACGTTCTTCCATCAGTAAAGGAACAATCCGAGTTGGGCAAAACTCTTAAAGATGCAGATTACATTCTTACACATAACGGAACGGCAACTAATTTTTCTATTGGTGGCAGTAGAAAAAACATTGACATTTTTGGTATAGCAAACTACATTTTCGATAATAGTGAATTATACAATCGGGAAGCCGAACTATATAGTATCCAAGCCAACGACACCACATTTGTTAAACGAATCAACAACAATGATTCATTAAAAAACAAACTCAAAGGCAACAAGGTTTGTTATGGATTTCAATTTTACGGAGGCAACAACCAAGCGTGGGACTACGAGCGCAAACAACCAAAAACTTTTGACGAACTTGCTTCTGATTCTTATTTTGGTGTTCTGAGAATGGATGTTGATAATTTAGGCAAAATGTTTATCAGTGGAGTGAAAGAAGCCGACAGAAGTTTTTCTTCAAATGCGACACTTTCGTTCTTGTTAGACTATTTTTTTAGCGGGTATCTCAATACAATCCGCGAAAAAGACTGTTACCGTGATTATGTCAACATACTCTATTCTGGCGGCGATGATGTATTTGCTGTTGGTCGTTGGGATAAATTGATTTCGTTTGCCGAAGATATTAGAAACGAGTTTAGGAGATTCGTTGGTCGTGATGACATATCCATTTCGGGTGGCATTACAATAGTAGGACAGAAATTTCCTATTGATAAAGCAGCACAATTGGCTGGCGATGCAGAAAAGAAAGCAAAAGAATATTGTAACGATACGAAAAACGCATTTTCAATGTTTGGCAAAGTAGTGTCGTGGGGTGATGAAATTCCTGATTTTACCAGTTTTTCAACAGAAAATTTGTTGGAATGGATTACAAACAACTACAAGACTTGTTCTGAATATGCATTTGTGAAAGCAAACAAGATTATTCTGTACCAGTTGATTAGCAAAGAAATCATAACGAAATCATTGTTGCACAAACTAATGCTTTGGCATTTTGAACGTAGCGCCGGTAATTTGAGTTACTATTGGCACACGGCATACTATCTCAATCGTTTTGTGGAAAGACGGAAAGAAGACGACATAATCAAGAAGTTTTTCCGAATTACTATGGTTTATATTCTATATACCAGTGGATTCGATAATCGAGACAAAAGCGACTATTACAGACTAATGGCTGTTGCCGCACGGTGGGCAGAATTAGAATTAAGGTTTAACGAAACAAAGTAAATCAAAAAAATATGAACACATACAATGGAATCAGTTTTGACAAGAAATGGATAACTGATGGTATAACAGAACAAACTATCAAATGGGCAGAAGGTTTGGGCAAACATCTTACAGTACGAGATGAATTGAAGCCTATGACTACAAGTCAACTTCGAAGATTCTTTGGAGAAGTCAAGCGCATCGAAAATGACTTCGACAGAAATAAGGAAGATATTCACATGCTACTTCCAATGCTTGCTTATGCAGTAGGAAGAAAAAACGACACAAAAATAAAAGATTTTGAAACGGAAATGAAAGCGGCTATCTTGGCTGTGAACAACAGCAAAGATAATTACACACGATTCGTCAAAATCTTTGAGTCGATTGTCGCTTATCACAAATACAACGGCGGCAAAGAAAACTAATTGTTGAATTAAATTAGAGTTTCAAATCAATGAGCAAACTGACAAAAAAAATCAATATTACCGGCAAACTGACATTGCTAACCGGTTTGCACATCGGAGGTAGTTCTGACAATGTAGAAATTGGCGGCATCGACAACATCGTAATCCGCACCGCACGACGTGTTAAAAAGGACAATGGTTACGGCATCGACAATCAGCCGTACATTCCAGGCAGTTCCATTAAGGGCAAAATGCGTTGTCTTTTGGAGCAAACCAAAGGTGCGGCTGCAACAGGCAACGATGATGAAGTAAATGCACTTTTCGGTATAACAGAAAGAAAGACAGACCCAAAAGAAAACGTCTTGGCAAAATCGAATGTTCGTTCCGCTTTGATTGTCCGCGACGCATATCTTGATGAAAACAGCATCAAAACGCTTGGCAATTCGGAAAACCTCTCTCGTTATACAGAGAATAAGTACGAAAACTCAATCGACAGGGTGAAAGGCACGGCAGGCAATCCTCGACAAACAGAGAGAATTCCAGCGGGAGCATCTTTTGATGTTAATTTTGTAGTTAATGTGTGGGACGATTGCAATCTCAACGAAAACAGCCTCCTCAATCTTCTTCGTGAAGGTCTCAATGCCCTCGAAAACGATTACCTTGGTGGTAGCGGTTCCCGTGGATATGGTCAAATACAATTCAGCGGTCTTAAATATGTTGAACTTGACCAAAGCAACTCGTGGTCTTACGACAAAAATAAATTGAACGAATTTGACAGAGCTGTAAAATGAAACTGAAAGTTTACAAACTACATTTCACTTCTCCGCTCCATATCAGCGGTACGAGGGACGATTATAGTGTCAGCCTTAAAACAATCGCATCAGACACTATGATGGCCGCCCTTACCTCGTGCCTTGCCAAAATCGGCGAATCTATCCCCGAAAAAGGTGATTTGGGTTTTGTTATCAGCGACTCCTTCCCCTTTTTTCAGGAAACAGCGACTTCTAATCCAGTATTTTTTTTCCCACGTCCGTTAAAAATTAATCTACCAGACCAAATAGAAGATACTAATTTGAAGAAAATTAAGAAAGTCAAATGGTTTGACAAATATTACTTTGAAAAAGTATTAGGCGGTGATATAATATTTCAAAATTCAGACATTAGGAGAATAAAGTGTGATGAGTATATTGTTGATAAAAACCAATCAAAAAACTTCAATGGTATTTTTGAAAGTCAAGTTACACCAAGAGTCACCATTGCACGTGATGGAGTAAGCGAATCTGTACCTTATTATGTCGAAAAAATAACGTTCAGAGATTTTTCAGGTCTATATTTCATTGTTGACGGGGATACCGAACTTTTGGAAAAGGCTATGAACCTTTTAAAAGAGGAGGGCATTGGAACAGACAGAAATGTCGGGAACGGTTTTTTCGAGTATGATACTGATGAAATTGAATTGTCGTTACCTGACAGCGCCGACAATATTCTTTCATTATCTAATTACATACCATCGAAAAGTGAAGAACTTACAGAACTTCTCAGTGGTGACAAGATAGCGTATGAATTTCACCGTCGCGGTGGATGGATTACCACATATCCTTATACTTCGTTGCGGAAGAAATATGTGTATGCCTTTGCCCCAGGCTCTGTATTTAAAAGACCAAATCAAGCAACAGACAGTGTTTTACTCAAATTAGGTGAAATAGTTGACTTAAAACCAGACAATGTGGGTGTAAGTCATTCTATTTGGAGAAACGGAAAGTCAATTTTCTTGCCTATAAAACTGTAATGTATGGAACAACTGAACAAAAAATATTATTTGAACATCGAAGTGCTCACCCCTCTGAACATAGGTGTAGGGGCAGAAAACGATTGGGTTGAAAACGTGGATTTTGTCATCAACGGCAAAAACCTATATAAATTCAACCTGAGGGCACTTATGTCAGATTTTGGGAAAGTGATTACGGACAAGGTTGGTACAAAAGGAATGCTGAGTGCTATTGGTGTTAACAATCTAACAAACCAGAAATATGCCAAGGCATTCAAACTTCCGTTGGATATTGATGGCAAGGTTGTTATGCAATCAAACAATCCAAACAACAATCCGATAAAGGCTTTTATCAAGAACAATTTGAGTGGGAAGCCAATCATAGCCGGAAGTTCGCTCAAAGGTGCTATTCGCTCGGTTTTGTTCGACTACTTTAATGTCAAAAGGCAAGGTGAAGATGTTGTATTTGGTTCCGCGAAAAACGGAGACGATTTTATGCGCTTTGTCAAAATTACTGACGCTGAATTTGAAAAAACCGGTCTTGTCAACACAAAAATATTTAACCTAAGTAGCGAAAATAGGCGCGATTGGGAAGGCGGTTGGAAACACAAAGGAGGAAAATTCAGTGAAACCAACCAAAATTTCAAATCAATAGGGTTCAATACAATCTACGAATGTATAGAACCACTACAATGTGGTTTTGCTACGATTATGTTGTCGCCCTTGGCATACAACAATTACGGGAAAAAAAATCAACACATAGCGGACAACGTCAAGGAACCAATTGTAACGAAAGACATTTCATTCCTGTTTGATATAATCAACAAACATACTAAGAATTATTTGCAAAAAGAAAAGAAATTCTTTCAGACTTACAATGAAGCCGAATATGCTGATGAGATTGAAGAGTCAATAGACGATTTGTTAAGACTTATTTCTTCCGACGGCAAGTCGTGTATCTTGAAAATGTCGGCAGGTTCGGGATTCCACTCTATCACCGGAGATTGGCAGTTTAACGACTATTCAATCAACGGTCTCGACACATCGAGATCGGTATCAAGAGGATTGTTTAACAATAGGAAATCAGCAAAATCTCGAAAGTTAGCCGACACAGACGATGGACTAAAACTGATGGGATTTGTCAAATTGTCTCTGATTGACGAGGATGAATATAAGCAAAATATACTTTCAAAATTTGAAAAAGATTAGTATATTTGCAATCAAAATTATTTCAGCAAAAAATGTCAAGAGTATTGGTATCTTTTTTGGGAACAGGCGTTTCCAATAGTCATAGGTACGACGAAGTAACGTACAATATTGAGGGGAAAACGTGTAAAAAAACAACCCTCATTGCCGAGGCCATAACAAAATATTATGGCATAGATAAACTTATACTTGTAGGTACGCCCAAGTCTATGTGGGAGGAAGTCTATGACAGATTTGCAAAAATCAATGGTTTACAAACCGATGAGGAGTATTTGGACGATTTATTGGACTATATTGATAATGCAGGAATCGAAACCGACCCGACATCATTTCCGAATCCGAATGAAATAGAAAAGGTAGTGGGCAATGATTCACACGTAATAATCATTGATTACGGCATCAACAACGAACAATTGAAATCAAATACCGAAAAAATACTCGGAATAGAGCAGTTTCTTGAATACAATGACGAACTTATTGTAGACATCACTCACGGATTCCGCTCATTGCCCATTGCAATGATGAACTTATTGGTGTATCTTCAAAACATAGCAGCAAGTCAATTGAGATTTCACATATTTTATATGGAATGCGTGAAATAGAAAGAGAGACAAGTGAAAAATTAGGTAAAATCAAAAATGAAGTACCCATAATTGACCTCAATAAAGGTGAAATGGGAATCGTGAATATCAACAAATGGATATCAGGAGCGTATGCGTTCAAAGAGTTTGGGAAAGGATATATGATTGCCGATTTGTTGAAGAATAAATACGTTGATTTGACCAATAAATTGAATAATCTTTCTGATATTCAATCTCTTAATTATCTTAAAGAATTACCCAAATGCATAAAGGAATTTATTCAACAATATGAAGATAACAAAAGTACTTTGTCTTCATTGGAACTAATGTCCATTGAACCTGCCATAGAAGAATTGATACATTACAATTTGCACAATAGTAGCAATACGTGGCAATTTCAACTGAATTTGTCAAGATGGCAGTGTAGCAAACAAAACTATTTGGCATCTTATTCAACATTGACGGAATGTGTGATTAGTTATGTTTGTGCCAAAAGCAGAAGTAAAGAAACAGGAAAAACATTTGATTGTAATTCATTTATCGACAGAGAGATTGTCAAAGGTAAGAAAATCAAAGGCAAAAACGATGAAATACTTAACGAATCAGAGCATAATTATATAGCCGATTTCCCTGAAATTTATAAAATTTATGAGGGCGATGGCTTAAAAATAATTCGAAACGCATTGGTTCACAACAAATCTGCCAAAGATAGAGAAGGTAATAACAAACTAAATTACGACTCTCTAAACAAAGTCAATAACATTGACGCACAACTAAAAAAGTTTATTGACAGATTAATGCTTTTATTGAAATAACAAATGTCGACGACACTCCAAATAAAAGATTTCGGTCCATTGAAATTGGTAAATATTGAACTTAAAAAGTTTAATATTATAATTGGACCGCAAAGTTCAGGAAAGAGTTGCATCCTGAAAATTGCGGCATTTTGTCGCTTCGTAGAATCATTGATAAGCAGTGGTCGAGCAGACAGACTTGCAAAAAAAACATTTGTAGAAAGCAATTTAATGGTGCGTTACAAACTCAAAGGATTTGCAATCTGCGGTGTGTCTGAAATTATGTACGAGAGCGACAGATGCAAATTTTTTGTGTCTTTCCCCAATGAAGTTGGAATATTGTCATACGTATCAAAAAACAATGAGAAATTTGAATGTGAGGTAGCTTATATTCCATCCGAACGAGACGTTGTTTCTGTTTTGCCAAATATTTTTGATGTCAAGTTTTCTGCATCAAACACTACTCTTGAATATATTTCGGATTGGAATTATGCTCGAAAAAAATTCAACAAAAGTCAATCTCTCAACATACTTGATTTAGGAGTTTCATACTATTACGACACTGACAAAGAACAGGACATTATAGTTATCGGGCAAAACGCAGAGATAGATTTTTCTTACGCTTCAAGTGGTTTACAATCTATCGTGCCGTTGTGTGTGCTGATTGATTATTACATTGGGAAAAAGGATAAAACAGCGCGCGAATATGCTGAAATCAATAGCATAATGAACTTAATCAACTCCAACGAATTATCCGACCAAATAAAGCAACAATTGCAGCAAGAGATAAAAAATAAGGAGAGCAAATTGTTGCCATGCAGCATATTCCTTGAAGAACCAGAAATCTCCATCTTTCCTGAAACACAATACGAATTGGTTAAGTGGATTGTTAACATTTTGTCTTCCAACAAAGAAGACAATGCTATCTTCATTGCTACGCATAGTCCGTATATATTATCATCTTTTAACAACTTGATTCAAGCCCATAATGCCGTGGTTACAAATCCTCAAAAAGCAAAAAGCATAGCGGAGTTGCTTAAAACAAACAAATATACAGACTTTTCAGAACTAAGTGTTTATGAAGTTCAAAATGGTTACGTAAGCGATATTAAGGATTATGAATTACACCTAATCAATGCAAACGGCATTGATAGTGTTTCAGACATTATACAATCACAATACTCTAAACTATTGGATTATGAAGAAGATTGAATTACTACATTCGGAGATAACTAATGTTTCAAAAATCGTTTGTGAGGATAAGGGAAATGGTTCCAAATCCAAAATAACATTTTTGAACTTAAACCATAAGTGGTATTTCAAAACACTTATTGATGGAGGAGTATACAATGACAAAAAAAATAAAAAATGCGATTATAAATTGGAGAAATATTGTGGCGAGAAATCCACGGTGCAAGATATAGAAGATGAATATAATTCTAATTTAAAATGCGGTGTTCAGTTTTATGTGGAACTCAAAGGCGAGAACATAGATGACGCAATACCACAATTAGAAAATACAATTATGCAACTATCCAATGGCCAAACAGATAGTTTAGCATTCATTGTGTTTTCAAATAAAAGTCCAAATTCTGCAACAAAAAATATGCAGATAGAAAAAGCATTTTTGAAGAAGAACAAAATTCATCTTATCATAAAAAGAACACCATACGAACACAAATTGTAATTGTAACCCCTATGCCCCGCACCCTCGTCTCCATACTATCTGCCAACACAATCCCGAACTACCTTTTTATCAAGGAGAGCAACGGTTATTATGATAAAAACATATTCATAAACACCAACGATGTTAAAAAGACGGGCATGGACGTTGTTATAAAAAAAATAAAATATGAAGAAAACCATTGTATCAATTATTTCGGCGCAAACCATTCCGAATATTCTCTTTATCAAAGTGATGTATGAAGATGGCGACAAACTTATGTTTATTGCCTCACGTGTTATGGAATCTAAGATTAATTGGATTCTTAATGCACTGAATATTCAGAATGCGGGACAAATTATCAACATTGTTTTTGAAAACAACGATGACGAGGAACGTTGGAACGTTATGTGCAACAAAATCAAATCGTATCTTTCTGAAGACGAAAAATATTTTGTGAATCTTACCGGCGGAACAAAATATATGGATTTTGCCGTCAGCGAAGTATTTGAAAAATACGATAGTACAATCTATTACATACCGTATCCGAAGAATTATATTCTTTCTCCGCGCACTCACGACAATATTCCTATAAAAACGCGACTTACAGTGGCTGATTATCTCACGGCGTATAATGTTCCAATCAAGAACAAAGAACTAACATTGCCCGAAAATTTCACACTTTCGTTTTATAATTTTTATATATCTGACAAAATTACAGATAATCATAAAATTATCTTGGATAAACTTCGTGCATATCGTCAAAAAAATGTCGAAATATCAAAAATAGAATCGTGTGAAGATACAGAGAAGAAACCACGTATTGACGGATTGTCTGAATTTCTCAATACTATAAATTTTCCAGTAAAAGACAATAAATTAACAAAATACGAAATTCAGTATTTGACAGGCGGTTGGTTTGAAGAATACGTTTATCACTTGATAACCAAAACGATAAAACCTGATGACATTCAACTCGGTGTTGAAATTCAAAAATCAGAATCGACAAATATTAATGATTTGGATGTCGTTTTTACAAAAGGTAACAAACTTTACGTTATCGAATGTAAAACGGGTGTCGGAAGTGAAAGCTTGTTTAATCAAATTGTCTATAAAGCTTCGGCATTGAAAGAAAAATTGCTCGGATTGTCGGGAAAATCATACATTTTTTCACTTAATCCGCCGATTGACGACCGCTTGAAAAGTACTGCACAAAATATGGGAACAACATATATTGATTTGTCAGACTTTATGGACGATGAAAAAATGAACAATTTATTTACATCAATCATTAAACAGTCATACTAATCATGTTCTTAAACCTTTCCAACCACCCCTCCGCCTCGTGGACAGAACCCCAACTCGCCGCCGCAGGCGGCAAAGTCATTGACCTTGCGTTTCCTCAGGTTGCCCCCGATGGCGACGAAGCCTACATCGAACAACTCGTTAATGATTATTACAACAAAATCATTACCTTCCAAGGCATCACTGCCGTCCACATCATGGGCGAGATGAATTTTACATACGCCATGGTTAATAAACTGAAAGCCCACAATATACGCTGTGTGGCATCTACCACCAAGCGCGAAACTGTGGAAGAGAACGGTGTGAAGATTTCAAAGTTTAATTTTGTAAGATTTAGGGAATACTAAAATGCACCAAATCAAAACTTTAATAGTAAAATTCTCCCCTGAACTTGCTAAACACGAAGTGCCATTGTTTAGGGGAGCGGTTATTGCGGCCTCGGGCGGTGGAACGCTGTTTCACAACCACTTGGGCGATAATTACCGCTATTCGTATCCGCTGATTCAGTACAAACGTATTGGAAAATGTCCCGCCATTGTGTGCGTAGGGGCGGGCGTTGAGAGTATTGGCGAACTGTTTTCTAATGGTAACTTTTCTTTTGAAATCGGCGAACGCACTGTGGATATGGAAATTGTGTCGATAAAAGCCAACAAAACCAACGTCCAACTATGGAACAGCAGTTTTAATTATTCGCTCGCCAATTGGTTGCCTCTCAACAGCGAAAACTACAAAAAATATATGCAATCTGAGTTGATGACCGATAAAATTGCACTCCTCGAAAATATTTTAAAAGGTAATATTCTATCGTTTTTAAAATCTATGGGAGTGTTTATCGAAGACGAACTAACGTGCAGTATAACAAGCATTTCGTCAAGTCATATCGAGCGTTACAAAAACCTCAGCCTTATGGCGTTCAACTTACAGTTTTCTACCAACGTATCGCTACCCCACCTTATAGGTCTTGGCAAAAATGCAAGTCTTGGCTTTGGTGTGGTGAGGGAGTGCTGATAATTTACAGAAATAATTTACCAAATCTATCTTAATTTTGTAGATTTGGTAAACTATTTTTTAATTTCGTAGAACACACGTCATAAATACAAAAATCATGTCCCATATAGAGATTTTATAGGTTCCTGAGCGATGAGTTTTCCTTTTCCGATACCGAAAATCGAAGTTTACTTTCGTTTTCCGATACCGAAAATTGAAGTTTAAAATTGATTTCCGATACCGAAAATTCAATTTTAATTTGTATCTTTGCTACCGAAAATTTAAGTTTGAGATATGAAATACATTGAAAGAAAGACAGATAACGAACTTAAAGAATGGCGAGATTCTATCAACAGAATGCCGCTATTGATTCGGGGTGCAAGACAAGTGGGCAAAACTTCAAGTGTAAGGCATCTCGGCGAGAGTTTTAAGTATTATGTGGAAATCGATTTGAACGAACACAGAGAACTGCACAAACTTTTTGCGCAAATGCTTACACCTCAGGAGATTTGCCGTCAAATATCATACATAGTCAACAAACCCGTAGAGGCGGGCAAAACATTACTTTTTATCGACGAAATTCAGGCTTGTCCCGAGGCTATCAATAAGTTGAGGTATTTTTACGAACAATATCCCGAATTGCATTTGATAGCGGTGGGGTCGCTGTTGGAATTTGTGTTGGCAGATTTGCCTTCGTTTGGCGTGGGGAGAGTGAGGTCTCTCTTTATGTATCCGCTTAGTTTTGAGGAATTTCTGTGTGCCAACGGAGAACAATTGTTGGCATCTGCATATCAAAATGCAAGTCCCGACAACCCTCTTGTTGAAATTGTCCACAACAAACTTCTTCAACGTTTCAGCACATTTGTTCTTACAGGCGGAATGCCCAAAGTCGTAATGGAATATATTGAAAGTCAGGATTTAAGGAAGTGTCAGCTTGTACTAAACGATTTGGTGGTTTCGTATAAAGACGATTTCAAAAAATACCGCAAAAGGATTTCCGAGGAACGCCTTTCGATGGTTTTGGAGTCTGTTGCCCGCCAACATTCAGGCAAATTCGTCTATTCCAACGTTAATGACAATTTGTCGCTCAGTCAAGTTAAATTAACTTTGGAAATGTTGATTAAAGCAGGACTTGTTTATCCCGTAATCCATACTGCCGCCAACGGAATACCTTTGGGTGCAGAAACCAACGAACGCTATCAACGTATGGCTCTGTTTGATACGGGTATTTTGCTTAGGATGTTGGGGCTAAATTTGGCTGAACTTTTTGTTAAAGGTATTGAGAATTTATCCAATAAAGGCTCATTGGCAGAGATTTTCGTGGCAACAGAATTAGTGAAAAACTCGTCGTGTTACGAGCCTTCGCAACTATTTTGTTGGCATCGCGAAAAAAAGGATAGTCAGGCGGAAGTAGATTTTGTAATTCAGAGTGGTACAGAAATTATTCCCATAGAAGTAAAATCAAGCACAAAAGGTAGTATGCAAAGTCTGAGGATTTTTATGAAAGAAAAACATTCACAATATGGCATCAGAACGTCTCTCGAAAATTTCTCTAACTACGAGAATATCAAGGTTGTTCCGCTGTATGCAATTTCTAATATTTTGAAATATAACTAATTATGTCAGAAAATATTACCCTTACACCCTCGCAACAAAATGCTTTCGATAAGATTGTAGCATTTGTTGTTGTGGGCAATATCGTACATCACAAAAAACAGCATATCAGTACATTTTCGTTGATTATCGCTGATAGTCAGCAGTTTCTTAATTCTATCGGGCAGAGAATCGAGTTGTGATTCTTCGTCTTCGGAGCAGCGTTTTCATAATTTCATTGTCTTTAACACCCGCCTGAACAATCCGCTGCAAAATCTCTTCGGCACTAACTTTGTGTTTTCGTCGGCTCATAAGTTACATGTTATAACAATCCTGTATAATAAATTGGCAAACAAGTTGTCATTCCGTCTTTGGCATAATCTTTTGAGTAAATAAGAAGTCTTTCTCCAATACGGCTTGAAAACTTTTCACAAAAAGCATCAAGTGATTTATGCGTTTTGTAACCTGATGATTTTACCTCAATCGGAACAATTTTATTCCCTTTTGAAAGTAGAAAATCTATCTCATAATTATGGTTGCTGTTAGGAACAGGAAATGTATAATAAAACAATTTGTTGCCTTGTGAATATAATATTTGCGCCACAAGATTTTCGTATATATATCCTAAATTTGCATCTAACTTATCGGATAAAAGTTTTTGATATATAATATTTTCAGTATATGACTTTTCCATAAATGCGAGTGTTACAAATAGTCCAGTATCAGCAAGAAACATTTTATAACGGTCGAAATCCTGAAACATTCCCATTCCAATGCCGGGGTCGTTAACATGATAAGCCATTACAACAGTTTTGCTATCTTCCAAATCTGAAATTATACTTGTAATCTTGTCAGTACGTTTATTTGACACAATACCACTTGCCATATATCTTGACGCATTGCTATTTAGTTGGTTTGGTATGGCTCGAAAAAGTTGCGAGGCTGTATTACCAACCGGATCTAATTTTCTCAAATCGCTTTCGTAGAGATCAAGAATTTCACGTTTTGTATCGTCTACCATTCGCATATCATTGTGGTTGATATACGCCTCCACAGCCTGAGGCATACCGCCAACAAGCATGTACAACCGTAAATCACGCATAAGTTTGCGATGTGTAGCCTCGCCAATCGGACGATGAAGATTATACGCTTGGCGTAAAAGTTCTGGCATATCTTGTTTGCCAATCGCCATGTAAAATTCATCAAAATCCATCGGGTGAAGCGTGATTTTTGTTTCTTCACTTGGAATTAGAATATCTTGGACGTTGCGTCGAATGCTGATTAAAGATCCTGTCTCAATGTAATCGTATCTTCCGTCTGCAACTAAATGCTTAATTGCTTGACGTGCAAGTGGTTGAAATTGTACCTCATCGAAAATAATCAATGATTCACGTTTTTTTAATGAAACTCCGAAAATATTTTGAAGATTAATGAAGAAAAAATCTAAATCCATCATATCTTCAAATAACTCGTTGATACGTTTTGAGGCTTTTGAAAAATCAATCAAAATGTAAGATTTGTATTCATTTTGTGCAAAAGTTTTGGCAAGAGTCGACTTTCCGACACGTCTTGCACCCTCTATAAGTAGTGCGGAAGTGCCTTTGCGTTCGTTCTTCCAACGAAGCATTTTGTCATAAAGTTTGCGCTTAAAAAACATCATGTCTTAATTGTTTGAAATTCAGTCCAAAAATATTAATTTTGACCAAAATCCCCAAATTTTTTTTGCGGTTTTGTCGGCAAATCCCCAAATTTTTTTTGCGATTTTGTAGGCAAATCCCCAAATTTTAATTGGTTATTTTTGTAACACTTTAATTCTCATTGATATAACAAATTATCAACTGACGCATCATTTCGTTGAACTCGCCGTCGGTTTCGCCCTTGGGAACGCTTACAACAGAAAATCCTCGTTTGCCGTGAAATACATTGATTTCCGCTTTTTTGAGTCCGAGTTTTATTTGTAACTTCTTAGCATTTTGGATGTTAATAACATTATAAACCTCCGCTCCAACTTTGGAAATGTATTCTTTTAAACCCGTTAAAAGTTCGTTGAGAATTTCGGGGACAACAGGTTCTGATTTTGGTTTTGACGTTTTGGAAACACGTACTTTTTGATCGAGGATTTCTGCAATCTTTTTGATGGCTTCGGCATCGGGGTCGTTGCTAATGGTAGGCTCAGCAGTTTTTTTCTGCTGTTTTTCTTCTTTTTGCTGACTATGAATTGTATCCGTCATCAGTTGCGGATTGTTGATATTTATAAAAGTATTAATATCAATAACATCTGCCTGAGGATTGAAATATACGTCTTTATCTATACTCATAAAACATGCTCGCGTTACATCGCAGGTCTTGGCATCCACAACGTCAAGCAAATTGTATTGTGCGGCAAATTTCTGAACAAATTCCTTATAAAACGTCTTGAAAATCATCTGGTCGTAAATCTTTTCTTTTAAATGGAATAAGATTTTAAGACCGTTTCCACCCGGCGAAACAAAACTCACCATCACCCGTGAATCCCTGTTAATCAGATTTTTAAGCGATACAATTCCCTTGTTGTTTTCTTGCAAATGGTCTAAATCTACAAAAAAGGCTTCGATGTATGCAAAATTTTCTGTTCTACGCACTGCCGGCGCAAACCAACCCGCAACAATGTAAGGAAGTTGTTTCTTGAACTCACGATATTTTTTTTCGTCAATTGCCAACATATCACGCATTTGACGTATTTTGGCTTCGATTTCGGGATTCGGATTTTTGAGTTTGTCGGCAATATAATTAACGGGAACTTTCATAAGTTTGTCGTCCACAGAGGTTATCTTTGCCCCGCACATCAACATTAAATTTTCAGCCATAATAATTCCAAATTACGAATTAATAATTATGAATTGTGAATTATGCATTATGAATTATGCATTCTTTAAATCGTTGTGCCAAGTCTTGACAATACAATTGAATTTGAGTGATACGGCTTCGTCGCATACCGTCGATAGTAATCAATTCTTCCATATAATCGTTGAGACTTTGAATAAGAATCCGCCGTCCAAGTTGTTCGAGCCAAACGCTTTTGTCGTCTTTTACGGAATAAAATTCTTCGCTTATAACCTTCTGACACAAGAGATTCCAAACCACGTAATCCACCCAAACTCTATAAATCTCTATCACGTCATAAACCAAAACTGGGCGGTTGTAATCGTCGCGATGAAGCACACCTACGTAAGGGTCGATTCCGGCTTTGATTAATGCTCCTTCTATGCGACCGTAAAGAATCCCGTAACCATAATTCAATAAGGCATTTGCGATGTCGAAAGCGGGACGTTGACTGCGTTCTTTAAAACGAAATTCTTCGGGCAAAAACATCTGAATGGTTTCAAAATAGATTTTACTTGCCACGCCTTCCCAACCGCGAAGTGTAGGTGCCACATCATTTACGATTTCACCGTCAAGACCGATAATTTTGGCACGGTAATCTTCAAGACGGTTAACAGCTTTTTTGCGTTTTTGCAGTTCTTCGTCAGTTTTGCAGTCCATCATTTGAAGAATCACCTGTTGATTGCTGATTTTCTTTACGATAACACTTTTGATCCATTCGAGTGCCGCCTTAGAAAACGTAAATTCGATTTGACCTTTTCTGATTGTTGACACTGAACCGTATTTAGGACTCCAAATTCTGCCGATAGGGTTACCTTGATTGTCCATAAACATCACTTCGATTTCTTTTTCTACGGCGAGCATAACGGCGTCGGAAGTTATCTGCGCACCTTTCGAAATCTGAATTGAATTGATTCCCACTGCTGGGATTCGTTGTCGTCCGTCTTTGGTGGTGACAACAAAGCCTTCGTTGTCACGGTTTAGCGATGTGCCGTATGTATTGATTATAAGTTCCATAGTATTATAATTTTCTAATTGAATAATGCTACAAATAATCTACCAACAAAAAAAACAAATTTTATTTAATTTTGCAAAAAAGGAATTGCGATTTTATAAAAAACAGAAAAACTACCTGAAATTATAAAATGAAAGTGCTGTAAAGAATAGAAAAAGTTGTTTTGGTAAACATATTTCGTTACATTTGCAAAAAAATAATAACATGAAAATCAAAAATAAAATATTTGTTTTTGGATGTTTAGGTTTAATGTTTTTGACGGCGGTATTGGGTTGTAAACAATCTGAAAAACACGCCATCGAATTACAAGAACCTCAATACAGCGATACGTCGCAATGGTTCGTTAACAATCGAAATGCTCAGGCTGATATCTTTTATATAATCTCCACAGAAATAGGTGATTACACCGATTCAATTGGAGTTGTACGTCATCATGCTGATACTTATAGCGATAGTTTGCGTTCACCAATGTATGGTGAAATGAAAGGTGTTGACGCTTTGATTGGCGAGAATTTCAATTTTTATTCACCGTATTATCGTCAATGTTCGTTGCAAACTTACATTTCTGATAGTCTTGCAAATGCTCGTATGCCAATATCGAAACAAGATGTAAAAAAAGCATTTAAGTATTACATCGAAAATCTTAACACATCGCGACCGTTTATATTGGCAGGATATAGTCAAGGTGCAATGATTCTCACGGAAATTTTGAAGGGAATCGACGATATAACATTTTCGCGAATGATTGCCGCATACGTTATTGGTGCTACAATCGATAGTGTTTCAGCGAAAAACTATCCGCACATTATCCCTGCTCAAAAAGCCGACGACCTTGGAGTTACAATTTGTTACAATTCCGTAAAAAATCCCGATTGCGCTCTAAACATTCTGAGGAAAAGTGCAGTATGTATTAATCCTGTTAATTGGACAACCGACAGCACGTCGGCAACAATTATTACGAAATCATCTTTCCATGCCGAAAAAATAGATACTTTGACAATAAAAATAGATGGCAAATCGGGTCTTTTGTGCGTAGATGGATTTACGGCAACAGACTATATTTTGCCAGTAATTGGTAAAGAAGGCAATTATCATTCGCGCGAAATTTGGCTTTATAGAGATTACCTAAAACAAAATATGGAACTACGGAGCAAAAAATATCAGGATAAATAATAAAAAAACAATACAATCAAATCATGGATAATCAAGAAAACATTTCACGTCGTGATGCTATAAAGCGTATGGGCGCAGTGGCAGCAACGGCAGCAGTTACCACTATGAGTGCGTCGGCTCTTGCTTCGTGCGCTGAGGCAGCAGGCGTTAATATTCACAATCTTAAAGTGTTGTTAATCAACGGAAGTGCAAGACGTAACGGCAATACTTTCACGATGCTTAATACGATAGCCGAGCAACTAAAAAAATATTCTATCGAAAGCGAAATAGTAAGCGTTGGCAATCGACCCATAAGAGGTTGCGTGGCGTGCGGACAATGTCATAAGCAAAACCTCGGCAAATGCGTTTTCGATGATGATGTTTGCAATCAATTAATCGAAAAAATGGGTGAGGCTGATGCTTTGGTGGTTGGTTCGCCAGTTTATTACGGACAACCTGCCGGGCAAGTACTTTCAGTGTTGCAACGTATGGGATATTCTGCGGGCGCAAAAATGCAGGGAAAACCTGCCGCAGCCGTCACAGTTTGTCGTAGAGGTGGTGCTACGGCAGCGTTTCAGACACTTCAAATGCCGTTTCAAATGCTTAATATGCCGATAGTTACCTCGCAATACTGGAATATCGGATATGGTTCGGCAGAAGGCGAAGTTTCTCAGGACGCAGAAGGACTTCAAACAATGCGAACCCTTGCCGACAATTTGGCTTACATGCTCAAACAATTTGCCACAGGAACTGCAAAACAGCCAGAAAGAGAAAATATTAAGTTTACAAATTTTATAAGGTAAACAATGAATGTTAAAACTTTAACAGTAAGAATTTACATCAACTTTCTATTAACGACAACAAAACCAACGCAACGTTCAAGTAAGGCAAAAGGCTTAAACCAAGCCAGTTGATTTTGCAAGCAACACACAAAGCAATATCGGCACAACGTAGCGAATCATCACTGCATAGAGTTTTCGGCGCATGAAACTTTCGCCCGTTGAAGTCAGTTCGCCAATAATGTAGTCGGGCGTTGCAACCCAACCTATCAAAATACACGTTCCGATTTCGAGAAGCGGCATCATAACGTTGTTGCTAACATAATCCAACACGTCTAAAACCTGAGCCTTTACGCCGTTGGGCATGTTGAGTTCAAAGTAAAAAACATTGTAGCCTAAGCACACTACAACAGCCATCAACGTTATCACTACAAACGAAATCCATGTGCATTTGCGTCGCGAAATATTATATTTGTCGATATATCCCGACACGAAAGCCTCCATCATACCTACAGAACTTGTTAGGGCGGCGAAAACTACCATCACAAAAAATATGATTCCAACAATGTTGCCCGCCGTACCAATAGATGAAAATACTTTTGGCAGGTTGATAAACATCAAGCCCGGTCCGGATGATTCCAAACCCGAATATCCGCTAAAAACATATACCGCCGGTATAATCATGAAACCTGCCAAAAATGCAACTAACGTGTCGAAAAATTCTATTCTGTTGATACTTTGCACAAGTTTTTCATCTTTTTTGACGTAGGAGCCGTAAGAAACCATTATGCCTGAGGCAAGGCTCAGACTGTAAAACAGTTGTCCGATGGCATCAAGAAATGTGATTGAAAGTTTTTCTAATGTTAGGTTTTCGAAATCGGGTACGGCGAAAAATTTCAGACCTTGCAAACCAGTGCGCACAGTGCCGTCGCTATCGGTATGAGAAAGTGTTACAGAGAAAATAGCAATGCCGATTATCATTAAGAATAGGATTGGCATTATGGTTTTGGAAAATTTTTCGATTCCGCGGTTGACACCTCGGCTTACTATTATTGCAGTAACACCGAAAAATATTAGCATGTAGACGATTGGTTCGTATTGCGAGGAGATAAATCCTTGAAAATAACCGTCTTCAACAGTTTGCGTGCCGTTTCCTGTTATGAATGCGACGGCGTATTTCATCACCCAGCCGCCTACAACGCAGTAGTACGACATTAATATCACGGGGATAAGACACGAGATTGTTCCCAAATGTCGGAACGAATGATTGACAGCCTTATAAGCGAATAAAGCGCATTTTTGAGTTTTGCGACCGATTGCGATTTCGGTAGTTAGAAGTGTAAAGCCGAATGTAGCAGCCAAAATTAAATATACGAGTAAGAAAATTCCGCCGCCGTCTTTTGCTGCCAAATATGGAAATCTCCAAATATTTCCTAATCCGACTGCGCAACCCGCTGCCGTGAGCACAAACCCTAATTGTCCGCTAAAAGAATTTCGTGAAGCCATAATTTTATTTATTGCCACAAAATTAACAAACAATTTTTTCAATGCAAAATTATTAGGTGATGGTTACATCTACGTCTTTTATATTTTGCCCTTTTAAGACTTGTTTTCGGATAGTATTCGTTAGCCAAACTAAGTAAAAGCGTAATATAATAGCAGTTGATTTGAATATACTATAATATAAGTTGTTGTGTTTTGTTATTTAAACATGAACAATAATGTGTTTGTTGATTTTTAATTTGTTTGTTTTATACGTTGTTGAATGAATACGTGGTTGTTTTTGGCGAAAATTTATGTAAAAAAATTTTGGAGGTGATAAAAACAATTTCTACTTTTACAAACGAAAGTTTGTCATGCTCTTTGACATACTGAAAATAATAGGATATTTGAAAAGTCTTAGATACATGCAAGAAGTATGGGTTTGAAAAAGGCGTAGAACAACTTACGCGTGCTTTTTAACGAATTTTTACATTCGGTGAATTTTGAAAGAAGACAATCCGAAAATGGTAGCAGAACTTTACATAAAAAGTAAAGTTTACTATATCGAAATTGTCTTAAAATTTCTTAAAATCTTTTAAAATTCTGTTAAAATAGAACCCTAACTCTCTGACGCTCTGACAGTTTTAAAAGTTGCTGTCAGAGAGCATATTCCATTAGAACAAGGATTAAGACGCTTCAGCCTCGAGCCTTTGGATCTTGATCTGCTCCGTCAGAGAGCATATTCCATTAGAACAAGGATTAAGACCACCCGACTGGGGATTTATGCTTTTTTAGAGCCGTCAGAGAGCATATTCCATTAGAACAAGGATTAAGACTCCTCTTTTAATCTCTGCCAGTCCTGTATCAGCTGGTGTCAGAGAGCATATTCCATTAGAACAAGGATTAAGACCTGCCATTTTTATGTATTTTAATTAAACTTGAAAGAGGTCAGAGAGCATATTCCATTAGAACAAGGATTAAGACATTAGATAGGAAAAATTTAAATAATAATAATAAATAGTCAGAGAGCATATTCCATTAGAACAAGGATTAAGACTTTTGTCGTTAATTATTTTTTCTATTTCAGACATTTTTTTGTCAGAGAGCATATTCCATTAGAACAAGGATTAAGACCCTCTGCGGCTGTTGCCTCGGCCTTAGCCTCTTCTTCGTCAGAGAGCATATTCCATTAGAACAAGGATTAAGACTGTAATCAGGAGTAGGATTAGACTCTTCGTCATATTGTCAGAGAGCATATTCCATTAGAACAAGGATTAAGACCTATACGAGGGAGAAGAAGCGTTAATATCTTCCAATTCGTCAGAGAGCATATTCCATTAGAACAAGGATTAAGACTTTTGATATAAATTTGTTGGTGATTGACTTGAATGTCAGAGAGCATATTCCATTAGAACAAGGATTAAGACTAAGCGGTGCATGGTTGGGGACAACATAGGCTGAAGGTCAGAGAGCATATTCCATTAGAACAAGGATTAAGACGTTGAGTTTTACTTTTGTTTCATAAATTTTTTTCTGGTCAGAGAGCATATTCCATTAGAACAAGGATTAAGACCTCTACCTGGAACCCAAAATGGGGAATTTCTTTTTGTCAGAGAGCATATTCCATTAGAACAAGGATTAAGACACACACAACCTCGTCTTTTGGAAGGTCGTACACATTGTCAGAGAGCATATTCCATTAGAACAAGGATTAAGACTACAACGGGAGAAAATCACGCCTTATTTCCGCATCGGTCAGAGAGCATATTCCATTAGAACAAGGATTAAGACGGTTTCTCACCACGACGATATTTCTGAAACTCTTTTACGTCAGAGAGCATATTCCATTAGGACAAGGATTAAGACAACAAAAATCAAGGTTACAACGTTTTATATTTATAGTTACATCTCAATCTTTCACGCTCAGTAGAGCAATAATAAACAAAGCATTAACTTTTAAAAACATATTAAAATTATGAAAAACATTAAAATCATTTTGACAATTATTTATTGTGTAATAGCAAATACTACATTTGCACAATTTGAACCATATAAATTCAGTGAAAAAGAAAAAGAAGAGTGTTACTTGTGTGCTTTTTTAGATGGATGTATACCCAATCTTACACATATATACTGTGAGAACTCTTACATTTTGTATAATCCTAATGAATTTGATTTAGAAATAGTAAAATATGCCAGACATATAGTGCAAGATGATAATTTAAAAATAATTGCGACTAAATTGTGTTTAGGTGAATACGATAATAAATTTATACATATTAAAACAGAGTATAATTTAAGTTACGATGATGAAACAGGTATAACGGATACAGTATTGGTTAATGAATATTACGAAAGTATAGTAGACAAAGATTTCATCATGCGTAAAAGTTATTATGTAGAAAGAGATGAATACGGTAAATTAAAACCCAGAACTTATGATGATTGTGATAAAAACTGTTGTCATAGAGAATATTATTTAAAAGACCCTAATAATATATTCTTAGAGTTTGATAGTTGGGTAGCAGAATTTGAAATTAAAGATATATGGGGAGAATAAAAAATATTTTAAAATAAGCAAGTAGTACAGAAATGTATTACTTGTCAGAGAGCATATTCCATTAGAACAAGGATTAAGACTCTTTTTAAATTGTTCCTTTTTTTTGGAGGAGATTAAAAAAAATAATAAAATAACACACGAAAAAAAATAGACTTACTTTTTACGGCAATACATATTAAAAAAAAATAAACATAAAAAAAGCGTCTTGGAAAACTTTCCAAGACGCTTTTTTTATGTTTAAGGTAATATAAAATCAAAGCATATCCTTTACACCGAGATTGCGCCCTTTATTGTTGGGTGGCATTGATAGTTTTCTAACGTGAAATCTTCGTATTTGAACGAAAAAATATCTTTGACTTCCGGATTAAGTTTCATTGTCGGTAGCGGATAAGGTTCGCGCGAGAGTTGCAAATTAACCTGCTCTAAATGATTGAGATAAATATGCGCATCTCCTATGGTGTGAACAAAATCCCCTAATTCAAAACCGCATACCTGAGCCACCATCATCGTCAAAAGTGCGTAAGATGCTATATTAAAAGGTACGCCCAAAAAACTATCGCCACTGCGTTGATAAAGTTGGCACGAGAGCCTATTGTTATTGACATAAAACTGAAACATAGTATGACATGGCGGCAAAGCCATATCATCAACATCAGCGGGATTCCATGCTGAAACGATATGACGGCGCGAATCAGGATTCTTTTTCAATCCTTCGATTAAATTTTTAATTTGATCAACCTCAGTGCCTTGCGGAGTTCTCCAATGCCGCCACTGATAACCGTAGACCGGACCTAAATCGCCGTTTTCGTCAGCCCATTCGTTCCAAATTCTTACGCCGTTGTCTTGAAGGTATTTGACGTTTGTGTCCCCGTTCAAAAACCATAACAACTCGTAAATGATTGATTTTAAATGCACTTTTTTGGTCGTAACGAGTGGAAAACCCTCTGAAAGCGGAAATCTCATCTGATAACCAAAATAACTGATT
>Ga0256407_10004506_pt1 | contig 23191 bp, 18 predicted proteins | sample RumenRJG_04DNA_FD_193489 | JGI IMG/M metagenome (GOLD analysis project Ga0256407, IMG submission 193489) | Bovine rumen microbial communities from Lethbridge, Alberta, Canada - RJG_04 | ecosystem: Host-associated > Mammals > Digestive system > Stomach > Rumen | place: Canada: Alberta... | reverse complement strand
GGAATTGTTTGCGACTCGGCGGCGTTTTCGGCGGCGGCTTCAAGGGCCTTTCCTTTTTTGGGCATAAAGTACCAAAATGGCGCGGGCATCATTTGCACGTTGCCGGCCACAATCGCCGCCTCCGGGCTTTTTGGAAAAGCGGCGCGCAATTTTTTGCCCCAGCTTTCTTGGCCGGTGATGTACCAAAGAGTAAGCAACACGCTGGGCGCCACGGTTTTCATCGAGGGAAAGTCCGAGTAGGCCTTTAAAAGCGTCACGCTTTCGTCCAGCTGGGAATTGGATTCGATTTGGCAAAGGCGGCTCCAAACTTCGTAAAGTTTTATGTAAGCCTGAATCGTTTCGTCCTGGGAATTGCGGACGGCGGAATTAAGGTAACTGTCCGCAGTCGCCGAGTCGCCGGAACAAAGGGAGCATCTAACCGCGTCCAAAACTAATTGCGGGTTCGTCTTTTTTGCAAAGCCCTCTATGTTGGGAGCGGAAATGCCGGCCGCTTGCGCGTATGAAGCCGAAGCGTCCTTGTAGGCGCCCAACTGTTCCTGCAAGCCGCCTAAAAATGCAAGAAGCGCGCGCTTTTGGGCGGCGTCTTTTTGCTGGGGAATTTGCTTTTTTAAGCTTTCTACCGTTTCTCCAGCCGACGAAGCTTCCAAGGCCTTTTGGCATATTTCCTTTGCGGTTTGGCCAAAGGCAAGGCTTGCGAAAATTATGAGGCTGGAGAATAAGGCAAGGCGCTTCATTTAGTTTCCTGCGGAGCGGAAGTTTGCGCCGAGGCTGAATCTTGGGCGCTTTTTTTTGCGGCGCGCGGCTTTTTTTCCAGCGCGGCCTGGGCCTTTTGCTTGGCTTCTTCCAATTTCTTTTGGCGGTTCAATTGCTTTTCCAAGCTCTTTTTTTCGGCTTGCTCAAGTCGTTCCGCCATGGCGCGGGCTTGCTCGGGAGTCATTTTCCTTTCGCCGCGCAAAAACACCGCCGGAAGGGTTACTACGATTCCAGCCGCGAAAGAGACCAAAATCGTCATGAAAATCGGAGCGTTTGTAAAAACTTTTCCAAAAAGCCAAATGTTGCAGCGGTTGTCCAAGTTAAAGCCGCTAAAAACCGCCACTGCAACCAGCAAGGCGATTGTGAAAATCAGTTTAAAAACCATAACGTAAATTATACTAAAATATAGTAAGAAATTCAAGGCGCTTTTTTGAGGCCCAACTCCCTTGAAATTTATTATATTTTTTGTTAATATAGTTGGATAAAAAAGTAATCGGAGCGTATTATGCCGGCACCTCAGGCCAAGCGAGTAGAAGTTGATAGAAACAAGGTTAGAACCGCCATCAACGCGGGAATTCCTCTTTCCCTCACCACATACACTCTTCCCCACGAGATGGAAGTGTATATGGACGACATTCTGCGCGCTTTTTTGGAAGAGCTCGACCAGACTCAAATGGTTGAGTACCTTTCGTACTGCTTGAGCGAATTGATCACCAACGCAAAAAAAGCCAACACAAAGCGCGTTTACTTTAAATTCAAAAAGCTTGACATCACAAACCAAGCCGACTACGAGCTTGGAATGAAAACTTTCAAGACCGACACGCTCAACGACATCAATTATTTTTTGGGCTTGCAAAAAAAGGCCGGCCTTTATATTCGCTTGATTTTGCAATTCCGCAACAACAAGATAAAAATCGAAGTCCGCAACAATTCGGACTTGACTATTTTTGAATACAAGCGCATTCACGACAAGCTTAGCCGCGCCCAGCAATACACTTCGGTAGAGCAGGCGATGGAGCAAATTTTGGACAGCTCCGAAGGCGCCGGCCTTGGCCTTGTAATCATGATTTTGATGCTTGAAAAGATCGGCCTTACCGAAGAGAACTTCCAGGTTATTTGCGAAAACGGCGAGACAATCACCCGCATCATTCTTCCGCTTAATTCAAAGACCTTGGAAGAAATCAATTTTATTTCCGAAGAATTTGTTAAGGTTATAGACGAGCTTCCCCAATTCCCGGAGAACATTTCGGCGATTAACCGTCTTTTGAGCAACCCGGATTCAAAGATGAGCGACATCGCCATGCAGATTTCAAACGACGTTTCGCTCAGCGCCGAATTGCTCAAATTGGTAAACTCGGCGGCCTTTGCCTTGGCCAGCCCTTGCTCCAGCATTTACGACGCCGTAAAGCTTGTAGGCTTGCGCGGAATCAAGAACCTTCTTTTCTCCATCGGAGCGGTTCAGTCGTTCGCCAAAGTTAGCGGAGGCAAGGAAGACTTGTGGTCGCACGCCTACCAAGTCGCTTTCTATTCGTACAATTTGGCGCGCAACTTTTTCTCGGGCAACCGCAACGTGGTTGAGGACGCTTATGTTTGCGGCCTCCTTCACGACATGGGAAAAATCATTTTTGAAACCAGCCACCCGGACTTTATCAACGGCGTCCGCAAGATGAGCATAGAAAAGAACATTTCGGTAGAAATATTCGAAAAACTTGTGGCAGGCGTAAACCATGCCGAAATCGGAGCGCGCGTTGCCGAAAACTGGAACTTCCCCGACGTAATCGTAAGCGCGATCCGCTATCACCACGCTCCGGACTCCGCTCCCGAAGAAGTGAAGAAATTGGTTCACGTAGTTTACTTGGCCGACCTTATGACCCACTACCAAAGAGAGGAAGTGGCCTTCTATCAAATCGACGTGGACGTGCTTAAGGAATTCAAGCTTACCAACGAAAGCCAGTTCCAAAAGATTTCAAAGCAGCTCTACGACGCCTTCCACAAACAAGAGAGCGGCGAGTAAATCGTTGGAAAGCCAAAGAGCAAAAGACGCCGCATAAGCGGCAACATTTTTGCTCACAAGGTTCGCAAAAACAGCCGTACTGTTTCTACAACGACTCGACCCATTTCTGCATTAAAATTCCAAAGGCCACGCCGACGTTTAGCGAGGCTTTTAGGCCTTTCATCGGAATCGTGACGCGGCCGTAAGACGCTTTTGCAAGCGCTTGCGGGCTGGCTCCCAATTCTTCCGAACCGATAATGCAAACTCCCTCTTTAGGAAATTCAAATTCATCGATTGGGGTTCCGCCCGTTTCCAGGACAAAAATGTTTTCTTCGTTCAAATCGTCAAGCCCAGCCCGTTCCCAGGGCAAGGTTTCGATGCAGCCCATGGCGCTTCTTTGCGAGCGGGGATGGGCTGGGTCGCAGCAGCCCGGGCTAAGGTAAAGCTTTTCGGCGCCCATTCCTTCGGCCGTTCTGAAAATTGAGCCCAAGTTAAAGGGCGAGCGGATGTCCTCTGCGTAAACTTTAAGGCCGGGAAAAAATCCGCGTTTTGCAACCGTTCCCTCCGGCCCAGCGTTGGGGTGGGGCGCGATGATCAAGTCCCATTCGGCGGGAAAGGTTCCGATTATGGCCAAAAGCTCGTTGCGGGCCAGGTTGCAGGCAAGGCGTTCGTCAAAAGGCTCTTGTTGGAGAATGGCGGAGAGTTTTTGGGCCGCGTCCGCCGAAATCTTTGGGTCTTGCAAAAATACGCGGCACAAGGCCTTTATGTAGTCTGCCCTGGGCATTGTGGAAAACTTGTATTCCGTGCCTTTTTCGGCTATTCCCAAAATGTCGCGTTCCAAGGCTCCAAAGCACAGGGCAAGCTTGCGCCTTTGTTGGCCGCCGCTCAACTGAAAAAGTTTGTTCGGGTTAATCATTGCAAGCATATTATTAAAAAAAAACTTGAAAAAGTCAATTTTCAGATATATAATATTCAGTTATGAAGACACTTTCTTTGAGGGTAAAATATACCATTTTTATCTCCGCGTTCTTTGCTGCGGCTATTGTTTTGTTCTCGGTTCTTTCAATCAGGGAGACTGCTCAGATTTGCGTCAACACTTTTGTGTCGGATGGAACGCCTCTTGTTGAGCGCGGCGCCGCGTACCTTAAGGGAAACATGGCTAATTTCCGCAGAGTTATGGAGGACCAAAACCAGGATTCTTTGCGATACAAGGCGATTCATGAAAGTTTGCTTACCATGAAAGAAACGTCTTCCGCAAAGTATTTTTACACGATGGTTCCCGCAAACGACAAGGAATATATGTATGTCGTTGACGGCTCTTGCGATCCCGACGACGAGGAGAATTTTTCTCCGATCGGAACTTTGGAAACAAAGGACAACTATGGAGAGCCCGCTTTGCTTGCCATGTCAACCGGAACGGTTCAAGCCAGCAAAATGGAAAAGCAAGAAGGCTGGGGCTGGCTTATTACAGTATTCGCGCCCATTACGGACGGAAGCCAGACGATCGGCTTTATCGCCGCGGACTATGACGCGACCCCCTTGCGCTCCCAAATCAAATGGCTTGTCATTCATATAAGCGTTATTTCCGTTCTTTTGCTTTTGGCCACTGTTTTTATCGTAAACTTTGCGTTAAAGATTTTGTTCGATAGAATGAAAAAAGTTACGGTGGAAATCAATGACATCGCCACAGGCAAGGCCGACTTGTCAAAGAAAATTCCCGTTAAGAGAAAGGACGAGATCGGCGAGTTGGTTGAAAGCTGCAACAAGCTTACGGAAACTCTTTCCACAATGTTCAAGACAATCAAAGAGGCCGTAGCCTCGCTTGTATACTCAGGAACGGAAATCGAAGGCCACTCGCAATCGACAATCGGCGACGTTCAAAAAACCACCGAGCGCGTTCAAGAAATCAGCGCCCGTTCAAAGATTCAAAACGAGACGATGGACATGGTTGCCGAAAGCAGCTCCAACGTCAACAGGTCGATTCATATTTTGTCTTCAAGAATCGGAACGCAAGCTTCCGCCATTTCCGAAATTTCTTCCAACGTCAATGAGATTTCCGCCAACATTAAAAGCATCGACGAGAATGTTTCAAAGATTTCGCAAAAGTACGAGCACTTGGTTAACGACTCAAAGACCGGCCAGAAGGACCAGTTGACTGTTGTGGACAAGGTTGGCGAAATCCAAGCCCAAGCCGGAAAGCTAAAAGAAGCCAACGCCGTAATCCGCAACATCGCAAGCCAAACAAACTTGCTGGCCATGAACGCGTCAATTGAGGCTGCCCATGCCGGCGCCGCAGGAAAAGGCTTTGCGGTTGTTGCCGGCGAGATTCGCAATTTGGCCGAAAGCTCGGCCAAGCAGTCAAAGAGCATCGGCAATTTGATCAAGTCTATTACAGACGCGATTACGGGAATCGTTGACGCGTCAAAGCTTTCTCTTTCTTCGTTCCAAAGTTTGGACACAAGGATTGGAGAAATCCAGTCAATGCTTTCTGAGGTTTTGGCCAGCGTTGACGAGCAGCAAGAAGGCGCGAACAAATTGCTTGAATCGATGGAAGTCGTCGATTCCTCTTCCGGCTCCATTCAAGAAGCCAGCGCGGAAATGCAAGAGCAAAGCGAAAAGGTCTTCTCTCGCATGGACGAGCTTAGAACTTCGGCCAGCGAAATTACGATTCTTACCGCCAGCATCAAGAACTCAATCGAAGGAATTCTAAACCAGGCCAAAAAGTCTTCGGCTGAATCCGAGAACAACACAAGGTTGAACAGCCAGGTTCTGGAGCTTATAAAGAGCTACAAGATCTAAGCCACTCCGGAGGCTCGGGGACTTCAAAGCGCTGTTTTTCTTTGGTCCACGGGTTTACATATTCCAAAACGCGCGCGTGCAGGGCCAGGCGGCCAAAGGGGTTCGTCTTGGCCCTGTAATTTTTATCGCCGCACAGCGGAAATCCAAGGCTTGCCAAGTGGGCGCGGATTTGGTTTTTGCGGCCGGTGTCCAACGAAAGCTCGAACATTGTGAATTGTTTTCCGCGCGCGATGATTTTGTAGTTGGTCCGAGCCGATACTGTTTTTAATTTGCCGTCTTTTCCGCCTTCCGCTCCGCCTTTGGGAACGTAGGCGATGTTGTAAGCGTTGTAGGCAAGCGGGCTGTCAATCGTTCCTTCGTCTGGAAGGGCGCTTTTGCCGCCGCGCGGATTTTCGGCCACGGCGCGGTAAAGGCGCTCGGTGACCATCGTTTGCCAAGAATCCATAATCGTTTTTTGCGCGCGTTCGTTAAGCGCGAACATCATAACGCCGCTTGTGTCTTTGTCCAAGCGGTGGACGGCGAATGGCCTATGCTTGGATGAAAAAGTTCCGCGCTTTCTCATCGCTTCCTCCAAAAGGCTAAGCGCGGTCTTCGCGCGGCAGCCTGGATAGGGAACGCTCAACAAGTTTTCGCTTTTGCAAATGACGGCGATGTTTTGGTCTTGAAAGAGAACGTTAAATTTCAACAAAGGGCCGCCTCCATTTTTTTTACTATTTGCGCGATTTTGTTTTTTTGGATGCCCGAATAGTTTATCACAAAGTCCGCGCGCGAGCTTTGGTCTTTTGGCTTATTGTAATAAAAATCGCTAAGCAAGGCAACATTTATTCCTTTTTCCGACAGGCGGCCCTGGAGCTTCTTGCCGGATTCAGTTGACTTGATTCGCAGAATAAAGTGCAGGCCGGAATTTTCTTCAAGGATTTCGCAGCTCTTTGAAAGGCGGCTGGCGCTCAAGGCGCGAATCAAGTCGTTGCGCAGATTGCGGTAGTGGTTTTTCATTTTTGTCAAATGCTTTTCGTAGTGGCCTTCGTCTATGAAGCGGGCGAGCGTGTATTGTTCAAACGCGGAGACAGGGCAGGAATAAAAGCCGTTTTTTTTGTAATATTCTTGGACCAAGTTTTGCGGCAGAATCATGTATGAAATTCTTATTGACGGAGCGAGCGTCTTTGAGAACGTGTTGATGTAAATCACGTGTCCGCGCGTTTTTTCCGAGGCGGCCGCCGCGCTGAAGAGCGGCTCTATGGGCTTTGCGTTGAAGCGAAATTCCGAGTCGTAGTCGTCTTCGATTATAAAGCGCTTTTTTTCGCTCGCCGCCCATTCCAAAAGCTCAAAGCGGCGGGCGTAGGGCATTACGATTCCTGTCGGAAAATGGTGCAGGGGAGAGACGTGGACGATTTGCGCGTCCTTAAGCTTGCTTGTCTTTATTCCGCTTTTGTCCAGGCCGGCCGCCACGCATTTTGCGCCGCACAGCTTTGCCACGGAAGCGAATTGCCGGTAGCCGGGATTTTCCACGGCGTATGTTTTGTCCGCTCCAAAAAAGTGGACCAGCTGCGTGTACAAAAAATCAGTTCCCGCTCCGATGACTATTTGCTCGGGGCTGGCCTCAATCATCCTAAAACGGCGCAAGTGGCGGGAAATGGCTTTGCGCAATTCGTCCGCGCCGCCGCTTGGAATTTTTTGCAGGAGCCGCTCGTCGCCGGAGTTCAAGACTTGCCGCATAAGGTGGGCCCAAAGGCTGAAGGGAAATTTTTCAAAGTTCGTGGAATTGCTTTTAAAGTCCGCAAGCCAATTGGCGTCCTTGCCCTTTTGCGGCTCCTCGTCCTCTTGCGGAATTTTTCGCGCCGCGTCCGTCAAGAAAGTTCCGCCTGAAGGAATTCCCTGCGCGAAGTATCCACGCTTTTCTTCCGAATAAATGTAGCCTTCGCTTATTAGGCGGGCGTAGGCGTTTTGCACGGTGATTTCGCTTACCTTTAAGTTTTGCGCCAGGGCGCGGCGGGAAGGCAGGCGCTCGTCGGCTGCTATGATCTTGGAGACGATTTGCCTTTTTATCGAGCTGTACAAAAAGTCGGAAAGGCCTTGGCCCTTCCTTTTGCTAAAGTCTATCGTTATCATCTGGCATTATAAAAATTTATTAAAATTGGGTATATGAATGATACCAGTTTTTCGCTAGATTTACAAGCATAGGAGATTAAAAAATGGCTCAGGATCACAGACTTCTTACAATTCAGGACATTTCTTGCGTGGGACAGTGCTCGCTCACTGTCGCCCTTCCAATTATCAGCGCTTGCGGAATTGAGGCCGGCATTTTGCCAAGTTCCGTTCTTTCTAACCATACAGGAAAGGGCTTTAGCGCCTGGACTTTCCGCGACCTTACCGACGAAATGCCAAAAATTCTTGACCAGTGGATTAAGGAAAAAATCGACTTTGACGCCTTTTACACAGGCTATGTTTCAAAAGCGCAGATTCCGCACATTTTGGACATCTTTAAAAAGGCCGCCCGTTCAAGCGGAGCGGTAAAAATCGTTGACCCCGCCATGGCCGACAACGGAAAGCTTTACGCCGGCTTTGACGCGGACTTCCCAAAAGAAATGGCCAAACTTGTGGCGGAGGCGGATTACGTTCTTCCCAACTTGACCGAAGCCAGCTTCCTTCTTGGCCAGGAATACATCGAAAGCGGCTACGACCAGGCCTACATCGAAAAAACGATCGCCGGTTTGCATAAATTGGGCGCCAAGAATGTCGTCATTACAGGCGTAAGCTACGAGCCTTCAAAATTGGGAGCCGCCGTTTCTGACGGAAAAAAGATCGAGTATTACTTCCACGAGCGTTTGCCTGCCGCCATGCACGGAACTGGCGACGTTTACGCTTCGGCCTTTGCGGGCTCGCTTTTGAGGGGCAAGAGCGCCTTGGAAGCGGCCTCGATCGCCGCGGATTTTGTCGTTGAGTCCATGAAAAAGACTCTTGGCGACGATTCGCACTTCTACGGCGTAAAGTTTGAAAAGGCGATTCCCTATTTGGTCAACAGACTAGAAAAATAATTAAAAAGGCGCTATTCTAGAATAATGCCGGAAAATTATGAAATGCTTGAGACAAGTTCCATCCGCGGAATTCTTGAGCATTACAAAAAAGAGGATTTTTTCATCAATAAGACCGACGACGAAGTCGAAATTGACGTTGTGTTGGTCCAGGGATTGATAGAAAAATTCTTTAGGATCCTTTTTCCGGGATACTTTCGCGAGCGCGAATATAAAGTTAGCGACTTTGAAAATTACATTTCCGTCTTGTGCCGCGAGGTCATGCTTGTCTTGAACAAGCAGATTTTCTTGGCGCTAAAAAAGCTTCCGGAAAACGCGAAAGCGGCGGAAGAAAAACTCCGCGAGCGGGCGCGGCTTATAACTCACGAGTTTTTTGACCGGATACCCCGCGTGCGCGAGTTTTTGGAAAGCGACTTGCAGGCGGCCTACGACGGAGATCCCGCCGCTTTTGACAAGACGGAAATCATTTTGTCTTATCCAGGCTTTTTCGCGATCGCGGTCAACCGCTTGGCGCACGAGCTTTTTGTCTTGGGCGTTCCGCTGATTCCAAGAATCATGACTGAATGGGCGCACAGCAAGACGGGAATCGACATTCATCCCGGCGCCACGCTGGGAAAGTATTTTTTCATCGACCACGGAACGGGAATCGTCATCGGCGAGACCACCGTTATCGGCGAACATGTCAAGGTTTACCAAGGCGTCACCTTGGGCGCTTTGAGCACAAACGGCGGCCAGCAGCTAAAGGGCGTAAAGCGCCATCCTACGATCGAGGACAACGTTACGATTTATTCGGGCGCCTCGATTTTGGGCGGCGACACAGTTATTGGAAAAAATTCTGTGATTGGCGGCAACACCTTCATCACCAAGTCTGTCGCAAGCGAGACGGTCGTCAGCATTAAGAACCAGGAACTTAAATTTAAAACGGCTTCGGACAATTTGTCGCCGGAAGAGGCGGCCAAGCTGCAGCAAGCCATGTGGATATAAAAAGAGGGTGTTATGAAAAAACTGTTGATTGCGTTTGTCGGCCTTTTTTGTTTTTCACTTTTGGCTTGCCATCGGTCGCCGCAAAAAACTTTGCTTGACCAAATAAAAGCCAAGGGCGAGCTTGTCATTGCCACAGAAGGCGTATGGGAGCCTTGGAATTTTCATGACGAAAGCGGCGAGCTGGTTGGATACGATATAGAAATCGCGAAAGAAATGTGCGCCCGCATGGGGCTTCGCGCTAAGTTTTTGGAAATTGAATGGGAAAGATTGTTGAGCAGTTTGGAAAAGCGCGAGTGCGACATCGTGATGAATGGCGTCGCCGTCACTCCGGAAAGGCAGGCGCGCTTTTATTACACAGATCCGTACGCTTTTGGAAGGTCTGTGCTGATCGTGCGCAAGGACAACAACGGAATAAAATCCTTTGAAGATTTGGCCGGAAAAACTGCGGCCAATTCGAAAGGAAGCACTTATGAGGAAATCGCGACAAAATACGGCGCCATTCCGATTGTCATTGACACTTTTGAGGAAACGGTAAATTTGCTTTCGCAAAACCGCGTTGACACAACGATTAACTCATTTTTCACTTTTTCTTATTACATGAAAAACAATCCCAATGCCGCGATAAAAGTAGTCGCGGTGTATGACCAAGTTTATCAAATTGCGATTCCATGCAGAAGGAATCCGCAAAACTTGACTTTGCTGTTGGAGATGAACAAAGCTCTTGAATCAATGCGTTCCGACGGAACCTTGGAAAGAATATCGTTGAAATACTTCGATCAGGATGTCACTAAGTGAAATTTTTCATTTTGGCTTTAGCGCTGGTAATGTACGCGCTTGTCATTGTTTTTCAGAACAAAAAAGTTTTTTGGTCTTTGGGAGCCGCCGCAATCGCGATAGTTCTTGGAACGGTTTTTCCGGCCGGCGTTTTTGAAGGAAGCGGCCGGCTTTTTGCCTTGCGGCATTCGCTGACGCAATTAATCAATTGGAATGTTTTGATGATTTACGTCGGCTCGATGATAATCGCCGCGCTTTTTATTTATTCCATGGCACCGTCGCGGGTGGCCGACATGATCATTAAGTATTCTCCAAGCACTGGAATAGCGATTGTCCTGATTTTGGCGATGACTGGAATCATTTCCATTTTTGTGGAGAACGTCGCGACCGTTTTGGTTATGGCGCCAATCGCTTTGGCTCTTTGCAAAAAGCTAAAGCTTAATCCGGCAAATTTTATGATGGGCTTGGCCGTGATGTCAAACCTTGAAGGAACGGCGACTTTGGTCGGCGATCCGCCGTCAATGATTTTCGCTTCTTTTGCCGGATACACTTTCAACGACTTTTTTGTCCACGGCGGCCGCATTTCGATTTTTTTCTTTATCCAAATGGGCTTGCTTGTAGGCTGCGTTTTCTTTTACTTTATTTTTAGGAACGCAAAAGAAAAGCTTGAGGTTGAGGAAACAAAAGTCATTTCGCTTTTTCCGACAGCGCTTTTGCTTTTGATGATTTTTGGCCTTGCCGCGATTTCGTTCCTAAAAATAGAGTTTGCCTTTGCAAGCGGCGGCTTTGTCCTTGCGCTTGGGCTAATTGGCCTTGCCTGGCATTTTTTTTCGCAAAAAAAGAGCGCCGGCGAGATTTGGGAATTGGTCAAAGGCTTGGATTGGGAGACGATTTTCTTCTTAATAGGAATCTTTGTGGTCGTGGGAGCGTTAAGCGAATCCGGCTTGCTTTTGGATTTTGCCAACTTTTTGGCTAGAATTACGGGCGGAAGCAAGCTGGGCGCCTTTGTTTTGATACTTTTAGTCTCAATAATTCTTTCGGGCTTTATTGACAACGTTCCATATATAATCGTAATGCTTCCTGTGGCCGCAAGCCTGGCTAAATCGGCCGGCATCGCGCCGGAATTGTACATGTTCGCGCTTTTGGTCGGCTCTTGCTTGGGCGGAAATTTGACCCCCTATGGCGCCAGCGCCAACGTTGTCGCTATGGGCATTGTAAAAAAAGAGGGCCAGCCGATGAATTTTGCCTCTTGGCTAAAGATTGGCGGCCCGTTCACGCTTTTGACCACAGGCGCCGCGGCCTTGCTTTTGTGGTTCGTCTGGGCAACTTGAAAAAAACGCCGCAATTTACTATAATAAGTGTCTTATGTTTACGCTGAATTTCGCGTTTAAAAATATCATTTCGCGCAAAAGTTCCTTGGTGATTATCCTTTTTATCGCCTTTTCCATCGCCGTTTTGGTTATGGCCAACGCGGTTTTTGACGGAACCAAGTCTGGAATCGAAAAAACATTCAGCCAAAATTTTACGGGAGACATCGTAATCCGCCCAAAAGCGCAGTTTCCTATGAGCTTGTTCGGCGACGAGACTCCGGTTACCGGAGATTTGAGCGAATTGCCCCAGCTTATTCCTTACAGCGACATTTATTCCTACGTTTCGGAATCGGAATATGTAAAGCAGGCGGTTCCGCAAATTACGGGACAAGCCGCGCTGCGTTTTGGCGACAGCAATTATGCCGCTTATTTTTTTGGCGTTGACGGCGAGAATTACGCTCAGCTTATGCCGGGAATACAAATCCTCCAAGGAAGGCCGTATTCGTCTAACGAAGACGCTATGATGCTTTCCAAAGAAATGCTTCAAAAGATAAACGACGCGTATAACGTATCGCTCCAGGTCGGCGACCAAATCCAGTTGGCGGGGTTTACCGGTTCCTCATACACTTTAAGGGCGGCCACTTTGAGCGCCGTTTACGAGTACGCCGTCCACAACGACTTGCAGGATAAAATCGTTTTGATAAACCCTTCCGTTCTTCGTCCCTTGATCGGCTTGAACTCAACCGAAATCGACGCAAGCCTTTTTACCCAAGACAATTCCGGTTTGTTGGAAAACCTTGACGAAGGCGGAATAGACGACTTGTTCGGCGACTGCGAGGATTTTGAGTCGGACGATTTTTTTGCGGACGGAGACTTTGACCAGGACGCTCCGCAAGCCCAAGAAGCGGCGGCGCAAACGGTTGAAGAGCCTGAACAGGTTAGCGAAGAGACAATTTGGAATTACATTGTATGCTCTGTCGCTCCTGGCGTTCCCGCAAGGTTTGCGATTAGAAAGTTTAACCGCGAGTTTGCCAAGCGCGAATGGCCTGTCCAAGCTGTAGATTGGCGCGCCGCCGCCGGCATGGCTGCCCAATACATTTATTGGATGCGCCTTATTTTTAACATCGGCCTTATAATCATAATCGGAACAGGCTTTATCATTGTAAACAACACGCTTGTAATCGCGGCGTTGGACCGTTCCAAAGAAACCGGAGCGCTTAGAGCGATTGGCGCCGGCCGCCGTTTTATCGCGCTGGAATACTTGGCCGAAACTTTGATGCTTACAATCACGGCTGGAATTTTGGGCTGTCTTTTGGGAGTTGTCGGCAATTCCTTTTTGTCAAACGGCTCGATTCACTTTAGCAACACTTACCTTGTCCAGCTTTTTGGCGGCGACACTTTGCGCGCTGTGGTCCGTTTGTCCAACATCGCAAGCGGAATGGCCCTGTCCTTTGTTTTGGCTATTGTAGCCTGGCTGTATCCGGTTAGAATCGCCTTGAACACAAGCCCTGTCGCCGCGATGGAGGCCGTAAGATAATGAAAAGCCTTTACTTAAATTTTGCGATAAAGTCTTTGATAAGCCGAGCCAAGCAGTACCGCTCTCTTTTTTCGGTTTGCGCGGTTGGCGTTTGCGTTATGCTTTCTGTCTTGATGATTACGGACGGAATGATTGATTCAATGACGGAAAAAACGCGCCAGTATTACGGCGGCGACTTTATGATTTTGGAAACGGCCTCTTACGCCGATTTAAAATACGCTCAAGGAATGGTCGACGCGCTAAAGGAAATCTTGCCGCCGAACGCCCAGGTTTCATACCGTTATAAAAAAGACGCTGGCGACAAAAGCCTTTTCTTTGAAGGAGTAAGCGTAAAGCAGCGTTCGATTCAAGGCGTAGTGTTTTCCGACGAAAAAGAGCTGTTTAAGAAGTTCAACTTTGTTGAAGGCGGAATGGAAGACAGGCCCGACCATGACGGACTGTTGCTTTCGCAGCCGGCCGCCGAAAAGCTTGGCGCTCATATTGGCGACAACGTCATCCTTTTGATGGAAAGCAAGGCCGGAAACCAGAATACAGTTAACCTTGTCGTTTCGGGCATTTTCCAGGACTCTAGCGTTTTTGGAATGTACACTTCGTACATTGATTACTTGGCTCTTAAGGCCGGTTTGGGCTATGTCGGCGACGACGCGTCTTGCAATCCAATCGACAAAATTTGCGTTTATTATCCAAACGGCTCGCCAAGCAAAAGGGAGCTGGTTCGCGTTCAAAATGAACTGGAAAAGCGCTTTGACATGTTCCCCTTGTCGTATGACAAATCAGGATGGCAAGATTTTGACGTTCCTGAAGGAAAAAACTATTTTGCTTTGGTTCCCTTGATCGCCAACGTTTCTGACTTGCAAAAACTGTCGATGGCCTTGCGCGCCATTGTGGCCTTGATTGTCATTATGCTGGTTATAATTATTTCCGTTGGAATATCAAGCACCTTTAGGGTCATTGTTCTAAAGCGCGCCGTTGAGGGCGGAACTTTCCGCGCTTTGGGAATGAAGCCCAGAGGCCTTATGGCCCTTTATTTTACGGAAATTTTGCTTTTGCTTGTCAGCGGCTCGCTTGTCGGATTTGTCGGCTCGCTTGTCATCGTAAAAATCGCGTCCTCTTACAACCTTTCTTTTGTGTCCGGTTTTGACTTGTTTTTGACCGGCGGATACTTGGCTCCAACTTTGTACGCGGCCGAGGCGGGCTTTTTGCTGGCCGTTATTTTCGTAACCACTTTGGGAGCCGTGTTGTTTACATTGCGTAAGTTAGTTCACATCAGTCCGGTAGGAGCGTTGGCAACAGTCGCTTAACTTGTCGGACGTATAGGAGTGATTATGAAGAAGATTATTTTTGCTTTTATTGGTCTTTTGGCTTTTGCGACGCCTTTCTTTGCCCAAGCTATTCCCATGGACCAAGCCAAAGAAATTTTGAAGAAAATTGACCAAAATACAGGCTATTTTGGAACTGATTTTACAGGCGAGTACGTTCTTGTGCAGGAAAAGCCCGGACAGGGAAACAGCATAACAAGCGCGATCATGTACCGACGCGACTCAAAGGCCATGTGCACTATACGCATTACCGGCCCTGAATCGGACAAGGGCAAGGGCTACGTTCAGTTTGACAAGAACATTTGGTTCTACGACCCGTCAAACAAGCAGTTTACTTTTACCGCTCCCAAGGACAGGTTCCAGGACACAAACGTAAACAACAGCGACTTGCGCCCCCAGCATTATTCTGACTTTTACGACATAGAAAGCGCTGAATCCGTCGTTCTTGGAAAGCTTGACTGCGTTTGCCTTACTTTGACGGTCAACAAAAAGTCGGCCAACGACGTTGACTATCCCAAAATCAAGATTTGGGCCACAAAAGATGATTGCCTTACCCGCAAGCGCGAGGATTACAGCCTTTCCGGCCAGCTTTTGCGCGTCAGCGCGATTCCCAGCTACCAAAAGGTGGACGGCCGCTCAGTTCCGTCAAAAATGGTTATCCAAGACCGTTTGCGCGGACAAAAAATCAACGGAAAGATCAAATATGAAAGCACGCAAATAACTGTGTCGAATGTGTCTTTTCAAAAGTTGGGAGATGTTGTATACTCTAAGCAATATCTCGAAAATATGAGCCTTTAAATGTGTAAAAGTTTTAACTGTTCGATTACAAGGCGAGTGTTTGCGCTCGCCTTTTTTTTCTCTTTTTTCCTTCTCTTTGCGGGGCAAGATTTCTTTGCGCAAACTTCGGTTTCTCAAACAGGCATTATTATGGAAAGAGTCGCCGACGAAGACGTTAGGGAAGTCGAACGGTTGAACAACGAGGCCGAGGCGGAAGACGAGGCGGAAAGGCAAAGGCTTGCCGCGCAGCAGAATGAAACTGAAGACATTGAAGATGATAATTCAATTGACGAACTTTTTGGCGACGACGCGGAAGGCGACACTGAGCATGCCGTTTCAACTCCGACTACGGAAATCGTAAAAATTGACGCAAAGAACAAGCCAATTGAATTTAGCGGAAGCCTAAAGGCTGAGCTGGGCGCTTACATTTACGCCTATCCATTTTCCGAGTCAAAGCCTGTGGCCACTTTTAGCAACACGCTGAAGTTTATCGGACGTCCGGCCACCGACTTTTTTGTCTACGGTTCGCTTTTGACAGCCTTTCCAAAAATGGATTTTGGCATTTACGAGCTTTACTTTAACTACACGATGTTCGGCCGGGCTGACTTGTGCGCCGGAAAAAAAGACATTTCCTGGAGCCTTTCCAGAATGTTGAACACAAACATAATCGACGACAAGACTTCGGTCATAAGGAACAACGATCCCGAAAAGAAAAAAGAAAAGGAGCAGCGAACTACCAGCGACTCAAAGTTTACGGTCTCGCTCAACGTTCCCTTCCTTTCGTACTTTTCGTTGCAGACGGTTGCCCAGTACGAAACCGACACTGTCACCGGCATTTCAATCGGCGAATACATTTCTTGCGCCGCAAAAATTGAAGGCACTATAAAAAATATTTCTGTGGCCTTTTTGGGCAAGCGTTGGGCCACCGCCGACGAATACCAATACGATCCTTGCGTGGGAATGGAAGTCGTTTCGACCGTTCTTGGAAAAAAATCCAATATGTTTGCGCAGGGCTTGGTTCACTTTGCAGACTATGGAGTGAGCCGCGTAAAGTGGACAACGGGCATTTACAAGTATTTTGAGGCACCCTTGATGCTGGGCTTGGCGCTTGAGTACCAAGGTGTTTGGGGCAAGCGAAGAATCAGTTCCGTTGACTTGCACTCACAATTGGACGCGACTCAAAAGGAAACCGAAAAAACCGCTTCCGTTTCTGAAGAGGTCAGCCAATACAAGGGCTTCCAGCACTTGTTCGCCGCGCAAATCGGCTGGGGCCATTGGATTGGCGGAAAAAAATGGACTTTTGGCCTTGATTGGTTCCACGACGTTCGCGGCGAATACGGAAGCATTACTCCTGGAATTCAAATCGCGAACATCATTAAATACACAGACTTAAAGCTTGCCGTTCCGATTTATTACGGAACTCAAAGAAAGTACGGCGTTGTGTTTGAAGTGATTCTTAACCTTGATTACTAAGCGTTGACGTAATCCTGGCCGGTTACGACTCCGTCCTTGATGTGGATTACATGGTCGCTCATGCTTACGATTTTTTGGTCGTGGGTGGAGAAGACAAAAGTTGTGTTCAATTCTTTGTTGAGTTTTTTCATCAATTGCAAGATTTGGTCGCCGTTCTTTGAGTCAAGATTGGCGGTGGGTTCGTCGGCCATGATTACGGGAGCTTTTGCGCTAAGGGCGCGGGCGATGGCGACGCGCTGGCGTTGGCCGCCGGAAAGTTCCGTGGGCTTGTGGTTTTTCCAATCGGTAAGGCCGACAGTTTCGATCAAGTAATCGACCCATTCGGCGGCCTCTTTGGCTCCCATCGCGCGGTTTTGCGGAAGGTGGCCCAGCTTTAAGGGCAGTTCCACGTTTTCGCGAACGTTTAGAACTTGAATCAAGTTGAAGTTTTGGAAAATAAAGCCAAGGTTAAGGCGGCGCAATTCCGTCATGTGGCGGTCTAGGCTGGATGGAATTGATTTAAGGCCGGCCAAGTTGCGTTCGCCGTAGACGTCGGTTCCGTCAACGATGATTTTTCCGCTTGTGGGCAAGTCGATAAGGCCCATCAAGTTAAGAAGGGTTGACTTTCCGCTTCCGGAAGGGCCTGAGACGGACGCAAATTCGCCAGCGTTTATGGAAAAGGTCGCGTCTTGAACGGCGTTGACCGTAATTTTTCCCATTTGATAAATTTTACTGACGTTTTGCAATTCCAATATAGCCATAAAACAAGTATATAGAATTTGTTCAATATAATCAATACTTGAAACAATCCCCCGATTTTGATAAAATGGGCCATTATAACTTAATGAATTTGGAGTAATTTATATGGCTAACCAAACAGGACACGAATGCACTTTGGACAAAATCATTTCTTTGTGCAAGCGCAGGGGATTTGTATATCAGGCTTCGGAAATTTACGGCGGCCAGGCCGGCGCGTGGGATTACGGTCCGTTGGGCGTAAACTTTAAACGCAACATTCAAAACGAATGGTGGCATTACATGACCCAGCTTCGCGACGACGTGGTTGGCCTTGACAGCGCGATTTTCCAGCACCACAAGACTTGGGTAGCCAGCGGCCACGTGGCTCACTTCTCAGACCCGATGATTGACTGCACGGAATGCAACGCCCGCTTCCGTGCCGACCAGCTCATCGAAGACTACTGCCATTCCCACAACGAAAAGACGGACAAGCCCGTTGACACGATGAGCCACGAAGAGATGAAGGCCTTCATCGACGCAAAAATCAACTGCCCCACTTGCGGAAGCAAAAACCGCAAGTACACGGACGTGCGCGAATTCAACCTTATGTTCAAGACATACCAGGGCCCCGTCGCTGACGACTCGCACTTGATTTACTTGCGCCCAGAGACTTGCCAGGGCATTTTCACCGACTTCAAGAACATCGTTCAGTCTTCAAGAATGAAGCTTCCCTTTGGCGTAGCCCAGGTTGGAAAGTCGTTCCGCAACGAAATCATCTTTAAGAACTTCATTTTCCGCACTTGCGAATTCGAGCAGATGGAGATGGAGTACTTCTGCAAGCCCGGAACAGACGACGGAATTTTTGAAGACTGGCGCAAGTACCGCTGGGCCTTCTATCTTAAGTACGGCATAGCCGAAAAGAACTTGCAGTGGCACCACCACGACAAGCTGGCCCACTACGCCAAGGACGCCTACGACATTCAGTACAACTTCCCGATCGGCTTTGAGGAAATCGAAGGAATCCACAACCGCACCGACTTTGACCTTTCTCAGCACACAAAGACAAGCGGAAAGGACATGTCATACATCGACCAGGAAGACGGAAACAAGAGCTACACGCCGTATGTCATCGAAACTTCGGCCGGCTTGAACAGAAACTTCTTGGCCTTTATGTGCGAAGCCTACGAGGAGCAGAATGTAGGAAAGGACGGAGCGGAAGACTACCGCACTGTATTGCACTTGCATCCGAAATTGGCTCCGATAACAGTGGCCGTTCTTCCTTTGATGAAAAAGGACGGACTTGCCGAACGCGCAAAGGAAATTCAGCACACTCTCAAAGAAGAGTTCGCCACAGACTTTGACGTTTCTGGAACGGTTGGCAAGCGCTATCGCCGCCAGGACGAAGTCGGAACTCCTTTCTGCGTTACAATCGACTACGACACAATCACAAAAGATTCGCCCAACTACGACACTGTCACTGTTCGCGACCGCGACAGCATGGACCAGGAGCGCGTAAAGGTAAGCGAATTGACAGCCTACATCCAAAACGCAATCCGCAACTACAAGCCGGTTCAGCGCTAATTTTGGCCGGACGCTAAGATGGATTACGTAGGGTTGGGAAAATCTAACTTAATGGCAAGCCGCGTTGGCTTTGGCGCGATGTCCTTAAAGGACATCGACGGCGAAGAAAACGCGGCGATTCTCATTCACAAGGCTTACGACGCCGGCGTGAATTTTTTTGACATTTCTCATACCGTTCCCGAAAGCGAAAAACGCCTTGGCGCTTGCTTGCACGGAATCCGCCAAAACGTAATTCTTAGCACAAAGGCCTGCGTCCTTGACGCGCGCGATCTTGCCGAAGATTTGGAAGCCAGCCTTGACGCTTTGCAAACCGACTACGTGGACTTGTTCCAATACGAAGTTGACGAAAAAGGCTTGGCGGACTTTGACCAAGTCATCGCGCAAATGAAGCGCTTGCAGGAACGGAATAAAATCCGCCACTTTGGCCTTGCGACGGAAAATTTAGACATCGCCCAAAAAGCGATTGACTTTGGACTTTTTGAAACGGTTCAAGCTCCCTTTAATATGTTGATTGACGGAGAAGGCGAGCGGCTTGCAAAAGAAGCGGCGCAAAAAGACATCGGCTTTGTCGCGATGAAACCACTTTACGGCGGCTTGGTTCAAAACACGCCGCTCGCTTTGGGCTACCTTTACCAGTTTGAAAACGTTGTTCCCCTTTGGGGCGTTAGAAACCTTGAAGAGTTGGAACAGATTCTTTACTTTAACGACCATCCGCCTGTAATTGACGAGCAGTTTAAGGCTGAGGTCGCGAATGTTCGTGATTTCTTTAATTGATTGACGGCAGGCCGGAGCGCCCGTCGGTTACTCGTCTTCGCTAATTCCCAACGATTTTAGCACGTCAGAAACTTCTTGCTGGTTCAAGACGCGGACTACTTTGTTTGAGGCTTCGTCCGTTTCTACCGTGCGGGGATCTCCGTCGGCGGCTGTCTCGCCAAGAATTTGCGCGATCGGATGTTTGGGGTCGTCGGGGTTTACGTCTGTGATTTGCGCGATTTTTCCGTTGGCCAAGTAAACGTAAACGCCGATCGGGAAAACCGAGAAAGAGTAAAGCAAGGCTTTGATAACGTTTTCGTCGTATTGCTTGGTTGAGTTGCGCAAGATTTCCAACATTGCCTCGTACTTGGGGCGGGCGCTTCTGTAGTGGCGCGGAGCGGTAATCGCTTCGAAGGCGCAGGCGACGGCGATGATTTTTGCGTAAGTTGAAATGTTGTCGCTTGCAATATGGCGCGGATATCCCGAGCCGTTTTCTTTTTCGTGGTGTTCCAAAACGCCGCGTTGAATCGGAAGGGAAAAGCCAATTTCTTTTACCAATTCGTAGCCCAAAATTGGGTGGCTGGCAAGCTTGGCCTTTTCTTGCGGCTGCAATTTTTTGTCAGTGATGTAAAGCTGGGGCGGCAGGCGCAACATTCCGATTTCGTGCAAAATGCAAGCCTCGCCCAATTCCACCATTTGGTTGAACTGCAAGCGCAATCTTGTGCCTATTGTCAAAGCGATTACGGTTGAGCGCATCGCGTGGTTTACCAAGAATTTTTTGTCAGTCTGCTCGGCGCGCGGGTTGATGCGAAGAACAAAGCGGCGGTTTTCGCGAACAAAGATAATAAGCTGCTGAACGATTTTTGACAGCTGTTCTTTGTCGATTTCTTTGTGCGTTGAATAACGAGTGTAAAGACTTTCGATGTAGTCGGAATAGTCCTTGTAAACCTTATGGGTCATTTCCAAGCGCGAACTTTCGGTGTTGAGCGTTTGGATAAGTTTTGTGGCGTCTTTAAGGCTGTTGTTGAGGGCCGAATCTTTTTCTTCGCGTTCACGCGCGCGCTCTTCGGCGGCGGCGGCCTCTTCCTGCTGGGTTTCAAAAATAATGTCGGAGGAGTTGCGATTGATTATGTCTTTGTCGTTCGTTCCGTCGTCAATTGTTCCTTCGCAAGAAACGGAGGTAAAGCCCCAAGTTATAAGCTCTTTAATAAGCTCTTGAGTTACGGGGAAGCCTTTTCCCAAAACGAGAAACTGTTTGTCGAGAGTCAAGTGGTCTGTAAAAATCAACGCGGGTTTTAGAGCGTTAACTTCAAAGGCATTCATCCGTTTTTTAATCCTCTATAAAAAAAAAGTTGGAAACCTCACACAGCCTCCAACTTTGATGCATTATCAGTTCATACAGGCGTCTGGATGTCGTTACGTCTGTATTGTTGAACTCGTTACATTTATATTGTCGGAAACCGATTGTAAAAGTTTAGCAGATTTTCAAAAAATCTTCAATTGATTTTGCCAATTCTGTGTATATGATTTTGCTTTTTGCGGCGTTGGCCAAAATGGGATTTTTGGGGAAATTTACGGTTGAAAATAGCTTTTCAAGCTGCCGAGCGGTGGGAAAAACAAGGGCGGCGATGTTTTTGGCCTCGCTGCCCATAATTTCTTGGTCTATGGCGTCAAGTTCGCCTATGCGCTTGGCGGCCCGGCTGTCGCCGCAAAGAATGTCGTTGCAGAGGGCGATTCCTTTTTTGGAAAGAGAGTCGATTTTTTTTAGGCCGTCCTTTAGTTCCTGCAAGACTTGGCCAAATTTTTGCTTGTCGTAGAGGCTGGCGGAACGTTGGGCGCGGTCAAAAAAGGCGGCTTTTTGTTCGGTGATTTTTGGCTTTTTTAGGAATTCTTCGATGGAACGGAATTCTACGCCGCTAATCGCAAGTCCCTTTTTTGAAAAAGAATAGGTTTTTGTCGCCGGCGTGGCGGCGATCGCGTTTTCAAACCACCAGGCAAAAAGCTTCATTCGCTCGTCGGTGATGATTGGGTTTCCTTGGCCGTCGACGCCCTTTTGGTTCTTGGCGGAGAATAAAAGCCGCGCGCTTTGAAGTTCGGCGGGCATCGCACGGTTGGATGAATTGTGGGCGGCCTCTTCAAAAGCGCTTCCTTTTATGTGCGTCTGTTTATCCGGGTAGCCCAAATCAAGGCCGGCAACGTAAATCTCTTTCGCTCCGATCGCGCGCGCAAAGTCCCATGCGCTTGTGGCCACCGACCCGCCCGAAGCGAGAGCGCCCTTTTTTCCAAGCCGCTGTTCAAAATATTTTCCAAGCGGAAAAAGCGAAGACATCAAGACGATTTTTTTGCAGTCAAATCTAAAGGCGCTGGGGTAAGCGGCTCCTTCCGCGACCAAAATCGATTGGGGAGAAGAAAGGCCGGCCAAGTGCCGCCAAGCCCAATATTGTGGGTCTGTCAAAAAAACAAAGTCGGGTTCGACGCCGGCCTTGAGGCATGCGCGCAAGGCTGTGTCCACCGCGATTGTAACGGCGCGCGCTTGGATTTCCCTTAAATGCGGAAGAATCGTTTGAAGCGACGGCCCTGCCGCAAGCAAGACGCAAGGCAAGGCTTCGTCTTGGCCAAAACGTGCGGCGCCAAAAAAGGACGACACGCCAGCAAGTTCTTGCATTTGCCTTAAATTGCGCGCGCCGTTCTTTAGCCACAAGCGGCCAAATCTTTCCAATGTGTTTGTGTTTACTTGCGCTTTTTCTTTGTGCTGCTGGCCGCGTTTAAAGAAGGCGTCAAACCATTCTTGGGCGTGGGCCGTTTGCGATTTTTGACAAAAAAATTGCGCCTTTTCAAAGCCGCCCGCGCATTGGATTAAGTTTGCCGCTTGCTCTACGTCGGCGCCGATTACAAAAAAAAGTTTTGGAATTTTAAAAAGTTCCGTAAAGTCTAAAGAGGCTAGGGCGGCAAAAAAATGCGGCGCCGACGGTTCTAGGATTACAAAAGTTTTTTGTTCCGCTCCGGGAATTTGCGCGGCGGCGATTGGAAGGTAGCCCAGGCCGATTCCAGCAAAAACAATAATTTCTTTTTCCGAATCTTTTATCGTCGCGGCGGCGCGTTCCGCTTCGGCCTTTGGATTGTAGGCGGAATGCAGCGGCAGGCCGTTTTGGCTTGCGGTCAAGGCGCCGCTTTTGGAAATTGAAAAATTGTAAAAGGGAAAAGTTTTGTTTAGATGCGCCAGCCGCGCGTCTTGGCCTTGCGATGTTTGCGCCGCCGCATCTTGGCCTTGCGATGATTCTTGGTCGGCAGCTTTTAGGTCTTGCAACAAGTTTGCCGGGATTAGCGGTTCCAACATCCGCGCCAAGTCTGCAAAGCGCTCGGTGAACAGAGAACAATTTTCATTCCAT
>Ga0256407_10004505_pt1 | contig 23193 bp, 17 predicted proteins | sample RumenRJG_04DNA_FD_193489 | JGI IMG/M metagenome (GOLD analysis project Ga0256407, IMG submission 193489) | Bovine rumen microbial communities from Lethbridge, Alberta, Canada - RJG_04 | ecosystem: Host-associated > Mammals > Digestive system > Stomach > Rumen | place: Canada: Alberta... | reverse complement strand
AGCGTTCTTGAATGTAGGAATTGACCAGGGACCTGTAATTATCATTGCGGCTTTTCCTTCAGAAAATGCAGCATTACAGAAATCTGTATTTGCATCTGCAGCAGGAATATCCAGTACAGTTTTTCTAAGATTTTGAAAGTAATTTAATCCCTTTATAGCTTCGGGACTGTTCAGGTTGTGCTGTTTTCTGTCTGAACCGTCTTTGCCGAAAAGAGGTGCGCCAAAACTTTCCATGAACATGTAGTCGTAGTAGCCGTCACCAACAGCCCAAACAATGGCATATTTTCCTTCTGCCTTGTTATTGAATTTTGCGGCAAATTTCTTTATTTCTTCCCAGGTTTCTGGCGCTTTTTTTATAAGTGCCTTGTTGTAGAATAGTGCATATGTTTCTGCAGCAAGAGGGTAACCGTAGTAAGTACCTTCATATTTTGAACCGGTTTTTGCCATGTCGTAAAAATCTGCCATGTAGCTTTCTGCGTCATCAAGCGGAAGTACATTACCGCCTGCAACAAGAGCTCCTATGTGGTCATGAGGAGAAACAAAAATGTCTGCACCAACTCCAGCAGGTCCGTCCAGTTCAATTTTTGCCCTGGAGTCTGTGTGTCCTACAGCTTCATAAGTAATTTTTACTTTTGGATTAATCTTGCGGTATTCCCGGATGGCCATCTGAATGAAGGCGCTTTCAGGACCAGAAGATTCCCATACCTTAAGTTCTGTTCTTCCGTTTTTTGGAGCGGCAGATAAAGAAAGTGCAAGACTTCCGGCAAGAATGAACGAAAAAAACTTTTTCATAGAAAACTCCATTAAAATGCCACATAAGTGTGACTATGCAGGAAGCTTTAAGACTTCCCGAAAAAATAAAACCTAAAGAAAAAGGTTATTTAAAGGTTTAGCGCTAAACTAAAATAAATCTTACATACCTTTTTGAATAAATCAAGCAAAAAATTTAAAAATTTAAAGAATTTTTACAGAATCGCGTATTTCCAGCCTGGTTGAAGTGTTACATACAGTATTTTCTGTGTTTCCTGCAAGCTTTTTAAGCAGCATGTGAACTGCGTTAGTACCTTTTTCGGCTGTCTGCTGGTCTACACTGGTAAGGCGCGGATTGGAAAAATTCCCTACAGAAAGGTTATCGTAACCTATTATTGAAAAATCTTCAGGTATAGAAAGGCCTTTTTCTTTTGCTCCCTGAATGATTCCAATGGCGCACATGTCGCTTGTAGTTACAATCCCTGTAAAATCAAGGCTGCCTTTTGAAAGAGATCTGCCGAATTCAAGTCCCCCTTCAAAATTAGGAACAATAGGGCGGGTATTTTTCTGATCAAATTCAATTCCATATTTTTCTAGTGCCTTTTTATAGCCGGAAAAACGCTGTTCAAGGAGAAGGTTTCCTGCATGTTCTGCTGCAAAAATTATTTTCCTATGACCGCATTTAATCAGGTATTCTGTAGAAATAAAGCATCCGTGCTCGTCATCACATCTGGAGTAGAGTACGTCGGGTATGGAGGCATAGCTGTCTATAAGTACGAAATTCTTTTTCTGGTAGTCGGAAACCATAGGAATCGTTTCATTAAAAAACGGCAGAAGAAAAATTGCACCGTCAATATTCCAGGTTCTGTACATGGTTTCTATATCTTTCGACTCAAAAACTGAACGGAGAAGTACGTAATAGCCTTTTTCCATAAGTTCGCGCTCTATACTTGCAGTCAGTTCTGTAAGGTACTGGTTATATATTGACGAAAGTTCTTCAGTCTTAATGTACGGCAGTACAAGAAGTATTAAATGAGAAGATTTGGAAGAAAGAGTTCTGGCCATAAGGTTCGGAACATAATCATACTTTTTTATGACGGCATTTACTTTCTCTATTGTTGCAGCAGAAACTTTTTTATGATTTCCGCTTATTACGTTAGAAACAGTCATCATGCTTACGCCGCATTCGTTTGCAATATCCTTTAAAGTCATAAATCCTCTTAAAAATACTGTAGCACAAAAAAAAAATGTTGACAAACTTTAAAAGAGAACATATTCTGAATAAGGTTTACCGCTAAACTAATAAAAATCTGAAATCTTTTTCGGAGGTTACAATGAAAAAACTAAAAACATTAAAGGGGATTCTTGCTTTTTCTATTATGCTTTTTACTTTCATGAATGCTGCGGCACAACCTGCCATTACGGAAACGGGACTTTCACAGACAGTTGAAAATGGAGCAATTTTTCATGCCTGGTGCTGGTCGTTTAATACAATCAAGGCTAATTTGAGTGAAATTGCAGCGGCTGGATTTTCTGCCGTTCAGACTTCACCTGTAAGTCAGTGTCTTGTAGGAGAAGACGGAGGTCTTGAAATTTTTGGAAACGGCAAATGGTACTATCATTATCAGCCGGTAAAGTATGTTGTCGGCAACTATCAGCTTGGAACAGAAAAAGAATTTATTTCAATGTGTTCGGAAGCTCACCGCTATGGAATAAAGATTATTGTTGATACAGTTATAAATCACTGTACGGCAACATATTCTGCAATTGATCCGGCTCTCCGCAATATGGAAGGCGGCGGTTTTCATCCTCAGAACGGAAACTGGTCAGAAACAGACCGTTACGAAGAAACTCAGTTTTCTTTGTCCGGCTTATGGGATTTAAATACTCAGAATCCGAATGTTCAGAATCATATTCTGGCGTTCTTAAAACGCTGTGTTGCAGACGGAGCCGACGGTTTCCGCTATGATGCTGCAAAACTTATTGAACTGCCGGACGATGTTTCTGCAGGTTATACAAGGGAATTTTCAAGCAGGTTCTGGCCTGTAGTTCTTTCTAACGGAGCAGCTTTCCAGTATGGAGAAGTTCTTCAGGAAGGCGGAAACATTTCCTATTCAAAGGACATTAAGACCGGTTATGATGATTCAATTTCTTCCCGCTTGAGTGCATATCAGAAATATATGAAGACTACAAATTCCCTTTACGGTTTTAGGTTAAGGGATGCGGCTGGGAAACGTGATTTTTCTGTGGATTTCGTAGGCGATAATCTTCTTCCAAAGGGAGCACAGGCAGAAAAAGTTGTTACTTGGGTAGAAAGCCATGACAATTACTGTAATGATGCTTCGTACAAGGAAATTGGTGACAATGAAATAATTCTTGCATGGGCGGTAATTGCTGCGCGCAAAAACGGTACTCCTCTTTTCTTTAATCGTCCTATGGGAAGTACAAAAAATTCTCCGTGGGGCAAAAACCGTATTGGAGATGCAGGAAACAATCTTTATAAGGATCCGCAGGTTTCGGAAGTTAATTTTTTCAGGAATGTAATGCAGGGTAAGGCAGAGGAACTTTCCAATCCTACAGGAGAAAAGGAAGTTCTCTTTATTGAGCGCGGATCTTCCGGTCTTGTCATAATCAATGCAGGTTATGCAGAAAAGAAGTTTGACGGTGTTCCTGTTAAAAAGATTTCTGATGGTGAATATACAGAACAGGTCAGGGGAGGAACTGTTAAAGTTGAAAAGGGAAAACTTTACGGAACTGTACCGGCTTCATCGGTTTCTGTTGTTTACAACAAGGAAATTAAGCAGGTGCCGTTTAAGAGCGAAATTGAATGTTCCGTTCCAAGCGGCTACTTCCTTGATGACAGCCTTAATTTGCGCATTTCTGTAAGAAACTGTAGGAATGCTTCTGTAATTGTCGGAAAATCAGCTCCTGTACCTGTTAAGGACGGCGATGTAATTGAAATTGGAAAGGACATTGCATTCGGAAAAAGCGTTCAAGTTGTTCTTTCTGCGGTTTCTTCAGAGGGCAAAAAGGTTTCTGCAAAATATGCATATCAGAAAGCCCTCTATAAAAAAGATACAGCAGTTTATCTTGATTCAAAGGCCATGGGGCCGGCCTGGGCTGCAGATAAGGTTTATGCCTACATCTATAATGAAAGCGGTTCTAAATCAAATGCTTCCTGGCCGGGAGTTCCAATGGAAGATATAGGGGACGGAATATACCGCTATGTTCTTCCGTACGAACTGGAATCGCAGAAAACATATGTTATTTTCAATAATGGAAATGGCGGCGGAAACAATCAGTATCCTAATGGAGCCGGTCTTGATATGTTCAAGGGATCCAAAATGATTCTGGACGCTTCCAGAGCATGGAAAGCATATAAAGACTGATAGATAAATGAGGGGCAGACATATGTCTGCCCTAATTTTTTTTGAGCACATTTTGCGAAGCAAAAATGCGGTAACAAAAAGATGACGTTTATGACGTCTTTTCGTTTAGAATACAGAATGATTAACAGCCTTGAACTGATTTTTTCTGGTGGGTCAAAAGATAGAAGACCGGCGTATCAAGGACTGCAAGAATGAACTTGAATACATACTGCCCGATCATCATGGAAAGAAGGGTAAGTTGCATTTCGCTCTTAAAGAACCAGCCAAATCCGAGCCCGAATGCAATTGCAATGAATACAATCGTGTCGATAATCTGACTTGTCATGGTTGAAGCATTGTTCCACAGCCAGCGTGAATGAGAGTTTCCTGTTTTTGCAACAACCCTTTCGCGGATTTTATGGAATACCCATACATCCCAGAGCTGCGAACAGATGTAGGCCGCAAGGCTTGCAAGTACAAAAATCCAGTTCTGTCCCAAAAGCATGCTGTAAGCCTTCTGCATGTCTGCGTCGGCGGCCGGAAGGTACTGAGTCATAATTATCAGCAGTGTCGCAAAAATCTGTCCGATAAGTCCGAACAGAACAGTTTTATCTGCCTGTTTTTTTCCCCAGATTTCGCCGATTACATCTGTAAACAGAAATGTGAATGCGTAGCAGATGCCGGCGCCCGGAAGAGATATAACTGAACCTTCAAAAATGCTGATTCCTGTGTAGATAAGTTTCCCTGTAACCACGTTTGAAATTACAAGGGAAACTGCAAACAATGTGTTTAATATAGAAAGATTTGTATCGTTTTTTTTCATAAAAGATTCCTTTTTTGGTGTTAATGGCTTTTTCCGCTGATTATAGGGTCTTCAGCGCCGTTTGCGGCAAAAGCAGCAGCGCGGTCACGACAGGTTCCGCATTCTCCGCACGGCCGGTCGCCGCCTTCGTAGCAGCTCCAGGTAAGGTTGTACGGAGCGCCAAGTTCAAGACCTTTTTTTACAATGCCGGCTTTGTTATTTTTATAGAACGGAGCCAGAACCTTAACTTTTCCGTAAGTTCCTATGGAAATGCCCCTGCTCATTGTGTCTACAAATTCAACGGAACAATCAGCATAGGCATTCCCAGCTGCGTCGTCGGAATGAACACCGATTATAATGTCGCATTCTTCATCTTCAAAAAGTCCCTGGGCAAGACTTGCACATACGCTCAGCATAAGGCCGTTGCGGAACGGAACATAGGTATTTACCCTGCCGTCTGCATTTTTTTCAACCTGCTCGCTGTAGCTTTTATGCTCAATTTGCTGAGTAGAACCTTCCAGAAGCGAACAGTTTGAGTACGCCATTATTGAAGAAAGATCAAATTCGTAGTGAGGAATGTCGTAGTACCTGCTGACCGCACGTGCACATTCAAGTTCCTTTTTGTGTTTCTGTCCGTAAAAAATAGAAACAGAAACAACATTTTTCTTACCGTAATCACGTACAGCCAGAGCCATGCATGTAGTGGAGTCAAGTCCACCGGAAGAGAGTACAACTGCTTTTTTCATGAATAATTCCGCCTTATTTCCAGCTGTTTCGTCTGTCTACGCTTGCAAATAGACGATCGCGGGCAACCTGTTCGTAATAAGAACCCGGTTTTCCGTAATTTGCAAAAGGATAAATCGAAATGCCGCCGCGCGGAGTAAAAATACCTTCTACTTCGATATATTTAGGATCCAGAAGCTTAATCAAATCTTTCATGATTATGTTAGCACAGTCTTCATGAAAATCTCCGTGATTCCTGAAGCTGAAAAGATAAAGCTTAAGTGACTTTGATTCTACAATGAACTGATCCGGAATGTAGTTAATGCGGATTTCTGCAAAATCAGGCTGTCCTGTTTTAGGACACAAAGAAGTGAATTCCGGGCAATTCAGCATTACCATATAATCGTTGTCCGGATGTTTGTTTGGAAATTTTTCCAAAAGACTGGGATTGTAGTCGTAAGTGTACCTGGTATTCTGGTTACCAAGCAGAGTTACGCCTTCAAGTTCAGATTCTGAACGACTCATAAAAATACTCCGTAGTTTTGATAAAGCGGGATGGTCACGAACCGCTAAAAGCCATACGGCTTATGCCTGGTAGAATATACAAAAAACACGGAAAAAACAAGAGAAGGAGAGAACTAATATTTTCCTTTCCATGTAAAAAAAGGCTGCCGTTAGAAGTTTACTTCAGACAGCAGCCTTTTATACACCGGAAATCCGAGTTCGTTTATTTTACGAATGCTTTTTTAAGGAAGTCAAGGTCAAGTTCCGGATAAAGAACGTGAGCGTGGAGCAAAGCGTTTACGCGCTTTTTAGCTTCTTCCTGAACTTTTGGATCGAGGTCGATCTTACCCTTTGCAGGTTTTCCTTCTTTTGTAAGTCCTGGTTTTGTTCCTTTAAGTACAAAGTCGATGATGTCTGCAACTTCTTTCATGTCGTTTTCATTCATGCCGAGAGTTGTAAGACCTGGAGTACCGATACGGATACCAGATGTCCACCATGCACCGTTCTTGTCATAAGGAAGGGCGTTAGCGTTAGCAGTTACACCACAAGCGAACAGAGCTGCTTCTGCCTGTTTACCTGTAAGACCGTAGCCTGTTACGTCTACGAGCATAAGGTGGTTGTCTGTACCGCCAGTCTGGAGTGGCATTCCGTGAGACTTACATCCTTCTGCAAGAGCTGCAGCGTTCTTTACAACCTGCTGAGCCCATGCCTGGTAAGCTGGGGTGCGTGCTTCCTTGAAAGCGATTGCCTTTGCAGCCATTACGTGACCAAGAGGACCACCCAATACCATAGGGCAACCCTTGTTTACGTAGTCTGCGAATTCTTTCTTACAGAGAATCATGGCACCGCGTGGACCGCGCAAAGTTTTATGTGTTGTAGTTGTTACGATATCAGCCCATTTAACCGGGTCATAGTCGCCTGTAAATACTTTACCTGCAACAAGACCTGCAAAGTGTGCCATATCTACCATCAATACTGCTCCGCATTTGTCTGCAATTTCGCGGAAGCGCTTGAAGTTGATTTTGCGTGGATAAGCAGAGAAACCTGTCAAAAGAATCAAAGGTTTTACTTCCATTGCCTGCTTTTCGATTGCATCGTAGTCCAAAAGACCAGTTTCGCGGTCTACACCATATGGATGGCTTTCGAACATACGTGCAGATACGTTCATTTTGTATCCGTGTGTAAGGTGACCACCGCAAGAGTAGTCAAGACCCATAAGGCGCTGGTTTCCGAACTTCTTGCGGAGTGCGTCAAACTGTTCGTCTGTAAGGTCATTCAAAGATTTTACACCAAGTTCTTCAAGAGTTGGAGTTTCTACCTTTGCAGAAAGAATTGCCCAGTAAGCAACAAGATTTGTGTCAGCACCAGAGTGTGGCTGAACATAAGCGTAATCTGCTCCAAAAAGAGCTTCTGCTTCGCGTGCAGCAGTGTTTTCTACAGCGTCGATATTTACACATCCGCCGTAGTAGCGGTGTTCAGGATATCCTTCTGCGTATTTGTCTGTAAGAAGGTTTCCCATGGCAGCCTGTACGTTCAAAGAACAGTAGTTTTCTGAAGCAACAAGTTTAAGGTGGCTGCGCTGATTTTCAATTTCGTTTACGATGCTGGCTGCAATATCCGGACCAACAGCAGCTACCTGCTGAAGATTTGCAACATAGGCACACATTGCAGCAGTTGGTTTTCCGCCGCAAGATGCAAGGTATTCTTCCAATGGTGTTGACATTTATGTCTCCTTAGAATTTTTGTGGTAAAAATTTCTTTATTCTACTTTTTTATGCGTTTTTTTTCAATACGACAGATTTTTAATTTTTGTCAAAACGTCTTTTTCTGTCTGTTTGTACGGGCCGGTTTATCTTCTGCAATGCTGACTCGCACTTTTCTTCCTGCAAGATCTTTTCCGTTAAGCCCGCGGATTGCATTAAAGGCAGCGTCGTCATCCGGCATCTGAACAAATCCAAATCCTTTAGAGGCCGAAGTAAATTTGTCTTTGATGATTTCTGCAGAAATTACTTCTCCGTATTCTCCAAAAGACTTGGAAAGGTCGTCTTCTGTTGTGGAAAAACTTAAGTTTCCTATATAAATTCTTTTCATGCGCTTATTATATAGAAAAGAACAAATGAATTTCAATTAATCATCTGTAAGTTTAAGGTTCAAATATCAAATGAAAAGAAGAATTTTTGTATCATTTAAAAACTGTGTTATAATATAGCCATGAATCCAGACTGGAAATCTTTTGAACAGTTCATATCTTCCTCATGCAATCGTCGCGATTTTATCGTTGAATATTTAGCGGCCCGCGGAGTAAAGGCTGTTGTTCTTCCGATAGACGGTCACGAGCATATTTACGTTAAATTTTTTAAAGACGCATATAATCCGGCTTTTAAGATTAAAACCGTAATTGCTCATTATGACCGGTTTGAAGGAAGCCCGGGTGCAAACGACAACAGTTCGTCTGTATTTGCGCTTATGGACTGGGCTGTAAGGCTTTCTGCTCTGGGAACGGTTCATAACGTAAGGCTTATTTTTACAGACGGAGAAGAAATTTCCGGCGGGCGTAACGGCGGCGGTTCTGTTTCTGATCAGGGCGCATTCGGACTTGCATCTGTTTTTAAGCGCCTTGGAATTACAGATGATGATGTATTTGTCTTTGACTGCGTAGGACGCGGAACAGTTCCTGTAATAAGCCGGACTGTCTTTCCTAAAAAAGTAAACGCTGATTTCAGGCGCCGCTTTATGGATTTGAAGGACAGAACGGAAAATCTTTTGCGGACTGCAAGCGGCGGTAATTTTGTAACGCTTCCGGTATCTTACAGTGATAATGCCGGATTCATTGCCTGCGGAATTCCGGCTGTTGCAATCACTTTTTTACCGGCAGATGAAGCCAGTCGCTATATGTTTGATCTTGTCCGCGTACCGGTTCTGGAAAATTATGTTACAAACCAGAAGATTCCTGAATATTTTGACCGCCGTCAGCTGGACGGCATGATTCCTAAAACATGGAAACTGTTTCATACAAAAGGGGATAACATTGAATCTCTTACTTCAGAAAGTTTTGTAATTATGGAGCGCATTCTGAATGCCCTTTGTATGATGAAAACCTATGTAGGTATATAGAGGAGAGAGCTATTTGAAAAAGGTTAGCCGAAAATCCACCTTCTTTGCTGTAATTTTTAGTTGTTTTTTGCTGTCCGCCTGCGGCAATTAAATTCCTGAAATAAAAAAACATGCGCTTTCCTGCGATCCCTGTGAATACAGGAACATTCAGACATCCTATGAGTACTGCGGCTGGCCGGAAACTGTAACTTACGGTCAGGTTCAAAAAGATCTTGATGAACTTTGCTATATCCTGAAAAACTGTTATGCAGGGTATGATGAGGCAGTTTTGCGCGGATTAAATTTGGATGAGTTTAAGAAAAACGTCTGTCACCGCATTTTTGCACAGGATCCGCATATTTTTTATCAGAATGAACTGATTACTGCAAAAAACAAAGATTTTATGTGCGCAATAAAGGATGAACTTAAAGATAAAATAAATGACTCTCATTTTATGCTCTGGCTTGGAGACTATGATTTCTGGTGGAAACTGTGTGAAAAGTCTTTTGTTTTTTATTCTGATCTCTTTGTAGAAAAAAAAACGGCTCATATTATCTTGTAGAAAAAGAGTTGCCGGATTCAAATTCCCTTGGCTTTTACGGATTAAAGGAAGGTCAGAAATATTTCGGAAAAGAGGAAAACCTGTTTTATTATCCGTCAAAGGGAGAAAATGTATACAGAATTGGAATTTTTACTCCGTGGGCAGAAAATCTTTCTGTTCAGATTGACGGAAACTCTGTTCTGGTTCCGGTTTCCAGCGAAGTTGCTATCTGGGTGCGTCAAAGCCTGAGGTACGGTGAAAAATTTACAGATAAAAGCGCTTATATTTCCATAAGCAGGCTTTTGTCGCCGGATGAAAGTTCCAGGCATAGGAAAGGCGCGGAAAAAAATCTCAAGAGGTTCTGCGCTGCTGGGAAAGACTGTCAGGATAAGGAAAATGTAATTCTTGATCTTCGCAGTAACGGTGGCGGAAACGACACTTATGTCCTGTATTTCCTTACGGGTCTTTATGTTCAGAAAGAGAAAATAGCCAGGGAAAAAGTATTTGACGATTATATAAATGCGGTTGCAGCAATCATTTCTGAAAAACAGGATCAAAATAAAAATGTATGCGTCCTTTCTCCGTGCGTGCTTCAGGGAGAAGTAGAGTATATAAAGAAGTTCTGCCCTGATGTTCAGTATTTTCCGGTTTTTAAAAAGCTTTTGAAATATTTTAAGAAAAACTGTTTCAGGATTACTGTGGAAGCAAAAGAAATATTTAAAAGTGGTGTAGATGTAAATAAAATAGCAAAAATAAAGGAATCAATCTCGGAACCGTATTTTAAGGGCAAACTGTATATTCTTATTGACCGTAATACTGGTTCGTCTGCAGAAGAAACCGTGATTTTTGCAAAGCATCTTTTTGGAGACAATGTGATTCTTGTCGGTGAAAATTCCAGCGGATGCATGTCGTACGGAAATATTGTATATTACCGACTGAATGAATCTAAGATTGCAATTCAGGCTTCGTATTCAGATTTTACAGGCTGCATGAACGGCCTTGATAGCTGGCACGGAGAAGGGCAGGGCTTTTTTCCGGATGTATGGACGGAGCGCCCAAACCTTCTTGATACTCTGCGCATAATAATAGATGACCCCGCTCTCCCCGAAAAAATCCAGTACCTCGACTCCGCTCTGCAATAGAAAAACTCGTAATGAAAAAATGACAGGGATGTCCACAGCGAAATCCCCTGCAAATTTCACAAGGCGCCACGGACGGCGCCTTTTTAATATTGCAAAACAATCAGAGTTTTGCTAAAAGCAAAACTCGTAATGAAAAAATGACAGGGATGTCCACAGCGAAATCCCCAGCAAATGTCACAAGGCGCCACGGACGGCGCCTCTGTAATGTTGCAAATTAACCAGAGTTTTGCGAATGCAAAACTCGTAATGAAAAAATGACAGGGATGTCATTTTTTCATCATTCCCAACCAAACGTTGCCGGCGGTTTGTTTGTTGCGTCAAAATAAACGGCATCGACAAACTCAAGGGAAGCAATCTGTTTAAGAATGGAATCCATTACTTCAGAATCAATCCATGCAAAACGCGCCGTCATAACATCTTCCGAGCAAACAGGACGCAGTACAAAACTTGCATGATTTTTACAGCTTGCATACGGCAGATCAATTGTTAGGTGCTGGAAAATTTTATTGTACCAGCCGGTTTTATGTAGTTCGGTAAGAACAATGTTGTCAACTTCACGCAGCTGGTCAAGGCGCTGCCTGTCGCAGTAGCCTTCCTGAAGTTTTAAATCATCATCTTTTATTCCAGGTTTCTGATAGAGCTTAATCAATGTGCGGTTCAAGTATTTTGCGCTGTTTGTAATTGCACTTGAAGCCGCCTCCACCTTTTCACGTTTTCCCGGAACATGGAAGAATCCGTCGCTGTCAGAAGTTTCTTCTTTAAAGGAAAGTACTGCCGGGAATCTGTATGTTCTGAAGTCTCCCTGAACACCTACAGAACGAACAGGAAGAACGCTTCTTTCCATGGATTTTGTGCATTTTTCGCAGAACTGATCAATTTTTACTTCATCAAGTTCTTTTTTTGCAGCTTTAAATTCTTCTTCATCCTTGTCTGTCCAGCTTTTTCCGTCGTTACAAAGTACATTGATAGAAAGTCCCGGTCCCGGGAAAGGATGTCGCATTACAAGTTCATCGCTTAAGCCGAGTTTTTTACCGATTGCGCGTACTTCATCCTTGTAAAGGTCGCGGATTGGTTCAATAATAAGTCCTTTTGCAATAAGTTCCTGAATTCCTTGTACGCGGTTATGATGCGTTTTAATTGTATTTGAATTTTTTGTTCCACCAGATTCAATAATATCCGGGTAAAGGGTTCCCTGTGCAAGAAGCCACTGACTTTCATCAAGATGCTGCTTTGCAACAACTTCATTTCTTACCGTTATAAAGTTTTCTCCAACAGCCATTCGTTTTTTTTGAGGATCTGTAAGTCCGCTGATTGCTTTAAGAAATGATTCGGAAGCATCTTCAACAATAAAATTGTTAAAACCGAATTTTCTGTATGCTTCTGCAACATTTGCACTTTCGTTTTTGCGCATAAATCCGTTATCAATATGGAGACCCAAAACCCGGTCCTGACCAAGAGCCTTATTCAAAAGTGCAAATGTAATTGTAGAGTCTACGCCGCCGCTAAGGAAAAGAAGAACGTTGCGTCCGGCAGCATCTTTTTTAATTCCTTCAAGGATTACGTTAAGGACTGTGTCCTGATCCCAGTTTTTTTCCATGCCGCAGAAACGTGCAAAGTTTTCAAAAATCTGGTTTCCGCATGGGGTATCCTTTACTTCACAATGGCACTGAAGGGAAAAGCGTTTTTTTGCAAGGTTCTGAGTTGCCGCAAAAGGGCAGTCCTTTGTGCTTCCTACAACTTCAAAGCCTTCTCCCAGGGCAAGAACTCCGTCCTGGTGGCTCATCCATACCTGCTGTTTTGGTTCAATTCCTTCAAAAAGAGGACATTTTACGTCCGGGTTCAGGTTTAATTCTGCAAATCCAAATTCGCCTGTTTCAGCCTTGCCAACTTTTCCGTTATATCCAAGCTGAACGATGTAATGTCCGTAGCACAGACCAAGAACTGGGATGTCAAGATTCAGAATTTCTGAATTGAATTCTGGAATTTTTTCGTCGTAAACGGAACTTGGTCCGCCGGAAAAAACAATTCCGCGACAGTTTTCAAAAACTGAAAGGTCTGTAGATGGAAGGGCAATTTCTGAATAGTAACCAAGCATACGGAATCTTTTTGCAATAAGATGAGCATACTGGCTCCCGAAATCCAAAACAACAATTTTTGAGCGTGACATATAAAATCCTGTGCCGTGTTGCGGCTGTCAAAAAATATTTGTAGAACTTGCAGCATTAAGCTGATTATTCCTTGATTGTATCAGATTCAAAGGTTTGTGTGAATTAATTAAGCTGTCTCAAATATGTTTTTATGAGTGGAATTTATCCTTTACTTCTGACCAGATTGAGCAGCTTCCTTTCTGATAATTCTTTGAGTAGTAAAGAGCCTTATCAGCGTTTTCCAAAACCTTATCTAGCTTGTAAATTTCTTCGATATCCTGGTTTGTGCTTATACCCATACTGAATCCCAAAAGTCTTTTTGTTGGAATTTCCAGTGTGTTCACTCCGAGTTTTTCCTTTATTGCAGGAATAAAGTAGTCTTCATTTTTAAGTCCTTCTACAAGGCGGTTAAAGACATTCAGGGCTTCGGTTGTTTCTGTATCGTTCATTACGACTACAAATTCATCGCCGCCAAAGCGGGCAATAAAGTCTGACTGGCGGCAGATTTTTGAAAGAAGCTTTGCAAAAGACATGATCAATATGTCGCCAACATTATGACCGAAAGTATCGTTGTAATATTTAAAGTTGTCCAAGTCAATGAAAGCAATTGAAACCTGAAGCTTTGTCTTCTTTCGTATTTCAAAGCGCCTTATACGGTCGCCTTCAATTGTAATGTGCTGCTGCAGGGCATGCCTGTTGTTCAAAAGAGAAAGCGTATCTGTTGTAGAAAGGAACAGCAAGTTTTCATCCTGTTTGTAAATTACGGCCTGCGCCTGAATTGATGCAAGCGCAATGTTCAATGTAGAAACATCTTCTATCGTAAGCGGATTCTGCGGCGATGAAATAATGATTATAGCAATATTCATTCCCGACTGAGAAATGTTTCCAAAGTATAGGGCCTGGTTCGGCTTATATATAAACTGTGCGTTTTCCCTGCTTAAAGAAGATTTGAACAGTGATTTCCATACTTTTTCAGAAATTTCCCTTATTTCTGCCCTGTGGTGTTCATACAGCACGCTTATAGTATCATCCTTAAGTTCACCGATTAAAACTGAGTCGGCAAATGTGTATTCGTAAATCTGCTGCATTGAATTTTCCATGTACTGCTGGAAAGGCACAGATTTCTGATTGTTGCTCTTGATTTTGTTCAGGAACTGGTAATCATGAATTCGTTTATGAAGCTGAGTTAGGAGGACTTCTTTTTCTGCCTTTTCATTAAGGAATGCAAGGTCAATTTTCAGTTTTTCAAATTCTTCAATACCGTCAACATAATCCTTAAGTGTTATTGATTTTTTGTCTTTTGTGTAATAGGAAAAATTCTTTTCTTTTGCAAGCTTAAAGCCCTTTTTCAGATACTTTTCTGCAATTTCCGGCTGCCCCATTTTGTCCATGCAGATTGCATATTCATAGTATACAAAACAAATTTTGTGGCTCAGAGAACTTTTTATTTCCTTGAATTGTGCAATACACTTGTCAATTTCTGTTACAGATTCTTCAATGCGCTGGTCATTTGCAAAAATCAATGCCCTTACAAAGGCAAGCATAGGCTTGTCTTCCATAGTAAGGTTTTCATAGTCAGATTCTATCTGTCCGAAATTGATTTTTGCGTGAATCATTTCATTCTGATTTAAGTCAATGATTGTCATGAACATCAGAATGTCGCTTGCAGACGGCAGGAACGAATTGGTCGTCTGTTCTTCCATGTTAAACAGGTACAGAAAGTGAAGGAGCATTGAGAAAATATCGTATGCAATTTTGAAATGACGGGAGAAGAACAGTGCATAGCCTATGTTTTTAAGGCAGTCAATAATTCTTGTATAGTCGCTCAGGTTGTACAGATTATTGATGATTCCGTTTACCTGATTATAGGCATCCTTATAGAGGGCGCGGCACAGAGATTCATAGGAAAGTCCGTTTCTTATGTTGATTAAAGGAATCAATTCGCCGATTTCTGTGCGGATTGCATTACACTTGTTGTACCATTTCATGGCGTTTTCGCTTTCGCCGTAATGGGAACTCATAATTCCTTTCCAGTGGCATGCAGTAGAAAAAAGGTGTTTATTGCCGGTCTTTGCAGAAATAGCCATACAGGTATCAATTATGCTTTCCAGAAGCTTACGGGAATCTACGTCGTTAATAAGGTTCCACGGAACGGAAAGACCTGTAGAAATGTAATTGTTTACAAATCCCTGTGAATCAAGGCGTTCAAGGGCTTCAAGATATTTTTCCTTTGCAATTTCTACATTTCCACGCTTTACAAATTGGAATTCAAGCATTGCAAGAAGGGCGTAGTATGCAGAGTCTTTTTTAGTTTCAAGGCGCTGTGCAACCTGAAGTGCATATTTTTTTGCAAGATTGCCTGACTGCTTTTCGTAAAAAATACGTGCAAGATAGAAAAGCGAAGCCGTTGTAAGGTCGTCGTCTTCCGGAGATTCAACAATGTCATTAAGGTAAAGTATTGCTTCATCCGGCATTTCGCACATAAAGAAATCAAGCGCAAGTTCAAAATACAGAATTCTCTTCTGATACTGCGAGTAATTGAAATTCGGAAGGTTTTTCTTGCACCATGTAATAAGGATTTTCAACTGGTCATAAGACATGAAAATTCTATTGTTGTGCAGGCTTTCAAACATCTTCTGGAAGTTATTAAAAAGCAGCTTGGAGAATTTTTCACTTCCGTAATAATGATGCTCGTAATCAAGCAGCGGATTTTTTGTTGAAATCGGATTTCTGGAAATTGTGTTCTTTAAATAAAGAAAATTCGGCTTTGTGTTGTGCTCTTCCATAAAGTCCAGAACCGCATTAGAAGTATTCTTGATGTTTGCGTCAAAGCAGAAAAGCAGTTTTCCTGTAAAGAAATCTTTTTCAAGATTATCAAGAATTTTTATCGTGTCGTTAAAGATGTTCTGCGAATTTAGGAATATAAAATTCTTCTTGTTATAAATTTTAAAAAGTTCAGAAATTGTCTTTACAAACTGGTTTATTTCATAAATCTGTTCATTCTGAATAGGAAGGTCATAGCGTTCAACAGAAAGACCGCTCTTAAAGAATGTAACAAAGGATTCTGTCTGTACGGAATATGAAAATTGCGAAACAAGATTCAGGTCAGGGTTTTCGTCTTTTATAAGATTGAGGAACGGCTTGTATGGAGAAAAATCGTCGGCAAGGTCGATGACGGTATATTCATCCTTATAGAGCGCAGCAATTTCTTCGGACAAATCCTTGTCTGCAACAAGATAGCATATGCGTTCTTCCGTAGTCTTGAGAAAATTTTTTACTATGTTAATTTTTTCAAAAGATTCCACCCTTATAGATGATACATACATCTGTAACTATTTGCAAGATTTAAATATGCATATATCCGTAAAAAAAAATGAACGCAGGCATGATGTTTTTTCAACATACGTACGTTCATTTTTTTTATAAGGGATTAAAAACTATCTGTTCTTCTTTGCGGCACAGGCAGCCTTTACAAATTCGCGGAAAAGCGGGCCGGCTTTGTTAGGGCGGCTCTTGAATTCAGGATGGAACTGAACGCCTACCATCCACGGGTGTTCCGGAACTTCTACAATTTCTACAAGGTCTCGCTCTGGGTTTACGCCGGCAATAACAAGTCCTGCGTTTTTGTAGTCTTCGCGGTACTTGTTGTTGAACTCATAGCGGTGGCGGTGGCGTTCCCATACAGTAGATGAACCGTATGCTTCAAGAGTTTTTGTTCCTTCTGAAACAGTACATTCAAATTTTCCAAGACGGAGCGTTCCGCCAAGAATCTTTCCGTTCTGATCCGGCATAAGGTCAATTACTGGATGAGTTGTTTTCTTGTCCATTTCTGTAGAGTTTGCATCTGCAAAGCCAAGTACGTTGCGTGCATATTCGATGCAGACAATCTGCATTCCAAGGCAGATGCCAAAATACGGAACTTTGTGGGTGCGGCAGTATTTAGCAGTATTAATCATACCTTCAATTCCGCGGTCACCGAATCCGCCTGGAACAATTACGGCATCTGCATCCTTAAGGCGGTTTTCTGTTGCTGCATCGTCTGTAAGTTCTTCTGAAGAAACCCAGTCGATATCGATGGAAGCAAGGTTTTCAATTCCGCCGTGGATAAGCGATTCTACAACAGAAAGGTATGCGTCGTGCAGCGCAACATATTTTCCTACAAGCGCAATTTTTACGCTCTGAGTAGGGTTGTTGAATTTATCAACCATTTCTTTCCAGTTGGAAAGATCTGCAGGTCCTTTTTTGATTCCAAGGGCATCGCATACAGCCTTGCCGATTCCTTCTTTTTCAAGCTGGAGCGGAACTTCATAGATTGAGCGTGCGTTAAGGTTCTGAATGATGTGATCCGGCTCAACGTTACAGAAGTTTGCAAGGCGTTCCCTTGTAGCCTGGTCAATTTCGTGCTCTGTGCGGAGCATGATGATGTTAGGCTTGATTCCGAGTTCCTGAAGTTCCTTTACGGAATGCTGTGTCGGTTTTGTTTTAAGTTCGTTTGCAGTACCGATATAAGGAACAAGAGTAAGGTGAATGTAACAGCAGTTTTCTTCGCCAACTTCGTATTTAATCTGGCGGATTGCTTCTACGAATGGAAGCGATTCAATGTCACCGATTGTACCGCCGATTTCTGTAATGATGACGTCAGCCTTTGTTTCTTTTGTAGAGAGAAGCATGCGGCGCTTAATTTCTTCTGTAATATTAGGAATTACCTGAACTGTTCCGCCGTGGAATGCCCCTTCGCGTTCCATGTTCAATACCGTAAGGTATACGCGTCCAGCAGTTGTGTTTGAAGACTGAGACAAAGATGTATCTGTAAATCGTTCATAGTGGCCTAAATCAAGATCTGTTTCAGCTCCGTCATCAGTTACAAATACTTCTCCGTGCTGAATAGGGTTCATTGTACCCGGGTCAATGTTAAGATATGGATCAAACTTCTGGTTTACAACGCTAAGGCCAAGATTTTTTAGAATAAGACCGATAGAAGCCGCTGCAATTCCTTTGCCAAGACCAGAAACAACACCACCTGTTACAAAAATATACTTCGTCATCAGAAATTCCTTAAAATTGAAAACAATATATCTTAGAAATATAGCAGAATGCTTGCATTTCGTCCACTACAGGATGAAATGCAAGCTTTGTCAGTCAAAAATTTTCCTGAAGCTTACAAGCTTCGACATTGCAATTGATGCAACTTTTGTGTTCTTTTTTAAAAGAAGGGAAAAGTCCAGTGCTGGAATTTTTATGAGCGTGCAGTCTGTAATTGCGGTTGCAGAACCGGTTCTGTCTGTGTTAAGAAGGAATTCGTATTCACCGCAGAAACTGCCTTTTTCAAAAAGGACTTTTTTTTCGTTCCTGTATTCGCAGACAATTCCTGAAACAATGTAGTATACGTAGTCAGAATAGTCATCTTTCTTGAAAATTTCCTGACCAGCCTTGTATTTTACAAGGTTGTCGCGCGTCATAAGTGAAAATGGAGTAACAAAGAGCAGTTTTCTTACAAAATCGTTAATGGAATTTGGCTGTTCTTTAGGAAGAAAATAAAGTTCGCCCAAAAGCAGCGAATTAAAGAACTGGAGCGCATAGAGCATCTGTGCAAAATACATGAAAAGCACAAAGTAGACGTAAACTTCAAACAGAAGGATTATGATTTTTCCGAAAAATCCGTAAATCGTGTTGTAGTTTGCCCTGTTCATAAAAATTGAAATTATAAATATGAATCCGTAAAAAAGCCCAGTTGTTAAAAGTCCGCAGAACAGGCATTGCCTTTTTTTTGGATTAGAACCTGATGCAAATTTATAGGCGCATACGGTAAATGTCAGGATGATTGTAAAAAGCGTCCAGTTTACAAGTTTGCTTGAAAATGAACTGAAAATAAGCGGGAAAAGTTCCGTGATTTTAGAAAAAAAAGGAAGCGTAAAAATCTGGCGCATTATAAATGCGGCAAAGAACACGATTGCGCATGTGATTACGGCAAGAAGTTCTCCGGCAAAAGTTAAAATCTGGTTCAGAACAGGGCGAGCAGGTGCTTCTGTATGAAAAATCTGTCCGAGTCCTTTTATTACAGAAAGGAAAAGCTTCCTTGCCATCCAGACTATAAAAAGTACAAGAAAAAGGTTTCCCCATGAGATGATGAATCTGTCCGGCAGCTTTGCAATGATTTTGTGTACGTCAATATAATTTGTTACAAGCGAAAGAATGCGGTCAAAGCCTTCTAATACGGCCGGCGAAATGTGCAGGACCTTTACAAAAACTGTAAGGATTATAACAAGAATCGGGATGAATGAAAAAATAAAGTTAAATGCACATGCAGAGGCGCAGGCATCAAGATTGTTCTTAAAGTAAAATGCCGTAGTAAGGTAGAAAGTCTGTAAGATTCTTGTAAAAAAAGATTTTATCGATTTCATTCAGTAATATATATAATACAGCACTTGATTACGAAATCAAGTGCTGTATTAATTTTTACGAAGTAAACTCGTTAAAGTTAGCAGAGTAGAAGTCTTCTAACTGTGACGTTTTGCAAAGCAAAACTCATTAAAACTTGCAGACTAAAAGTCTGCAAGTTTTGGAGCTCTTGGATATGGAATTACATCGCGGATGTTTTCCATACCTGTTACGTAACGGATAAGGCGTTCAAATCCAAGTCCGAATCCAGAGTGTGGAACAGTACCGAACTTTCTAAGGTCAAGGTACCAGTCATAGATTGATTTATCCATACCGCGTTTTTCAATTTCTGCTACAAGTTTTTCATAGCTTTCTTCGCGTTCAGAACCGCCGATAAGTTCGCCGATTCCAGGAACAAGAACGTCTACGGCTTTTACGGTTTTTCCGTCATCGTTCTGTTTCATATAGAAAGATTTGATGTCTTTTGGATAGTTGTAAACCATTACAGGGCAGCCGAAAATCTTTTCTGTAAGATAGCGTTCGTGTTCTGTTGCAATATCACAGCCCCAGTAAGGACTGAATTCAAACTTTGCGCCGTTCTTTTCTGCTTCTTCAAGTTTTGCAATTGCGTCTGTATAAGAGATGCGTACAAAGTCTGCCTTTGCAACTTTTTCAAGCTGTTCAATAAGGCCTGGCTGGATTCTCTTGTCAAAGAATTCAAGGTCTGCGCGGCACTTTGTCAAAGCCCAGTTCAAAAGGTATTTAACAAATTCTTCCTGAATATCCATGTCGTCATCAAGATCAAAGAAAGCCATTTCTGGTTCAATCATCCAGAATTCTGCAAGGTGGCGTGGAGTATTAGAGTTTTCTGCGCGGAATGTAGGTCCGAAAGTGTAAACGCGGCTCAATGCAGTAGCCATTGTTTCAGCTTCAAGCTGACCGCTAACTGTGAGGGAAGCTTTCTTTCCAAAGAAGTCCTTTGAATAGTCTACAAGTTTTGCAGCGTCTTCTGGCTTCATTCCTTTGGCACCCTTTTCAAGAGCGATTTCTGCAATCTTTTCCATAGAAAGGGTAGTTACCTGGAACATTTCTCCGGCGCCTTCACAGTCAGAGCAGGTAATTTCAGGAGCGTTTACGTACTGGAAGCCTCTTTCCTGGAAGAAAGAATGAACTGCATAAGCCATCTGGTTACGAACACGGTAAACGGCACCAAAAGTGTTTGTGCGTGCGCGAAGATGAGCGTTTGTTCGAAGGTATTCCATAGACATCTTGTTTTTCTGCAATGGATATTCATCCGGATTACATGTACCAAGACACTTAAGGTTTTCAAGAGTAACTTCTACAGCCTGGCCAGAAGCAGGGCTTTCGATTAAAAGACCTTCTGCACGAATAGAAGCGCCGGTATTCAATTTTTTAAGTTCTTCTTCGATATTGTTTACATTTGCATTATTAGAAGGAGCGTTTCGGTCAAATGTGAGCTGAATGTTTGCAAAGCAGCTTCCGTCATTTACCTGAATAAAAACAAGATTTTTTGAGTCGCGTACAGTGCGAACCCAACCGCAGACAGTAACTTTCTGTCCTTCCGGTTTTGTTGAAAGTAATTGTGTAATTAATGTTGGAACCATAGTGGTTCACCTCCTATATAAGAAATGCAAATGTCTTTCTATAATATCCGTTTGCAGGCGGTTCTTCAAGATGGGGGAGCGGGGGGAATTTTAAGAAGATAAAGATAAAGGAAATTTCTAGGGTATACAGAAAATGCATTGAAAACAGAAAGTTGTTATGATATATAACAAATGCAATATTATAAGACCGGATTAAAAAGTCAACAGAGATTGTTTATTGCAGCAGGATTTTACCAGATAAAATTATAAGAAAGAAAACTATTATGAAATAAAGGAAGAACAATTATGGCACCGAAAATTTCAACAACTAAAGAAATGATTATTGAAGCCGGATATAGTATTGCTGATGAAGAAGGAATAGGTCAGGTAAATTGCAGGGCAATTGCAAAGAAACTTGGATGTTCTACACAGCCTGTATTCAGTCGCTTTCCCAATATGGATGAACTTAAAGAAGAAGTATTCAAATATGCCTGTGATAAATTAGAGAAAACTATAGCTGACAGACTTGAAAGTACTAAAGAACAATCTCTTATTGAAATATCAGTTACTGTGCTGGCAAATTTGGCAAGGGAGCATAAGAATTTGTATAGGCTTATTTATCTTTCGGATTTTCGAAGTGAAAAATCATTTCTGGAAGAGCGGGAAAAGTATCAGACGAACAGGCTTATTATAAAAGAGCTGATTGATAGATATAACATTGATTCTGAACGCGTTAAAAGCATATTTGAAAGATGCAGCCTGCTTGTACATGGGATTTGTACAGTGATAGCAACCACTACTATGGACTATTCGAATGAACAAGTGCTCAAAATTGTTAATGATGAACTGATGGATGCCAGAAAATAAATAGAGCTGTTCGGAAAGCTGATTGTCTGCAAAGAAATTTGCATTTCATATAGAAAATTTGCATCTTGTCTGAAAGTCATTGTTTATTCCATGTATTCTTGTAATATAAAGATATTTGAAACCACGGCGTTTGTATAAATTAAGGATGAAAAATGGAGTAAAATTTGATTCGATTTATAATTCTTGTATTTGCTTTTACGTTTCTTTTCCCTGCTTGTGCAACATCAAAGCCAGAAACTCATAAGGAGAAATCTGTGAAAACTGTAGAAATTAAAGATAATTCAACTATAGTTTGTTTTGGTGACAGCCTGACTTACGGACATGGAGCCGAGTCTGCAACTGAAAGCTGGCCGGCACTTTTACAAAAACGGGTAAGGATTCCTGTAATCAATTCCGGCAGAAATGATGATACAACAGCTGACGGACTTTTGCGTTTTGATACAGACGTTCTTTCACATAATCCTGCTGTGGTAATCTTGGATTTTGGAGGAAATGATCTTTTTTATCCGAAGAAGAGGCTTTCCCGAAAACAGATTGAAACAAATTTCCGTACGATGATTGACAGGCTTGATCTTTCAACAACTCAGGTTTATATCATGCGCTTTTATAACAATCAGATGCGTTTTTTGGATCTTTTCGGGCGTTTTGACAGAATGTTAAAGCGGCTTGAAAAAGATTACGGTGTAACAATTATTTGGGATGCCTGGAACGGTGCATGGGGACACAAGGACTGCAAGTTCGATATGTCACACTGCAATGCAAAGGGCTATAAAATAATGGAAGAGAATATCTTCAATGTTTTGGAACCTTTTTTGAAAGAAAACGATTTGTTGATTGCTGATGGAAAGATAGAAAATGTAATAGAGGAGAGTTAAAAAATGAAACAACTTATTGCTTATTGCGGCTTAGACTGCGAAAAATGCGACGCTTACATCGCCACACAAAACAACGACCAGGCTTTGCGTGAAAAAACTGCGAAATACTGGAGCGAACTGAACGGCGTTGAAATCACACCGGAAATGATAAATTGCGACGGCTGCCGCATGGACGGACGAAAAACACCGTATTGCGCCAGCCTGTGCCAGATTAAAAAATGCGCGCAATCAAAACAGATGGAAACCTGTGGCAGCTGCGAGCAGATGAAAAACTGCCCGACAGTCGGAATGATTGTTAAAAACAATCCCGATGCGCTCAAGAATCTTGAAAAAGATGATTCAAAAAGCAAGCCTGTGGAAGTTAATCCTGAGGATACAACCCGCGCGATGGCATACAAA